>PPYF01066212.1_pt1 | contig 12551 bp, 13 predicted proteins | sample 1559871 | NCBI WGS metagenome assembly PPYF01 (sample SAMN08240021, study PRJNA423297) | Human gut metagenome, whole genome shotgun sequencing project. | reverse complement strand
CTACTTCTTCTGTGGCGGTCTAAACCTCTACCCGGCCAGTTCCTGACAGGGGTTACCCACGGAAAACCCGGAAGAACCCTTTTCATAAAGGTGAACATGGCATCGTGCGCTATTTTTCTTTTTTGCCATGAAAAGATCTACAACGCGCCAGCATAAGGAGCAGGTTGTGATCCGGGAAACTGGAAATTTGTTCTTTTCCCTATGACGCAGATTCTGCAAAGCCATCAGTGCGTCATAAAGATCGTCTGTGTCATGTATGCTACCTGTATCATTAGGAACCAGCAGGGTGACATATTCTATAAGCGCTGCCCAGGACCTGATTTTTGCAAAAATGTCTTCCTGTAATGTCTGACGTAAGATTTCACTGTCAGGCGGGGTGGCTGATCTTTTTTTCTCCAGTTTTTTCATCTTCGCTTTAAATGCGGAAGTGACAGTTTCTTCAAATCGAGGGTTGTATTCGTATTTTTCTTTTAATCGCTTCAGACTCAGCTTGTAGTGAGTATTGATGTACGGCAGTATTTCCCTGAAACTTCGGTTTTCAAGTTCATGATATAGGGGTAAACTGTTACTTTCATCAAAGTATTCAATCGCCAATGCTTCCTTCTTGGCTCGAGTTCCCAGAATTTTTGCCAGGGTATTTTCATCAGCAGAAGGGATCCTGTCAAAAAAGGCAGCAATCCAGGCTTCGTAAAGGGCATCCCAGGTGAGACACCTTTTTTCAGACAGTCCACGCAATCTGAGAATGTCTTCATTACTCATGATGGATGAAAAAAACTGCTGGCAGCATTCAAAAGCCCCATAAACCGTATTCCGTTCAATCCGGTTACAGGCTTCTTTTATATCTTCGATTTCCCACATGAGTGTTTCTCACAGTCCATCAATTATGCCTCGATCTGATATCGTCTGATTTTCCGACTGCATGGGCACGAGCAGGGCCGGACACCACTTCCCTGTAAAACTGTCGTCCGCAGTAGGAGGGAAATTCTTGCAGTCTCATTTTTGTTGCCTGACGTGGCATATGGTTTTCAAAAGGAAAATACAGGAATCCTGATGAAAAGCCAATTGCCCCCATCTCCAGGCCAGCTGGGCCGTATTCTTACAGCAAGTGAAGTTGCTGCGATCTTCCGCCTTGATGTGCGAACGGTCAGACGGTATTATACAGTGTTCGGGGGTGTGCGGATTGGGCACGCTCTAAGGTTCCTTGAAAATCGCATAGTGGAGATATTCAATGGCAACCTTCACGAGCAAGAAAAAAGGCTCCCCCAAGCGTTGGAAAGGGCAAGTCTGGTTTCAGGGCAGGATGGCAGCAGTAAAATGGTTCGGCAGCAGCAAGGCCGACGAAAAAAATGCCATAGCCTGGGAAGTGACCACCAGAAAGGAACTGGAGGAAGCAGCCGCAGCAGCACCCGAAGAAATGATCCCTTTGGCCTCCAAGCCCCAAAGGGTGACGGTTCTTGAATGGGGAACGGCCTACCTTGAGGAATGTCAGCGGCGCAATACTCTGGCAACCTTCAAAGAGAAGCGTGACGGCTTTCGGCGGTTCATCCGCTACCTTGAACAGACCAAGGGACTGTCGCCAGATGATTCAGTTGAATCCTTCGACAGAAAAAAGGCCCGCAAGTACCTTGCCTGGCAGCATGACCAACGCGGCCCCAACTGCTCCAACAAAGATCGAAAAATCTTGACTACCGCCTGGAAGTGGGGCGCAGCCTACCTCGACCATTTTCCGCTGGATATGCCGGATCCTTTTCTGGCCTGCCAGCGGTATGCTGAAATCCGTGTTCCCCGGTACATTCCGCCGGAAGAGGATTTCTGGAAGGTCTATGAGGCGGCCCCGGAACGCGAGAAGGCCATGCTGACCTGCTTTCTCAACCTTGCGGCCCGTAAGGGCGAACTTCTCAAGTTGACTTGGCAGGATGTGGACTTTGAGCGTGGCACAGTGGTGCTGACCACACGCAAAACCCGCACAGGCACGGTAAAACGTGACGAAATGCCCATGAATGAAGAAGTGCGGGCCACCATGCTCTGGCTGTGGCAATACCGCCAGGGCAAGGGGAACCATGTATTCACCTGCCCGGTGGAGCCGTACATCGGGCAACCATACAAAACGGCAGCCCACGTAATGAAAAGGCTTTGCGCCAAGGCCAAGGTGAAACCATTCGGGTTTCACGCCATCCGGCATCTGGCCGCCACCATCTTGGCACAGGAGGGCAAAAGCCTCTTTGCCATCCAGCACGCCCTGCGACACGAAAAGCAGACAACCACGGACAGATACCTGCACAGCCTTGGAGCATTCTCGGAAGTTTCGGATGCTCTGAGCGTACTGGCAAGCCGTGGCCCTGCCAATCGTCACACGCTCTTTCCTGCTCCTTCTTCGCCTTTATCAAAAAAGGAAGCCTTTGCAGACAAAAAGGAAGAGAAGCAGGTGGGGGAGGCAAAGGCAATTGTGATTCGCCGCAAGCAAGGGCGAACTTCCGAAAAACTTATCGCAACAGGTACGGAGTAGAGAGCACGACTGGTACGGAGTAGAAGAACATGCTTCAGACTTCGTTTTTGAAAACAAAAAAAGGCCGCATTTTCATGCAGCCTTTTTTCAAAACTAACCCCCGGGCCTAACCCCCTGTGGGTATCTGGTGAGGTTTTTGTTATAACCTCTTGGAATCATTTGGCGTCCCCAAGGGGATTTGAACCCCTGTCGACGGCGTGAAAGGCCGTTACAGCCACTTTTATCCTTTTTGCCCCATATTTACTAAGTTATACATTTTCGATAGTTATCTTAATTTTTCTTTCATAAAAAGCCGCTGACTTCGATTGGACTTTATACCAATTGTGGGGCATAGTGTGGGGCAGATTGAAAAGGTGTTTTTCACTGTTAACAATGGTTTACCTCACATATTGTCCCACAAATGTGGAGCAAATCAAGCCAAAAGAGGTCAATGGCAGTATGGCGAGTAGAAAGAGACAGTCGGTTGTCGGGTATGCGGGTGTATACTTTATTGAGGTTACGCGGGCTGCCGGGTACGGCATGGAGAAGGTGTACTACATCCGCTACCGCAAGCAAGGAAAGCTCATTGAGGAAAAGGTCGGCGGGCAGTACCGCGATAATATGACTGCCGCCAAGGCTGCGAGTATCCGCGGGCAGCGTATGGAAGGGAAAGATGCGACCAATGAGGAAAAACGCGCTGCCGTCCGTGCCGCCAAGGTGGAGGAGGAATCCCGCTATTCCTTCAACAAACTCTGGAGCCTGTTTGAAGAAGCCAAGAGCGCCAATCGCACGGTCAAAGATGATCGCATCCGGTACAATCTCCACATCGCGCCGTCTCTGGGCACAAAGAGCATTCCAGAGTTGACCGTTCACGATATAGACAAGCTCCGCGTCAAGCTGGAGAAAGCCGGGAAATCACCGCAGACCGTCAAGCATGTACTCACCTTAATAAAGCGTATGCTCAATTTTGCACTCCGGCGGGGCTATGTGGAATCCATTCCCGGAACGCTGCACATCACCATGCCCACCGTGGACAACAAGGTTACGGAGAACCTCACGGCAGAGCAGGTACAAAAACTGTTGCAGGCTCTGGACGAAGAAGCTGATCAGGTGCAAGCGTCCATCGTGCGGCTAGCGCTATTTACCGGGATGCGGCGTAGCGCTTTGCTTAATTTGGAATGGGGCGACCTGGATTTTGAGCGCGGCTTCATCACCCTACGCGGTGACGTGGCCAAGAAGCAGAAAACGGAAACTATTCCCATGAACGATCAGGCCAGGGCTATCCTGAACGGCTTGCCGCAGACGAAAAGCCCGTATGTATTCCCTGGACGCTACGACGACAAGCCGCGCGGCAACATCTCGCCCATGCTCAAAAGAGTGCGGGAAAAAGTCGGGTTGCCGGAATCCTTCCGTCCGCTGCACGGCCTTCGTCATTCCTTTGCCTCCTGGCTGGCCAGTTCCGGGCAAGTTTCCATGTACGAGCTGCAAAAGCTGCTCACACACTCCAGCCCGCAGATGACACAACGTTACGCACATTTACACGATGACGCCTTGAAGAAAGCTTCCGGGGTTGCCTCCACGCTGTTCAGCGCCGCGCAAAATAAAGAGAGTAGCCAGGCTTCTCAAGAAGCGCCCAAGACTGTAGAAACAAAAATACGCAGCAAAAAACGTCAGGCAAAAAGTGAGAACGCATGAATTATCCATCAGTACTGAAAGAGGTAAAAGACCGCATCCGGCGGGCGCAAATTCGGGCCACCATGTCCGCTAACGCGGAAATGCTTCTCATGTATTGGGATGTGGGCCGAATCATTGACGAGCAACGCGCTGTTGAAGGGTGGGGAACAAAAGTCATTCAACGGCTTTCTCAAGACATCCGTAACGACCTGCCGGAAATCAAGGGGTTCTCTGAAAGGAATCTCAAGCGAATGTTAGCTTTTTACAATGAATACAAATCGTTGTTAATTGGGCCACTGGCGGTGGCCCAATTGCCCAATGATGAGTTTTTCCCAATTGGGCCACCGCCAGTGGCCCAATTGACGTCAGAAGCGGCAAAAAATAGTGATGCGCTCTTATTGGAGTATGTCTTTCGTCTTCCTTGGGCGCACAATGCCATTCTTTTGGGCGTCAAAGACCGTGCGGCCCGCCTTTGGTATATGATGCAAGTTCTTGAGTGTGGCTGGAGCAAGGATTGGTTGGCGGAACAAATCAAACATAAAACTTACGAACGCCAAGGTAGCGCCGTCACAAATTTTGTTACGCACCTCCCCACGCCGCAATCCACCCTGGCGCAAGAGTCTCTGAAAGACCCATATATTTTTGACTTTCTGACTCTTGCGGAGCCGTTTCATGAGCGCGAACTGGAGACCGGCCTTGTCGCTCATGTAGAGAAATTTTTGCTGGAACTTGGTGCAGGCTTCTCCTTTATGGGCAGGCAGTATCATCTTACAGTGAGCGAACAGGATTTTTATATTGATTTGCTGTTCTACCACACGAAGCTGCGCTGCTATGTGGTAATTGAATTGAAAAAGGGCAAGTTTAAGCCTGAATACGCCGGGAAGGTTAATTTTTATTGCTCCGTGGTGGATGACGTTTTGCGGCACGAGCAAGATAATCCGACCATTGGTCTGATTCTCTGCCAGACCAATGACCGTGTGGTGGCAGAGTATACGTTACGAAACGTGAATACTCCCATTGGCGTTTCCGAGTACGAACTGACTCGCGCCCTGCCTGATGAGTTGAAATCCAGCCTGCCTACAGTGGAAGAAATAGAGGAGCGGCTTGAAGAACAGCCATAGAGCAAGTATGAAGACATCAAAACTCAACATCTTTCAGAACGGCATATGGCAGGTAGTCTTTTCCGTAGGGATTACAGCAGTATTTATGCTTCTTGGCCAATTTACTTTTATATATCTATATCATGCTGGACTTTTTTCTCAGCAAGCAATCATAGTCTTTTTTGGTCTGGCATCAGCTCTTATAGTAGTTGCAATATCATTTTATATAATGAAACTGACTCTTGGGGTTAATCTCGCTACAAAAGTAACATTGCCTAAAATTGTAGAGTTCTCTCACGCCTTAAAAAACATTGGAATAAATAGGTTCGACGAGCAAATTGATTTTATAATGAGGGAAAAAGTTTTTATATTTGTATCTGATGATTCGATTTTGTCTCCATACAAAGAAAAAGCAAGTGTACGACGTCACATTATCCTCAAAGATAAGAAGAAGCTTAAATATCTTAATGGGGATAAAAGGCTTTGCCTTGATGCTGACGATTATGAGCGCCTCTTGGAAGAACATGGAGCGAAAACCAAGTCTGCTTATGAAGCCAGAATTAACGAATTGGAACAACGGGTCACAGAGCTAATCGCGTCCAACTCTCTCCACGATGGAAAAATTGCTAAGCTCACGGAAGATAATGAAAAACTTTCTATAGAAAATGCGGAGTATCGGAACAAGCAAAGAACGGCTCCGGGGCGAGGAGAAGCGGCTAATAATCGAGAAATTCGCAGAATACCCTTCTGGCGGGTGGTAGGGCCAATGCTCAACCGGATGATTGAAGAAGCGCAGCCGGATACCGAGTACACCTCGACAGAGATACAAGCTACGTTTGATGCTGAGGTAAAAAAATATCCTGAGTTGAACGAAGCCATTAAGCAAGAATTGCACAGATATAAACAAACACTTCCCACAAACGAGTTTTGCCTTGATGGCTGGGCGATGGATTCTATCCGAAAAGGACTGGACGGTTTTATTCAAAAGGATCCAAGGCGCCCCAAAAAAACAAAATAACACTGACCTCTGTAATAGTTATTTTCAATTTGTGACAGAATTTCTATATTTTTTAATCCACTAAAATAACACATATTTTTTAATAATCTCCGAATTCAGACAGAACTCGGAGATTCTTTCTTTTTCTAGCGTCAGAGCCGGGGATTTTATTATTCTTCAAGCTGGATATTTTCCTTTCAAAAGCAGCCTGTCCGCATCCCGCGCAGGCAAAACCAGAAAAGGAAGATACAGCATGACGAACAAACAAAAGCTCAATACCGAAGAAGCCGCCGCCTATCTCGGCATCCGCCCCAACACGCTAGAAGTCTGGCGCTGCAAGCACAAAGGGCCGCGTTATTCCAAAATCGGCACTCGCGTTCTGTATGACGTGGACGATTTGGAGTCGTTTTTCACCGCCCGCGCCGTAGACACTCTGGAAAGCCAGACCGTTGCCGCCCGCCGCAAGTAGTGTGGAGTCAGTCATGGACTCAGTCACGCACTTGCCCACGGAGTCAGCAAGGCATGCACGCAGTCAGCCACGGCCTGAGCCATGCACTCATGCATGTACGCAGTCTGTCATGGAGTATGGCATGGAGGCAAACGCGCAGTCATACATGGAGCTTCCTTCAAAAGAAGGGCGCTGCCCGCGTGGATTTTCCAACTTGCAGATAGCCATACTTGGCGTGCTAAAGGCGCATCAGCAGATTATCGCCTACTGGCAAATTGCGGAGCTGGTCGCTACTCGATACGGCCAGGGGGCCACAGCAGGCGCGGTGCGAGGGGCATTGGAACGTCTGTACCGGCGAGGCTTTATCATTCGCGCCAGGGCCGCAGCCGGGAGCTTGAAAGGCAACCGCTATGCTTTTACCGCTGAACCTTGTCCGCACATTACCCCGTATGCCGCCATGGAGTTAGGCACGGACTCAAACATGCACTCAACCGCTCAGTCAGGCGAAATTGCCGCCCCATCTATTCTAAAAGAGATAGATAGAAAAAATACTCTATCTATCTCTTCTGAAGAAAGGGAACGTATTCGGCTGGAGTCGCTTGGCGAAGCGGATATTGCATTTTACTGGCCGAAACTTGCCGGGAGCGGCTTTGGAACGCACCAGATTCGCCAGATCGTCCAACGCCTGGATCAAAGGGGGCTATCCCTTTGCAGCGTCATGCAAGGGCTGGAACACGCCGAATGGGAGCTGGAGCGCGGGCTGATGAAGGATAAGGAAGCCAAGGCGGTGGAGCTGCCGGTCAACTGGGTTTTCACAATTCTCGCCAACCAGGGCTATTATCCTCGTCCATCCGGCTATGTGTCGCCACAGGAGCAGGCCGAACTGGATGCAGCCGAAGAACAAAAACGCCTCGCCGCCGCCCAGGAGGAGCGTTTTAAGGCCGAATGCGATGCCTGGGTGTCCGGGCTACCACCGGACGAGCGCAGCGCCATTCTGGGGAAGCAAAGCGGTTCTGTCCGCATCCCCGATGATGTACTTTTGCGAAGGCATTTTAGCACGGAAGTATGGCCAAAGCGGCAAAAGGGAGGCGCGGAATGAGGCAAAATATTGTTTTCACCGCTGCGCTTATCGAAGATAGCCAGCCTACCCGTTGTGGCCACACGCTTCGCGGTGTCCACTGCCGGGGGCTGGCGAGTGGCTGCGCCCCTTCGAACCCTGCAAAGGCGGAAAGGCAAAAGCCATGAAAGCGAAAAAGGACACCCGTACCGCTCTGGTGAAACTGCGTGTCACCCCTGCGGAAAAAGAAATCATCATCGCCAAGGCCGAAGCCCAGGGGCAGACCGTGACGGACTTCCTCCGTCAACGCGCCCTGGACTATCGGCTGCGGCAAACGCCTTTGGAAAAAGACCGCGTTCGGCAGCTTGCCCGTATCGGCGTGAACCTGAACCAGCTTGCACGGTGGGTGAACATCCATAAGAGCCGCGCCGAGGTTATAGACGTGATGGTGGCTCTGGTCAGTCTGGAGAGAGAACTGAAAGACACAGACACGCCCCCGCCGCCGCAACATGAGGACTCGTCATGTATATGAAAGTTTTCCCGCACGGCCAGGGTGGCGGTGACGGCCCCACGCATTACCTTGTCCGCCCGGATTATCCGGGTCGGGCCGAACTGCCGCCGGAAGTGCTGCGCGGGGATGTGGAAACCACCCGCGACCTCATCGACTCGCTGGACACCAAATGGAAATTCACCGCCGGGGTGCTTTCCTGGCACCCGGACGATGCGGTGACGCCGGAACAAGAACGGCGCGTCATGGACGACTTTGAAGATATGGCTTTCGCGGGGCTGGAGCCGGATCAGCGCAACATCCTGTGGGTGCGGCATTCCCACGCGGGTCATCATGAATTGCACTTCGTCATTCCGCGCGTGGAACTTTCCAGCGGTAAGGCGCTCAATCCTTGTCCACCCGGTTGGCAGAAGCACTTTGATGTGTTCCGCGACCTGCACAACCATCGGGAAGGCTGGGCAAGGCCGGACGACCCAGCCCGCGCCCGCCTGCACACGCCGGAACATGTCGATTTACACAATGCCCGCCTGCTGCGCTGGGGTAAAACGCCAAATAAAGATGATCGCGCCGCCGCCAAGGATGCCGTCCATGAATACATGCGGGCCAACATCGAGCAAGGGCTTGTCCGCAATCGCGCGGACGTACTCCAGACGCTTGTCGGGGCCGGGTTGGAAATCAACCGTACGGGCAAGGATTATATCACCGTCAAAGACCCGGAGAGCGGAGAAAAGCTCCGCCTCAAGGGAGGAATATATGCAGAACACTGGAAACTTGAACTCGCTGACCGAGAAATTGAAGGCCAAGACCGAGCGGGAACGTCAGGAGATGGAAGCCCTGACCCGGCAACAGTTCGACGCCTTGAGTCGGAGTTTGCACGAATCGTCGAAAACCGCGCTCAGTACAGCCGAGGCCGCTATCCTGCACCAGCTCACCAACTTGGAACAGAGCGTGACTTCACGCTGCCGGATTCTGAGCGCCGCCTTTGGCTGGAAATGCCTGCAAACTCTGATCATCACCCTATGCATCCTGACAAGCGTTATGTTGAGCGGTTGGGGCTTGCTGACTCTGGCCGAGAAGAAAATCACGACTTTGCACCGGGAGATAACCACGTTGTCGGCGCAGAAAGAGCAATTGGAAGTGGAGAGCGCCCGGATATGGGCCACCTTCAAGGGGCTGGAATCCTACCAATCGGAGGGCAAAAACTATCTGTTGACGCCGGAAGGCTGGACAATCACCCACGGCGGGACGCTGAACGGCAAGCGAGAAGCCTGGAGAATAGTGAGGAAATAAGCCATGACCGAACTGGAACGCACTCTCAAGAACACCTTGCTCGCTTTGGAGCGAGAATTGACCGTCACGCAGAAAAGCCACGCCACATCCCTGGCCAGCCATCAGCGCAGCCTGGAGAGTCACAACCAAGCCATCCGGCAGCTACAGGAGAAAATCAGGCAACTCCAGGCCGAGCAACAGGAGTCAGCACGGCACTTGCAACGCTTGAGCGCTATACACGCGAGCTTGGAACCGCTCTTGTCGCGCTTGAGCGTCTTATTGAACGCCAAATAGAACGACTACGAAAAAAGGAACAGGAGCAACAGCGTAGCCGGTGGCCAAGTCTGGGGCGGTAGAGGTTTATTTTGCGCTTCGCATATATAGGGCACAAGCTTGGAGTCAAATCATATCCCGCTCAGTAAATACCCTTTGCCCAAGTGAGCGTAGTTTATTTACGACATTTTTATCGTCTTCAAAAAAACTCAGTTGCTTTGAGAGGCAGTTGAATATTTCGCATATTTTTTTAGTATCCTCGTCTACATCCAACTTGTTGCTATAAAATATCAAAGCAAAGCGGTCGGATAATTTGTGGTATGCTAATAATTCTCTGACGCGATCCTTGTCAGCGCTTGTCCACAAAACGCAATGTGAGGAGTTTTTAGATTGTAAAAAACTGATCAGCTTCATATTAGGCTGTGTTAGGTTCATATTTTCCATAAAATATCGTTGCTTCAATTTCACTATTTGTTCTTTTTGTATTTCAGATAGGCATGGATACGCTTCAAAAACTGTTTTCCTTGTAATCCTGGATTGCAGATTGATTGCTGGGAAATGAAGCATTTTAAGTGCATGATTATATGCACTATTGTTCAATCTGTTTGTCATTACAAGCGTGTTATCCAAGTCAAAGACGTATCGATTGTACATTAGTTCAGAAGATTAAGCTGTATTGGCTTTTGGGTTAAAGGTGTATTATTCAAATCTTTGTTAACGAGCGATATAATATGGTCTATAGAGCTTTTTTGTAATATTTTTACATCGGTATATTTTGACTCTACAAAATCCCTGTTTAACCCAAATTGTTTATTGTCATAATCAATCTCCTTGTTGAATACAACATAACGCTCAATTTTATAGTTTTTTGCGGCCTCCATTGCATGCCTAGATCCGCTGTCTCCTTCATTTTTTCTATAACTTGCAATTAATATGATCGCTTTTGAGAACATTGCTTGCAATCTATCTCTTTCTATGTAACGTCCTATTGCTTCATTGCGCGCAGTTGTTTCCTTATAGTATTCACTTATTAATAATCCACCAGCGCGAACGATATCATGCGCTAAGCTTCTATTTATTGCTGGAGATATCTTGCCAATTTGAGTTGGCAGGATTGCAATTGTCTTGTTGTTAGTGTCAACGCAAAATTTATGCGCTATCGCGTCGCATCCTTTTGCTAGGCCACTTACGATTACAATATCATCACTCGATAACTGCTTTAATATTTCAATTTCTCGTCTTTCTATTTCATGTGTGGGTTCGGTGAGTCCAATTACGGCTACGTTTCTATTTAGATTTTTTAATAATGTTATATCGCCTTTGTAAAACAATAGATATGGCTTATCGCTATTCTTTGCATTGCCATTTATAACGGGAAAATCCTTGTCGAAAGCGCAAACAATCCCAAGATCATTGTCATTTTTGTTAAATTGGTTTGTGTATTCTCGGATAATGTTTGAAGTTGCGCCGAGATCTAAATCAATTGCTTCAATTTTTTCCGCTTCAGGAAATTGCGACCAAAATTGAGCATTAGATTTTATAATTCCACAATGTTTTGCTGCAAATACCTTTAGTGCTATATCTGAATATTTCATGAGTTCCTTGATGCTAAAAGGGAGCATCGTAGTCTTGTAAGTTCGAGGCAAGCCTATCTGTATATGCTATTGCATAAAATATAACTGTTCTAGCTCCGTTATCCAGCAAGAATTGAATACAGTCCTCGTCAACATTAGCGCTTATTGTATATATGTCATCGACAAGAATTATATCTTTATTCTTTATGTTGTTCAAATCAACAGTACATGTATCTGATGTTATTCCAGGGTAAGGCAAGTCTCCGTCATTTTTGATATTTTGCGAATTCTTCAGATGTGTAGTTTTCGTATTAACTGTTCTGGTGATACTTTTAGAAGCATCAATTGCTCCCTTTATTTTTGATGCAGCATTACCTACAGCGCTCTGAAAAAATAATTGCTTTTCAGTATATGATGCTAGCGCTTTGGCGCGCGGAACGCATACGATTGAGCATTCTTCTAGATTGTTTTTCTTCATTATCGCTGGAATGTCGTCTAGTAATATTTTCTCAACTTCTTCTTTTGCAGAGTTTAACATATTTATATTGGTATTATTAAATGTATTTTTCAATGCATTTAGAAAATCAGGATTTCCTTCAGTCTTAAATCCTGTATAGTAAAGATTGTGATATCCTTTAATGCTCTTCCTCAGACAGGTGTTCTTATGAACAATAAATTCTCGTGCCATGCCCACCTCACTTTTCTGGAAATATCTATACAGGCTTGGCAATTAAACCGTGTTGCACCAAGGCCATGCATTCCAATGCGACAGATTACCTCATTTGAGATGGGGACTTGCTCCCTCTCTCTAGGCGATGCGGTGTTGTGCCCCCCACTACTCACTATATCTTTTTATGCAATTTTTCCAAATCTGTGGGGCAGAGTGTGGGGCAAATTTACCCCACAAAGAAAAAGGCACTTACATTTGCATGTAAGTGCCTGAATTTCCTTGGCGTCCCCAAGGGGATTTGAACCCCTGTCGACGGCGTGAAAGAGCGACTTTGTACCGGATTGGCACCGTATCCCACTGAAATAACATGTGCCAAACTGGATAAAACAGGGTAAACCGTTTCCGAAACCGTTTCCGTTTTGGTTCTTCCGGGTTTTCCGTGGGTAACCCCTGTCAGGAACTGGCCGGGTAGAGGTTTAGACCGCCACAGAAGAAG
>PPYF01526079.1_pt1 | contig 12554 bp, 13 predicted proteins | sample 1559871 | NCBI WGS metagenome assembly PPYF01 (sample SAMN08240021, study PRJNA423297) | Human gut metagenome, whole genome shotgun sequencing project. | reverse complement strand
ATTTTATTCTTTTTCTTTGAATAAATAAAATAACAGGTAAGAACACGAAGCAGACTTCTTTCATGTTCCAACTATTTATTGCCGTCCATCAGAGTAATTCTCGTCCGAAAGCATTCAAGTACATTTTATTTATAAAAGACCGCCGTCTTTTTCCTATTTTTTCCCCGCATACGTCTGTCATGATAATAGAAATCCGTTACCTAAGAAGTAACAGACGCACATAAACAAAAAGTTATGACACACAAGCCCGATATTACCAAATATCTATGCCTGTCCGCCGACAGCAGATGGAGACATACGACAAGCATGAGACATAGGCTAGCCACTCTCGTCTTTGTAACATATATCCTGCCTATATCGAATCTCTGCGGACAAAACATTGCCGTCAAAAGCAATCTGCTTTATGACCTCACCACCTCACTCAACTTAGGCGGAGAAATACGTTGCGACGACACACATACCTTCAGCCTTTCCATCAATTACAATCCGTGGAACTTCAGCGACAATAAGAAGATGAAGCATTTCCTCGTGCAACCGGAATACCGTAAATGGTTCAACGAAGCATTCACAGGAAGTTTTATCGGCCTGCAGCTTCACTATGCTTTATTCAATTTCGGCGGAATGCTTCCCTGGGGATTCGGAGACGGAAAGATGCTGGGCATAGAGAACAGACAAATCGCCAATAACCGGTATCAAGGCAATCTGGCGGGATTCGGTGTTTCCTACGGTTACCAATGGATGATTAGCCCGCAATGGAACCTGGAAGCGGGAGTCGCACTGGGATATGCCCACCTCAACTATAAACGCTACGGACGTTCCGCAGGTGCACTCCTGATAGAAAAATCAAATTGCAATTACTGGGGGCCTACGCAAATAGGAATATCAGTCGTGTACTTCATCCAATAAATAATCCAATTTAATAAACGCATCAAATGAAAACGAAAACATTCATCTTGCTCGGCCTATTGATATGTAATCTGCTTCCGGCACAGAACGTCAAGCTGGATATCAAACCCCATTTCCTGGGAATACGGGCAGACTCATTACTCCTTTCGATGGACGTATCGGTAGAAATCGAAAATATGAACCCGAAGAATGCCGTCATACTGACACCTGTCCTCACCGGACAAGACCGCAGAATACTATTGCCGGCCATCCAACTAAACGGCAAACAGAAGCAGAAATTATATCTGCGCAACCAGATACTGCGCAAAAAGAAGGGCAGTAAAGCAGACGACGCTGCCTATCTTGTGGCAGGTATCGACGACGGCCATTCACGCACCATTAATTATCGCACCGCGTTGCCGGCAGAAAACTGGATGAACGATGCCACGCTCTATTTGAGAAGAACGATTGTCAGACCCGAAGGCGAACAGATGCTGAAAGATACACTCATCATTGCACCGCAATATGCAGTGCTTCCACCGGATATGAGCAATACGGCTATTCAGGAAGTCTCCTCTGCGGCAACAGCAGTCAACAGTACAACTCCTTCTGTCCCGACAGGCAAAAAACCGAAGTATAAAGGTTCGTATGTCTCGCCGTCATCGGATGATGTGGATATCCGCAATCAGAAAGAGTTAAACTTCAATCTTGAAGAAGCCAAGATTATGGCTGACATCAATCCGCAGATGTTATCGCTCCGCGAACTGTACACGGTAGCCTTATCATATGCGGATAATAAAGCGAAGTTTTATCAGATTATCAATATCAGCGTGAAACTGTATCCTGTACACCCCGTTGCCAACTTAAATGCGGCTGCTGCCGCCATTGAGCAGGGAGATACGAAATCTGCAAGCAAGTTTCTTTCCATGGCATTGCACGAGGGACTTGCCTACAAGAGTTGCCGGGGTGTATATGAACTGATGACTGGAAACACATACGAAGGCATCCGCATACTGAAAGCCGCCAAGGCGGAAGGTTCTGAGGAAGCTGCATACAATCTGAATGTTTTTTTTGAAAATAATAAACGTCCTTAACTGGTAGATACAATGAGATATATCTTATTCCTGTTCCTATTATTTGGTTGTCTTGACGGTTATTCGCAGAAAGTAGCCGTCAGAGTCAACACGCTTCCGGCCATTGACGGAGCTTTCGGAGCCGGAGTCTCTTATGCCATAGGGAATAAAAGCACCGTCGAACTGGCAGGAAGCCTTCGACCGTGGAAACGGAGCGAGATGTACGTGAATCGTTATTGGGTGATTCAACCCGAATACAAATATTGGACTTGCCAAAAGTTTAACGGTCTATTTTGGGGAGTTTATCTCAATGGAGCGCAATTTAATGTCGGTGGGAAAAAGCTGCCTTTCGGTATATTCTCTGACCTGAAGAAGTACCGGTATGAGGGTTGGCTCATAGGAGGAGGCATTAGTTGCGGCTACCATTGGATGCTGAACGACCACTGGAATGTAGAAACGAGCTTGGGAGTAGGATACGATTATATTCATTATAAACAATACAACTGCGTCAGAAAATGTGCCGGATTACGTGACAAGGGACATCATCATTACATAGGGCCTGGCAAAGCCTCAATAAGTTTGGTTTATCTATTTTAAAAAGAAAAAGGGTATGAAAAGTTTATGGAAAGTTTGGTTTTCGAAAAGAAGGAGCATATACGTGCGGATAGCACGCAAGTGTCACTCCACTCCCTGGAGAGTATATCATCTGGGGCATGGTGGGGTAAGCAAAAATAATAAGGATATAAAGATATTGGAAGAATTACAACAAAACGGAGTAATCTCCCATATTTATCCCTGGTGATATTCTCACACTGAAATGAAGAAATACAGATTATTACGACAATGAAGACAGGAGGAATTTTTATTATTGCGGTCATTCTAGCCCTTTCGATACAAGCCCAAACGGCTGTAACGGAAGAGAGGGGGACTGTTCGTACAACTACTTCCAGCCTGTACAAAGCAGGGAAAGAGTTGGTGGTTTCTATTTCGATAGATATCACCCGTGACCTCTCGCCCAATGAATCAGTGGTGTTGGTTCCCGTTGTCAGTGACAGTCTGGAGCATCGGTTGGAACTGCCACCCATATATATCAATAGCCGTAAACAACACATCGTATTCCTGCGGGAGACAGGCAGGAAAGATAAGGCAGCCCAGGCATTGCAAAGGAAAAACGGGGATAAGCAAACGATGCATTATCTGCAATCCGTCCCATTCGAGCAATGGATGAATCAGGCGGCACTCGCACTGGTAGAGAAGAGTTGCGGTTGTGGTATTCCCGGTACGGAAGATTTCACTTGCATTGCCAGCCTGCACCCGCAGCCTACGCCCGTTCCGCAACTTGCCTTCCTGACTCCGCAAGTTGAAACGTCGAAAATCAGAACGGAGAAAGGGTCGGCATTCATTGACTTTCCGGTGAATGTGACCACTATTCATAAAGAATTCAGCAATAATACGGCAGAGTTGGATAAAATCATCGGGACAATTAACACCATCAAAGGGGATAGCAACGTAAGCATCACACACATCAACATTCATGGGTATGCGTCACCCGACGGGCCTTTCCGGGTAAATGAGCGACTAGCTCGCGAACGTACCCAGGCACTAAAGGAATATGTAGCCCAACTATACACGTTCGACAGTAAATACATACACACCCATTATACGCCCGAAGACTGGGAAGGCTTTGAAGCCCTTCTCGGCGACACGATCTTCCGGCACAAAGAAGCTATCATGAAAATAGTAACGAGTACCATGCATCCCGACCGTAAAGAAGGGTTGATTAAATCGAAGTTTCCGGCATTCTACCGTTTTGTATTGGAGCACTGGTTTGTCATACTAAGACATTCCGATTATACCATCGAATATTATGTACGCCCGTTTACGGTGAAAGAATCTCAAAAGATATTCGACACGAATCCCAAGAACCTGAGCCTGGAAGAGATGTTCCGCCTTGCGCTCACGCATACACCGGGAAGTGAAACATACAACAGGATATTTATGACTGCCGTACAACTGTTTCCTGATAATCCTACGGCCAATCTGAATGCCGCCTGCATAGCGTTGACGCAAAAAGACACTAAGGCTGCCACTGCTTTTCTCAGGAAAGCTCCGGCAGTACCGGAAAAGACATTGGCGGAAGGGGTCGTTTGTTTCCTTCAAGGGGATTACGAGAAAGCAGAAACACTGTTCCGGCAGGCTAAAGACGCAGGATTGCCGCAAGCGGATGAAAACTTAAAACAAATTGGGGAATTAAAATAATTTATTTAACTAAAATCAAAGTGAAATGAAAAGATTCAATCAGTTAATGTCGCTGCTCTTATTTGCAGCAGTCACGCAGTACAGTTGTATCAATGATGCAGACGTAGCTTTTTCCGATGAAACTCATTCGGATTCTAACGGCAACCTTGCCCTGTTCTTCGAAATTCCGAACGTAGCCCTTAGCCGTAGCGCCGAGTCGTCGGGTGTCACGGAAGTGGGGTCGAAAGAGGAATATGCAGTAAAAAGCCTTACGGTCTATCTGTTCGACTCGACCACTAAAACTCTCAAAGACCAGCAGGAACTGAAGAACATCAACCAGACCGGAGCGAACGGACAGAAGATACAATATACTGCCGACAAAATCACGGTCAACCCGGGAACTTACAACATCTTCGCCATCGCCAACGGAAAGGCAATCACCGGAAATATCAGCACGCAAGATGCTTTCCTGAATGCAGTGGACGGTATAACGTACAGCGAAGGGAAGATTCCAAGCGTGCCTGCAAACGGATTCGTAATGACCAACCGTGGTGCCGCCAACCTGAATGTAGAGGTAAGCAAACCCACCGATTCCGACAAGGTGACCAGTGTATCTATCGGTCTTGAACGCGTTGTCGCCAAAATTGAGCTGACTCAAAAGCAGGAAACTTTCCCTCTGAAAGACCCTGCCGGAAAGGTTTATTGTACCATCAAGCTCAATAATTTCAGGATGTTGAATCTGGCAACACAATTCTATACGTTCCGCCACACAGCCGTACTGAATGACTTCCAGGAACCGGGTGCATACACGGACGAAAACTTCGGCGACGTCAATGATGAAAATGGTTACGTAATCGACCCTTATTTCTTCAAGAAAACAGTGGAAGGTGCCAAAGACTTTACCAATGCCGACGGTTTCTTCGCACAAGCATTAGTGAATCTGGACATCAACGACAGCAACTGGGCAGGTATGGCACAAGCCAACAGTTGGTCGCACATCTACTGTTTGGAGAACTGTATGTACATCGACGCACAATTGAACGCATATAGCACGGGAGTGATGTTCAAAGCGAACATGGATATTGCCACCGACCGCGTTTTCGATGAGAACGGCGACAATATAAGCAATCCATCCAACTGGACAACCCGGTTATTCTACTTCAATTACAACTTCTACACCAGCGTGGATGCTATCCGCAAACTGGTTCTGAACAACTTGCCTGAAGATATCACAGACGACTCGGATACAAAAACCCTTGCCAAATATAGCATCAAACGTTTCCAAAAATCAGAAAACTACTCATGTTACTACAACTACTGGATTAAGCACGAGGATAACAACTCCACGGAAATGGGCGTAATGGAATTCGGCATCGTACGTAATAACATATACCGCCTGTCTATCAGCAAAGTGGCTGGACTCGGTAGCGGCGAACCTTATATCGAGCCGGAACAACCGGACGAATACAAAGCTGAATTGGATATTAACATTGATGTTTTTCCATGGGCCGTACGTAATCAAGATGTAGAACTTGAATAAGTAACGTCGGCCACCCGAACTAAAATCAATCTAAATGCGTTCATTTCTACTACATATTATTTGCGTTGTCGCGCTGTTCTCGTCCTGCGACTGGGTGAACGACGACTTGTCAGACTGTCCTGCAGGAACCTGGCTGAAAATCTCGTACACCTATAATATCCTGAACGTGGACGCCGCGTCTACGCAAGTAGGCGACATCACCATTCTTGCCTTCGACAAGAACGACAAGTATGTGGACCGACTGGACGTAGACAGCATAACATTACATCAAGGCTACTGCATGGTAAGAGTGCCGTTTCCCGCAGGGACTTATCATCTGCTCATATGGGGAGGGATATCCGACTATCTGTATCAGCTCCCAAATCTCAAAGCTGAACGGACGGAACGGAAATCCCTGAACATATCACTAGCATGTGACGAAAAGAACCAGTCTGACAGGAAACTAAACGCACTCTTTCACAGTAGCCTTGAAAATATTACTATCAGTGAGAAATATCAGGTCGTCACCACCGAACTGGTGAAAAACACGAATAACTTCTCGTGCATTCTTCAGGATGAAGACAATCTCCCTCTACGGAAAGAGGACTTCGCCTTCACTTTGGAATCCGCCAACGGTGTAATAGACTATACGAACACCCCTGTCGGAACAACTCCGGTCCACTATCTGCCGTATCGACAGGAAGTGTCCGTAATGTCCGAACAGATTCCCGTTATTCATGCCAGATTGAATACGCTGCGCATCATGAAGGGAGACAACACAACATTATCTATAAAACATATACCCAGCGGGGAGATTATCTTGCGCCTACCACTCACCCAATATTTATTGTTATCCAAAATCTACAATTATATAGGTGACATGGGCGACCAGGAATATCTCGACCGTCAGGATTCTTATACACTCCTGTTCTTTATCAAATCATCGGATACGGGAATTCCGCAAATCTGTCCGTTAATGAGAGTAAACGGATGGACCATACGCTTGAATGATTCGGAACTGGAGTCGTAGAAAAACCAACAAATAAGTATTTGTACAATATATAGGTGAGATGTTTTAAAAAAGGCTACTGCGAAGTACCCGAGCGGGCTTTTAGCCCTCTTCGCATATAATGTTTCCCACTATATGCAAAATGCCCGATAAAACGGCACAACCCTTGAGAGGCCGTTTTATTGTTTGTTTGTTTTGTTTGTGTTAAGTGCATTCTTTCCGAGCGAGGAAAGGGTGCACTGCTCGTTTATGGATAATCGGAGTATTTATTCAGCTTTTATCATGATTTGCTCACCGTTTATCGTGGTTTGTTCACCTCTTATCGTGGAATCTATATCCTACCCCCAACATCAGATTATTAGGATCTTTGAACTCTCTCAACTGGTATCCTACATGCAGAAACAAATGGCGGGTGACATAAGTTTTAAGAGCCAGAATCTGATAAAAACCTTTCGCATCCTCTCCACTACCTATCAGGTTTCGTCCAAATCCGGCATTGATTGAGAAAATCGGCATCACCAGTTCCGCACGAAGGGACAGCCCCACCGCGAATTGCTCGCGGAAAGGAGGACGATGAAACTTTAAATCGTCCGAATAGCTTCCTTCCAGTTTATAATCCTTGATATTGGCGCTTTCGTCATACTGCGCATCCATAGAAAGTCCCGCCCGGAAATAGTTATTGAAGTTATACATCGGAGCAAAATTGAGCCCCGCGATACCAAACGAGCCGGGCACCAAGCTCGGTACATTGTCTTTAACGAATCCCCTTTTGCGAGTCGCGCCATATAACACCAAATCATAACTGACGTGCGGCTTTATGAACAATCGTTTGGGAACTATTCCCTCGGACGCACCATCCGTATCGCCAAAGGTGCGTACAATGCCTACTTTCCCACCGATAATATTGAGTCCCCCATTGGGATAATGAGTATTTCCATTGGAAAAATGCGTTAAGTCCACACCGGCCGCCAGTTTCCATTGCGGATGAAACTGCCAGTTCAGCAGAAATCCCAGGTTGATATAAGCATTGATCTTAGAACCGATAACTTCATTCTGCGGATTATATTGTTCATCATATTTCTTCCAGCCGAAAGATGCTCCGAAATTCCACTCATAATCGAACGAGAGACGAGGCGAAAGTCGTACTATGGGTGCACCTTGAAAAGCATATACCGTCACCGGGTTTCCTAATTCGGCAGGGCAGTAGAAAGTATGATACGAAACACCAATCCCCTGATAAGCATGAGGATACATTCTGCCCAAATTGGAATCTTTACTAAACTGGAAAGCATACTTCAGATGCAGGGAGAGCGATTGTTCGATGGTCTTCTGCTGCAAATTATCTCCTTCGAGAAAACTGTTTGTCGGAACAACATAGCCCGGACGAATGTCCAAACCTATCCTATGTTTCTCAACTATCTGCGCCTTCAATTTTCCGCCAACTGCCAGGAGCGACAGCAGGCAAATAATATACAGTAACCGTCCGGTATTCATATTTCCAGTCATTTGAGATTCTCGCGTATTAGGTAACATTTTCCAGGTATTTTACTTTGTAGCATACCGGTTATGATTCGTCGCTTTCCGGTCTTGGGATGAGTGGCATATAGGGTGTATTCCGTTTCAAACCAGTCATACTCTATCAACGAGGTAATACGCTGGTAAACATGAGGTGGAACAGAAACCTCTTTCTGCTCCGTATTTGGGAAAGGCCATGTTTGCTCTTTGTAAGTATATTGCGCCTGTTTACCATTCATTACCAATCTCCCGTCTTCCATGTCCGGTATTTCTACTGTCAGGTTGCCTTCTCCAAGAAGTTGGAAAGCTTCAGGCATGTTGCTTTGGAACATCACGGAACTGTAAACATTTTCATATGGAAACATTAGAAAGGAATATGGAGTATCCGAATTATTATATTTCAAAGTACTCATTCCTCTCTCTGCCCTATATTCATGAGAATACGCATCCAAAGAATAAGTGATATGCTCGAGCACATATCTGTCCGACGGTGAAATATCAACATAAATTTCTTGGAATTCATATTCATTGCCTACCATAATCATGAATCGAAAGTGAGTAGTACGGGCATTTTCGTCCACTATAATCTTCAGTTCTTTAGAATTACTGCGATCGACGGTGAAGCCTATCAAGTTTTCATCGAGCACAATCTTACCCAACCCCTTCAAGTATGGTACTTGTTCCGTTGCTATCAGATTACCATCCGCATCATAAATTTCACATGAATAGTAATTACTTTCATCGTAAGCATATATTCCTAATAAATCCCAATTGGAAGATGCAAATCGGATGGTTTCAACATCACCGTTTCCATCTAAAGCCAACTCGGAATCGGAAGACCGGAAATCATCAACAAATACATCACCGTTGCAACCATAAAACACCAATAGAAAGAGAAGATATACCGTTAAGTCTATGATTTTTTTCATGACATTGTTCTTTTGTCGTTTTTGTTGAGGGCAAAAGTAGTATATATTTTAAAACATAAGACCGCTCATTCAGTTAAAAATCTAATCCTGTGAGAGAAAATTCCCTAAATAAAATCCGATTAAATGACATCCAATCGAAAAATAGACTACTTTTAGAACAAAACTAACACGCACAAACTAATGAAAAAGTATATCTACATACTATTCATGTTTATTTTCCTGTTATCAGGATGCAATGGACAACCATCCGACTCTGATAAACAGCTAGATGAAATTGAGAAAATCATAGAAGTGAATCCTGACAGTGCATCGAATATCCTAAAAAATAGTTCATCTCCTAAAAAGTTAGATGAGAGAACATTTGCACGCTGGTGTATGCTATCTACAATAAAGTGCTGAAATGAATGAAAATTTGTTTTCAACTACTGATTCGCACAAGTATAACATGAACTTTTGATTCATAAGTTTCACCTGTTTCACCTTGTAACTTAAATTACTGTGAATAAAACTGTTATAGGTGAAATTGCAGGTTGAAATAAGGTGAAAGCCTTCAGTATTGTTTTCATCATTGAATTTGTTCATATCAGTTATTGGATATATAGCCCTGTTGTACCGGGCATGTAGATACAATAGGATAGGGATATAGTTCCAATGTACTGGATATATAGACACACTAGCTCAAGTATTGGTATCTGAAAGCCAGGATGTTAACTCTTGAAGTCCAAACTGTTACTACTTGATATCCCAATTATTAATACCTGACAGTTCATCTATTAATACCTGACGGCAGGTTTGCTATAAGCATATTTCGATTAGCTATAATGATATCCGGATTAGCTATAATGATATTTGTTTTAGCTCAAGGGATATTTTGAAAAAACAAGGTGAACCCGAACATTAGCGGTTTCACCTGAATTTACCCCTTGCTTTCACCCGCTATTATCTTATTCATCGGCATTTCGACGAGCTGGTGAAATCGATGAACCTCAATTATGTTATGGTGCATTTATGATACTTTATTTATAAAGAAAGGGGGACGTAACGTAATACTCCATTACCGAATGATTCAGAACTGTACAATTTATAGCTCATTCCGGTACGGTAAGGCAACGGAATAAAGAACAAGAATAAACATATCATTAATTGCCGAATCGAAGAAAATAAGCTATTTTTGTTCTCAGCAATAAAAATAGAGCGGTTATGGATGCAGCAATAAAGAAAATACCTTATGGAATGACGAACTTCGAGTCTATTATCAGTGATAACTATTACTATGTAGACAAAACTCGTTATATTACTTTAGTAGAAAACACAAGTCGTTTTTTCTTCTTTGTCCGTCCCCGTCGTTTCGGAAAGAGTCTTTTCTTGAACATGCTCGGACTATACTACGATATCAATAAAAAGGATAAGTTCGAAGAAATCTTTGGCGGGCTATCTATTGGCAAGAATCCCACGCCTTATCGTAATAAGTATCTGGTTTTGACGCTCAATTTTAGTAGCGTGGCAGCCAATATGGAACGATTGGAAGAGACATTCAACATCTATTGCAAAATTGTAATGGATGGATTTGCAGAAAGATATGCTCATCTGCTAGGGAAAGAGGCTGTCGAGAAATTACGAGGGCTAAGTACGGGAGCCGCTTTATTGGGTTCATTGTGCCAAAGTGCCCAAAACAAAGGATACAAAATATACCTTATTCTTGATGAATATGACAACTTTGCCAACAATATACTGGTAGATTATGGTAACGAACGCTATCGTAGCATCACACACGGCAACGGCTTCTTTCGGGGATTTCTCAAAGTAGTGAAAGACTATTCAAACTCTGTGATTGAACGTATTTTCCTTACCGGAGTAAGTCCTGTAACGATGGACGATCTTACCAGCGGATTCAACATTGCAGATAACTATAGTAGCAATTCCGCATTCAATAACATGATAGGGTTCAATGAATACGAAGTACGTACTCTTATAGATTACTACAAAAACTGTACAGTGTTGCCACATACTACAGACGAATTGATAGAAATGATGAAACCATGGTACGACAATTATTGTTTCTCCACAGAGTCATTGGACGAACCATCCATGTACAATTCGGATATGGTGCTTTATTTCATGAATCGTTATTTGCTGAACAAACGCATTCCTACCAATATGCTTGATGCCAACATTCGCACCGACTACAACAAGCTACGTCACCTCATCCATGTTGACAAGACTTTTGGAGAGAATGCAAGTGTCGTTCAGGAAATAGTAGAAAAAGGAGCTACTGCCGGAATTATTGCCGACAGTTTCCCGGCCGAAGATATTATCAAGGCTGAGAATTTTAAAAGCCTGCTCTATTATTACGGCATGCTCACCATTCATGGTACACGAGGACCGATGAATATACTTTCCATTCCCAACCAAACTGTGCGCGAGCAACTCTATGGATATATGATCGATATCTATCAACAAGCGACAGACCTCAGCCTGGATGTGGATAAGCTGAATTTCCTAATGTACGATATGGCGTACGAGGGTAATTGGGCACCCTATTTCAAGCATATTGCCGAGAGGTTGGATAATCAAAGCAGCATCCGAGAATTTATCGAAGGAGAAGCACACGTGAAAGCTTTCATTCTCGCTTATTTGGGGTTGAACAGCTACTATATTGCCCGCCCCGAATACGAAAGCAACAAAGGATATGCAGATATTTTTCTACAACCCCGCTTGCTACAACTTCCCGACATGGCGTACAGTTACTGCATCGAAGTTAAGTATGCCAAACGTGATGCCGCTGATATGGAAATAGAGAAATTAACGGCCGATGCCAAAACACAACTGAAACAGTATGCAGCAAGTGAATGGATTCTGCAAGATAAGGGAACCACAGAATTAAAGAGTATCGTTTTAGTGTTTAAAGGCTGGAAACTGGTAAAAGTAGAAGAAGTATAATGTTCTCTATATATAATAAGGTATATGTGAAAACATGTCCGCCAGCTTTCTTGTAAAAGAGAGAAAAAATTTCATTCATAAAGAAGGCATTTATTTTATTGAATATCAGCACATAATAAGGTATCAATAGAAGAAAAGTGAATTTTTCTTCCATTTTTTTTCGCTAATTGTTTGTCAGTTTAAAAAAAGTTCCTACCTTTGCATCCGCAATCGAGAAACAAACACTGCTTCGAGAAAGCAAAAGCAGAAATGCAACAATAGGATGGCCCGTTCGTCTATCGGTTAGGACGCAAGATTTTCATTCTTGAAAGGGGGGTTCGACTCCCCCACGGGCTACAAGTTAAAAGAATAAAAGAACTAAAAAAACAGATTAGTCGAGATGGCAAATCATAAATCATCACTGAAAAGAATCAGACAAGAAGAGACAAGAAGACTTCACAACAGAT
>PPYF01546397.1_pt1 | contig 12555 bp, 9 predicted proteins | sample 1559871 | NCBI WGS metagenome assembly PPYF01 (sample SAMN08240021, study PRJNA423297) | Human gut metagenome, whole genome shotgun sequencing project. | reverse complement strand
CTTCATGGCATCGGTCTGAAGCAGGCCGTTGGCATCGGTCTTGCCGATCTCGTTGCCGTCGAGATACACGGTCACACCGGCGGCGGGACTGCCGTCCTTTTCATAGACCGCGATCACGCTGGACATGCCGACCGCCTGCGGGCCGGGCTGAATGTTGTAGTACGCCGACAGCGGCAGACGCACCGCCGCCTGGGCCGCCGTGTAGGTCTTGCTGTTCGCTGCGGTGAGCGCAATGTTGGACACCGTGTACGTGAACTGGTTGACCGTCGTGTCCAGGCCGGCGTCGATCTGGAAGGCCAGTGTGGCCAGCTTGCCCTCGACCGGGGCCGCCGACTCAAGGTGCAGCGTCAGCATGGCCTTCTTAAAGCCGGTCTTGGTATACGTCAGTTCGCCTTTCACACCGTCGGCACACTTCACCGTCGGCTGGCCGATGTCATCGTTGAGGTTGAGCATCGTGATGTCCGCGGACTTGACCTTGCCGTCCGCCGTGACAGTCAGCGTATAGTCGCCGCCGAGCGGGACAAAGTTCGATCCGCTGACGCTGACCGTGGCCGTGTCCTGCATATCGCCGGCAACGACAAAGGCCATGGTCTTTTCGACCGTGTTGCCGAACGCATCGGACACGGAGACCGTCATGGTGTGCTTGCCGTTCTGGAGATTCAGACGGACAGTCGCATTTGCGTCGGAACAATCCGCTGACGTGATCGGCTCGCCGTCGATCTTGACCGTCGTCGCCTGTGCGTTGATGCCGGAGCGGTTCTGACCGTCCACATCATGATATTTTGCGATTGCTTCGATCGAGTTGGCGTTGATGACGGTGGCGCCGTCGCTCGTGAGTGTCTGGCCGTTGACCGTCATTTCATCGATGACCGGGTTATCCAGGTCGTAGAGGTTTGTGCCGTAAACAACGCGCAAATTATCGAAGTACACCGTACCATTGCGTTTGCCCGTAGGCATGTTTGCCGGCTGATATGACAGCCAAAGCACACCCTGTCCAGGGATGATGCTCAGGGGATGCTCCGGATCTTGATACTGCCAAAGCGACTGAATATCCGTAGATTTGCAATACATCCAGCCAGACCACGTGATTTTTGGTGAGGTGCTCTGTGCTGTCAAGTAACAATTCTTAAGGCTATAATCGCTTCCGTCCCAGTAGTAAACGTCGCAAGCAAGAATATAATCCGGCGTTCCTTCCGGAGCATAGACCCAAACACCGATTTCTGTAGGATAGCCCTCAATCTTTATTTGATCGCCGCAATAGCGGATGTAGTAGTTGGCGTTTGATTCCCCGTTGTAAGAGGCATAGTCATAGTCCAATTCCAAGGAGTATTCGCCGAAGCGAACCTGTCCGCCTTCCGCTGCTGTAGTCGTTTTCAAATTGCCGCAACGATACTCATCCATGGCTCCATTCGGCCAGAGATAATAGGTATAGCCGTTGGCGCGGAAAATGTCCGCAGCCGGGACAGCGGTGTCCCAGTTGCCCGTGAAGCGGTAGGGCGCTTTGAGCACCGCCGTCGTCGGATTGTCGGAATACGTGCCGCTGGTCGTGACCGTGATCGGGGACACTTTGCCGATGTAGCCGCCATCGGGATTCATGTTGTTATCCACGTAATCGGATTTGCCCCAGTGGTAGTGCGCGCAGGTCTGGCGCTGGCCGTTGATGGGCTCAAAGTCCATGAGCGTCACCGGCACCTTGCCGATCTCCACGCTGACCTCCGCAGACTTGGAGCGGTCGTTTGCGTAAGTAACCGTGACAGCCGCGTTCATCGTGCTGCTGCCGGTACCGGCCACGAACGTGTTACCGTCCATGTGGCCGACATCCTTATCCGACACGCCATCCGTTTTGGACTTGATCGTCCAATCGAAGTCACCGGCCTTGTAGACGATATCCATACCTTTGCACTTGGCCACGAGACCGAGATCCGACGTGGCACCAAAGTCCAGCGAGACCGATGAACTGCCAAAGTACAGATCCGTAATGTCCGCAATCTTCGCGGTCGTCGTACCCTTGACGGTGCCGTCCACAAGCAGACGGGCCGTCACATCGCCCTTATAGTTCTTCGCGGGCGTGAACAGACCGTTGGCGTCGATCGTGCCGCTCTTGGTGTCCGCGACCGTCCAGGTCACATTCTCCGGGAGCGGGGCCTCGCCGCCGTTTTTATCCACGCCGATGGCCGAGAACTGGATCTGGCTGTTGGGCGTGTAGATCGTATTGTTCGGGGAGAGGGAGGCATGATCGAACACGCCGTCGTTCTCCGCCGTGGAGACCAGCAGCAGGGCGCTGGCAACCGTGCGCTCTACACCGTCGGACGGGCGGTTGCGGATGGTCAGGTCGCTGGTGCCCTCGCGCTTGGTGGCGCAGGTGGCAGAGCCGCCGCCGTCGAGATAAAGCGCTGTCACCACGCCCTGCGCCGCCAGAAACTCCGCCTGATCATTGAGGGACATACCGACAGAATACGGGCTCTGACGACCGTCGGCCATAAAGGTCACGACCGTGCCGTCTGCCTTGAGGCCGATGGAGTTACGCGGCATAAGATCATCACCGTTATACTGGATCACCCCGTCCTTGATCAGATAGAACGGTCCGGAAATTGCTTCCAGGACGTCGGAGCAATCCACACCGGCGTCACGAATGGCATAGGAACCGTCCTTCAAAACCGCAAAGTACGGCTCCCACGTGCCACCGTTGCCTGTCTGGATAACATTTCCTTCCATGATCAGGTAGCCGGTCGGCTGCAGCGTCTGCATGTTGTAGTAGTCGCCGTTCATGGCCATGATGACGTTGCCGCCGGTGGCCTTGACGTAGTTGGCAGCCTGCTGCGTGGTTCTTTCCATGCTCCAGGCCAGGTTAGCCGCCTTGTCCTTACGGGACGCGGGCGTGCTGCCTTCAGTATAATAACCGTTATACGAAGCCTTGAATGTTGCCTTCGCACCCGGTGCGATTGTCGTCATAAAGCCGGCGATCTGTGCATTGCCTTCCTTGGTATTCAGAAAGACATCAGATTCCGTCACGCCTTCAACCAGCGTGTAATCCGTCTGGCTCACAACGATTTTGTTGCCGGCGGGCTTGACGGGGTCTACAGTGTTCGCAGCCAGCGCCTGCGGGGCAATGAGTGTCAGCGTCATCAGGACGGCCAGCACAAAAGCCCAGGCTCTGTTCGCGAATCGGGTCGCTTTCACGACTCACATCAACTCCTTTTCTGTGTTTTTCTCTCTAAATTTGTCAGTTCAATATGTTAAAAAAGAAGAGATGAGGTTTTCCCATCTCTTCTTTGTGCTTTAGGGACCTATGATTTGTCTATTAGCAACCGAAGTTCTGATAGAAAAACATTGAATTGAGCACAGACTGTTTACTCAACTTCCGCAAACGCGTTGTACAGGAACTCAACAGCCTCCGCGCGGATGCAGGCGTTGTCCGGGCTGAACGTGGTACCATCGTTGGTGCCGACAGTCAGGCCGTTGGCCCATGCCCACTGCACTTCGTTATAGTACCAGGCGCTGGCCGGAACGTCAACGAACGGCATATCAGCGGTTGCACCGTCCGACAGCAGACGGGCGATGAAGCTGATCATCTCAGCACGGGTGCAGACCTGGTCCGGGCTGAACGTGCTGCCGTCATTCGTGCCGGCAACGATACCTGCCTCGTAGGCCCACAGGAGAGAATCCTCGTACCAGTAATCGTCGCTACCAGACTCCGGAACGTCGGTGAACGGAACGGACTTGATGGTCGCAGCCGGCTTGCCGACAGCGTTCCACAGGAACTCGATCATCTGGGCGCGGGTGCAGGCGGTGTAGGGCTCAAAAGTCGTCGGGGTCGTGCCAACGGTCACACCGTTCTTGACAGCCCACATCACGGAATTGTAGAACCAATCGCCCTCGTTCACGTCAATGAACTTCAGTTCGGGCTCAGACGGCTGGCTCGGCTGAGAGGGCTGAGACGGCTGGCTCGGCGCGGTCGGGTTGTCCGGGGTGGACGGCGCGGTCGCACCCGACGGTGCCGACGGCATCGACGGGGTAGACGGCACAACGGCCGCCAGAGCAGTCGTGGCGAGCAGGCAGACTGCCACCAGAAGCGTCAGCACGATTGTCAGGGTTCTTTTCTTGGACATGCTTTCTTCCTCCATAAAAATTTTTTGGTTGCAAATTCTTGCCTTCGACAACACGATTGCCGCATTTTGAAACCAGGTAGAATTTAACACGGTTATCGTATCACAACGTATCGTATTTTGCAACCCTATTTTGGACAAAAAACGAAGTTTCCCGCGGTTAACTCTACCCGCAAGGGTAAGTAGAAACAAAACCGCGGCTGCAAAATGTAAATTACGGAAAGCATGCACATTTTCCCTGCCGATTTGGTTTGACACACGCTCGCACGTACTTTTATAATTAGATCACCCTGAAGTGCCGGCGGCGGATGCCGTTTTGATGCCGAAACAATGTAATTTTGACCCGAAGGAGGCGGTAGCATGATCCAGATCCTGATCGTGGACGACGAGAAACCGATCTGCGACCTGATCCAGATGAGCCTGACCCGCGCCGGCTATCACTGCATGTGCGTGTACGACGGGCTGGCCGCAGCGGATATTCTGGAACGGAATGTATTTGACCTCATTTTGCTCGACGTGATGCTGCCGAACGCCGACGGCTTCGAGCTCATGGAATATATCCGCCCGCTGGGCATCCCGGTCATTTTCCTGACTGCGCGCGGCTCGGTCGACGACCGGGTGCGCGGCCTGCGCATGGGCGCGGAGGACTATATCGTCAAACCTTTCGAGGTCGTGGAGCTGCTCGCGCGCGTGGACGTCGTGCTGCGGCGCTACAACAAGACCGATGCCGTGATCGAGATCGGCGGGCTGCGCATCGACACGCGCGCCATGCAGGTCTGGCGCGGTGCAGAGGAGATCAGCCTGACGCACAAGGAATATGACCTGCTGCTGTTTTTTGCGCGCAACCCCGGCACTGCACTCTACCGCGAGACGATCTACGAGCACGTCTGGGGCGGCGAGTACAGCTACGGCAGCAAGACCGTGGATCTGCACATCCAGCGGCTACGCAAAAAGGTCGGCTGGGAAAACCGGCTGCTGGCCGTGAACAAGGTCGGCTACCGGCTGGAGGTATGAGCGCATGAAGTTTCGCGCAAAGCTCACCATTGCCATGGTGCTGCTGCTGTCGCTGACGTACGGCATCGGCGGCAGTCTCATGATCGCGCAGTCGTTTTCCGCGTCGATCGACCGCGAGCGCGACGCCGCCGTGCAGACCTACCGCATGGTCGTGGACGTGCTGGATCTGCTCGGCGACAACGCCTCGCCCGGCACGGCGGCCAACACGGTTGCGCTCGTGCTGCACAAGCTCGGCAGCGGCGGGTCGAGCACGGCAGCGCGCATCCGATTCGGCGCACAGATGACCACAATGGGCGACACCGCGCTGCTCGACGCCGCGCCGGAGCCGTCCGACGGCGGCGACGGGCTCACGCGCATCGTGCGCACCGGCAACGGCCGGCACTACCTCATGCTCGGCGCCACGGCCGACGGCACGACCGTCCAGCTCGCGTTCGACGTGACGGAGGCCTACACCGTGCGTCAGACGCAGCAGCGCGCCTACCACACGACGTTCGTGATCCTCATCGCCATCGGCGCGGCCGTGTCGTGGGTCACGTCCTATCTGCTGACGCGCCCGCTCGGCACGCTTTCCCGCGCGTCGCGGGAGCTGGCGCGCGGCAACCTCAGCTACCGGGCGCCCGTGCGCTCGCGCGATGAGGTGGGGCAGCTGGCATCCGACTTCAACCGCATGGCCGGGCAGCTCGAGCAGAACGTCAACCGCATTCAGGAGAGCATGGCGCTGCAGGAGCGGTTCATGGCCGACTTCTCGCACGAGATGAAAACACCGATGACCTCCATCATCGGCTATGCTGACCTGCTGCGCAGTCAGGTGCTCACGCCCGACGAACAGATGGACGCGGCAAACTATATCTTCTCCGAGGGCAAGCGGCTCGAAGCGCTGGGGCTGAAGCTGCTGGACATGCTCTCGCTCGACCAGTCGAAACTCCAGCTCGTACCCGCGAGCCCGGCCGACCTGGTGGCGGGGCTGCTCGAACACCTCAAGCGCGTGTACGCCCAGAAGGGCATCGCCCTGCAGTACCGCACGGCGGAGGGCATGTGCTTTCTGGAGCCGGACCTATTTAAAACCCTGCTCGTCAACCTCATGGACAACGCCCGCAAGGCGCTCGACAACGGCGGCTACATCTACGTCTGGCAGGAGATGCTGCCCGACGGCTGCCGCGTGCGTGTGCTCGACAACGGCCGCGGCATTCCCCCGGAGGCGCTCACACATCTGACAGAGGCATTTTACCGCGTGGACAAGTCGCGCTCGCGCGCGCAGGGCGGCGCGGGCCTTGGTCTGTCGCTGTGCAATGAGATCGTACAGCTGCACGGCGGCACGATGCAGTTTGAGAGCCGCGTCGGCAACGGCACGGTCGTGACCGTGGAGCTGAAAGGAGGCCGCGTATGAGACCGTGGATGCGCACCGCGCTGGCAGTCGCGCTCGTGCTAGCGATCGCGGCGGGCGGATTTTTCCTGCCAAACCTTGTGGCCGTGCGGCTCGACCGCGCGGATCAGGACACGGCGTTTTCCCTCAGCACCGGCGACGAGCAGGGTCCGGCCACCGTTCTGCGCCGGAAACTGACCGACGGCATGCAGAACCTGTTTTACAGCGCCGAAGATCCCGTCGAGCTCGACGAGAGCGCCGCGGCGCACACGCTGGCCGAGATGACGCAGTACGCGCAGGAGCTTCTGGGCGCGCTGGAAAAGGACAGCGCGCTGTTCGGCGGCGGCTTTTCCGTGGAGGAGGGCGCGACCGTCCAGTACGCGAGCTACGGCAGCGGCTTCGTCCTCTGGGGCATCGCGCTGAGCAATCCGCGCGGCGACATGGCGGAGCTTCTGATCGATGACGCGACCGGCTGCGTGCTGGCGCTCAGTTATACGTTTTCGGACAGCTATGCCTTCCAGATCCGGCAGAACGACCTGTGGGATTACCTGCTGCGCGTGTTTGAAACCCGCGTCGGCGCCACGGTCGCGGCCGCGCTCGGCGTGCCGTACGACGAGGTGCAGATCCCGATGCCGGAAGCGGCGAAAAAAATGCTCGGTCTGCGCACAAGCGGTGGAAACACCGTTCCCCTGCAGCTGCTCAACGCCGGAAACGAGGGCAGTTACAACGACGGCATGGACAGCAGCATCACCGACTACCTGCAGTTTTATGACCCGGACGCCGACACGGCCTTTTCCCTGCCGGCGTGGCGCGTGGAAAATACTTTGTATTTCAACGCACAATGATGCCGTTTCGATGCCAAAGCGTTGCCGGACGGATCACAGTCTCCGCTAAGATGAGGTCATACCCGCTTCGCGGAGACTTTTTTCGTCAGGAGATGTCCATCATGCAGATACAGGATCAGCCTCACATTGGCGTGCTCGGCGCAGACCCGGCCGCCATCACACAGTTCCTGCGCCGCGTGCAGGCGCTAGGCGGAGAACACGCCGTCCTGCTGCCGCTGAGCCCGGCGGCCGTGCCGGACTGCGAACCGTATCTGTGCGGAGCGTCCACACAGCCGCCCCTGCCGAAGCTGCGCGCAGCGGCGGAGGTGCTGGCCGCCTCCGGCTGCACGGTCATCGCCGTGCCGGACAGCGCGGGCATTTTCTGCGAGCAGCTTACGGCAGCGGCCGGCGTCCCGGTGCTGAGCACCGCGGGCGCCGCACTGCCACAGCTCGTCGGCAAGCTCCGGCAGCGCGCGAGCGTGCTGTGTACGCCCGGCGTGCGCGCCGCCAATGTCTACGGTCTCGCCGCGCGGCGCTATGGGCTGCACTGCAGCTATCCCGACGCGCCCGTGCAGGCGCTGCTCGGCTGTGTGCAGCCGGAGAAAGCGTGCAGTGAGCAGGTGCTGCGCTCAATCATCGAGCTGGAGCTTGCCCGCGGCAATGACTGCGTCGTGCTTGACAGTGCACAGCTATGCGCCGCGTTTGCGCACTTCGGGCTCGCCGCACGCTATCCGCAGGCGGCCGACGGCATGGAGCTGCTGGCGCAGGCCGCGCTGCTGCAGAGCGCTGCGGCAACCGGCGTCCGCCGCGCATAAGGCAGGAAAGCGGCTGCGCGCCCCGAACGGGGCGCGCAGCCGCTGTTTATCCGATCGTAAATATCTCCTGCGTATCGATGTGCCCGTCGTGATCCGTGCCCGGCGGGTTGTCGGGCATATCATAAATATAGGTCAGCCGTCCACCGTCCAGCGTCAGGGACGTGACGGCATATGTATCGGCATAGCTGACGGAAAACGCCCCATCGCGCCAGATAACGCGCGTGCGCGTGACGGTATCGGCACCGCCCGTGAACCGCAGCGCATGGCACAGCAGTCCCCCATCGCGGCAGACTTCGTAAAGTGCGACCTCGGCCGTCTCTCCCGCCGTGCGTGCATCCCAAAAGGCGGTCACGGCCTCCGGGTGCGTGACCGGTTCGGACGCGTCCACGTGCACGGCCGTAAGCCCGGCGTCTGAGAGCTGCGCCACCGCCTGCGCGATCTGCGCGTCCGTGAGGTCGACACCCGCGCTCGTGCCGTCGCCGACCGCCTGCACAAGCGGCTGATACAGCTGCGCCGCCGCGACGGCGGGATCTGTCGTCTCGGCCGGTGCCGCCGTTTCTTGCCCGCAGGCTGTCAGCAGCAGCGCGGCCAGACACAGCAAAAGCCACAACATCCGTTTCACGCGCATCCCTCCCGTCATTTTCTGCAAACAGTGTACACGAAAAAATTCGGCATTGCAAATTTCGCCGCATCTGCTATACTGTCGGCAGATATATGCCGTAAGATGCTGCCGGGAGAGCGCTGCGGCCGCCGAAGGAGTGACACTCTCAGGCAAAAGGACCGGCGGCTGACGGAGCTCTGGAGAGACGATTCCGCACCGAAGAAGCAAGGCCGCCCGGCCAATCTTTCAGGTAAAAGGACAGAGTACACACCTGCACCATGGCAGGGGTGTACTCTTTTTTCGGAGGTCATGACGATGGAAACCTTTCTCTTTCTGCTCGAGCTGGCCGGAACGGTCGCGTTCGCCGTCAGCGGCGCGGTGCTCGGCATCGAAAAGCATATGGATATCTTCGGCGTGGGGCTGCTGGGCATCACGACGGCCGTCGGCGGCGGCATCCTGCGCGACCTCGTCGTGGGGCTGACACCGCCGCGCGCGTTTCAGGACCCGATCTATCTGCTCGTCGCACTCGGCGTGTCGGTCGTGCTGTTTTTCCCGTTCGTGCGGCGCATCATCGGCCGCAGCAAGCGCGTGTTCGACGCGCTCATGCTCATCATGGACGCGGCCGGCCTCGGCATCTTCACGATTACGGGCATGAACACCGCCATCACCCTCGCCGGGTGCACGGATCCGCTGCTGCTGGTGTTCGTCGGCCTGCTGACCGGCACGGGCGGCGGCGTGCTGCGCGACGTGCTCGCCGGGGATATGCCCTATATCCTGCGCAAGCACATCTACGCCAGCGCGTCCATTGCGGGCGGCATTCTCTATCTGCTCCTGCGGCAGGTCTGGCAGGGCCCGGGCGCCGTTTTGACCGGTGTGGTCGTCGTCGTTGTGATCCGCTGCGCCGCGGCGCACTTCGAGTGGAACCTGCCGCGCGCAAAAACCGTGTGGAAAAGCGACGAGTGATGTGCTAGGATAAAGAAAAGAGTTCGAGGAGATCATCGGCATGAAAGATCCCTACCACTACCGCAACAAGGTGCAGGCCGCCTTCGGCGTCAATCGGCAGGGGCAGATCATCTCGGGCGTGTACCAGTCGGCCTCACACCGGATCGTGCCGGTCAGTGACTGCATGATCGAGGACACGGTCGCAGACCAGATCATCGTCACGATCCGCGGCCTGCTCAAGAGCTTCAAGATCCGTCCCTATGACGAGGACACCGGCCGCGGCACGCTGCGGCACGTGCTCGTGCGGCGCGGCTGGCGCAGCGGGGAGATCCTCGTCGTGCTCGTGACGGCGCACGGCATGCTGCCCGGCAAGCGCAACTTCGTGCGCGCGCTGCTGCAGCGGCACCCGGACATCACGACCATCGTGCAGAACATCAACGCTGGGCAGACAAGCCTCGTGCTCGGGCCCCACAGCGAGGTGCTCTATGGCCCGGGATATATTCATGAGCAGCTCGGGGACTTCACGTTCCGCATCTCGCCGCGCGCGTTTTACCAGATCAACCCCGTGCAGACGGAGGTGCTCTACCGCACGGCGCTCGACTACGCCGGGCTGACCGGCAAGGAAACCGTCGTGGACGCCTACTGCGGCACCGGCACGATCGGCATCTTCGCGAGCCGGAACGCCGCGCGCGTGATCGGCGTGGAAAACAACCGCGACGCCGTGCGCGACGCGATCAGCAACGCGAAGGCGAACCGCGCGGACAACGTCCGCTTCTACACCGCCGACGCGAGCGGCTTCCTGCAAGGCATGGCCAGCGCCGGCGAACACGCCGACGTCATCATCCTCGATCCCCCGCGCGCCGGCAGCGACGAGCGCTTTCTCGCCGCCGTCACGGCCGTCGGGCCGGAGCGGGTGGTGTACGTGTCGTGCAATCCGGAGACGCTCGCGCGCGATCTGGGCTATCTCACCCGGCACGGCTACCGCGTCACGCGCATCCAGCCGGTGGACATGTTCCCGCACACGGAACATATCGAAACTGCCGTGGCATTGGTACGCACGGACAGCAGAACATAAGAAAGGAAAACACACCCCACTATGAACTTCATTCAGAAAAACTGGAAAGGCATCCTCGTGTGTCTCGTCATGGCCGTGCCCTGCTGGCTGCTTGGGCAGCGGTTCCCGATCGTCGGCGGCCCGGTGTTCGGCATCCTCGCCGGCATGATCATCACTCTGCTCTGGCACGACAAGAGTGCGGCGCAGCCCGGCATCTCCTTCGTGTCGAAAAAGGTACTGCAGTACGCCGTCATCCTGCTCGGCTTCGGCATGAACCTGTCCGTCATCTGGCAGACCGGCAAGCAGTCGCTGCCAATCATCCTCGTGACGATCACGACGTCGCTCGTCGTGGCATGGCTGCTGCACAAGCTGCTGCACATTCCCGGCAAGATCTCGACGCTCGTGGGTGTCGGCTCGTCGATCTGCGGCGGTTCGGCCGTCGCAGCGACCGCGTCCGTCATCGACGCGGACGATGAGGAAGTCGCGCAGGCGATCTCCGTCATTTTCTTCTTCAACATGCTCGCGGCCATCTTCTTCCCCGCGCTCGGCGCGCTGCTTGGCTTCTCGACCACAAACGGCGAGGCGTTCGGCATCTTCGCCGGCACGGCCATCAACGACACGTCGTCCGTCACAGCTGCGGCCTCCACATGGGACTCGCTCTACGGACTCGGCAGCCAGACGCTCGACAAGGCCGTGACCGTCAAGCTCACGCGCACGCTCGCCATCATTCCGATCACGCTCGTGCTCGCCTTCGTGCGCACGAAGCGCGCCAAGACCGACGGCACGAAAGTGGATTTCAAGAAGATCTTCCCGATGTTCATCCTCTACTTCCTGCTCGCGTCCGTGATCACGACCATCTGCGTGAGCGCCGGCGTGTCGGCAAGCGTGTTCAACCCGCTCAAGACGCTCAGCAAGTTCCTGATCGTGATGGCCATGTGCGCCGTTGGCCTGAACACGAACATCGTCAAGCTCGTCAAAACCGGCGGCAAGCCGCTCATCATGGGCTTTTGCTGCTGGGTCGGCATCGCGGGCATGAGCCTGCTGATGCAGCACGTGCTCGGCATCTGGTAAGACACGAACAAAAACGGGCGGCAGCCGGAGCTATCCGGCTGCCGCCTGCGTTTTAGGATTCTTTGCCATCGCGCGGCAGCGTCACGAGCATGACCGTTCCGTCCGCGCCGCTGCGCTCGATCTGCACCGTGCCGCCGTGCAGCGCGGCGATCTCCCACACGAGCGACAGACCGAGCCCGACACCGCCATGCGCCCGGCTGCGCGACTTGTCCACGCGGAAAAACGGCTGGAAAACGCTCTCCCGGTATGCCTCCGGGATGCCGGGACCGTGGTCACGGACGCGGATCTGTACATTCCCGTCCGCCTCGCTGACCGCGATGCGCACCGCCCCGTCCGGCCGGCCGTAACGGATGGCGTTTTCGGTCAGGTTGAACAGCAGCCGGTACAGCAGCGGGTCGCTGCCGGTGAGCACAGCGCCGCCGTCGGCCTCCAGCGCGATGCACTTGCTCTCTGCAAGCGGCGCGAGATCGGTGAAGATCTCCTCGATCATGGGCGCGAGCTCGACCCGGTCGTCACAGGGCACGGTGCGCAGTTCGCTCATCTCCAGCAGGATCTTCGTCATCTGCGCCATACGCTCCGTCTGCTCCTGCAGCAGGCTCAAAAACGCCGCCGTTTCGGGCGTGACGTCCGCGTGCTCGGCGGAAAACAGCTCAAGCTGCGCCTGCATCAGCGCAAGCGGCGTGCGCAGCTCGTGCGCAGCGTTGCCCGTAAACTGCCGCTGCGCCGTGAAGCCCGCGTCCAGGCGGTCGATCATGCCGTTGAACG
>PPYF01370855.1_pt1 | contig 12555 bp, 10 predicted proteins | sample 1559871 | NCBI WGS metagenome assembly PPYF01 (sample SAMN08240021, study PRJNA423297) | Human gut metagenome, whole genome shotgun sequencing project. | reverse complement strand
TGTTTTAGATAGCGGATATCGCGTGGCACCGCCAGCTCCGGTACGCCGTTCGCCCGCGCATACTGCAGCAGCTTATCGCGGGTCAGTTCATTATCGGTGGTAAACAGCACCAGCGCCTCACCTTTGCTGGCATCGGTTTTCACCGCCGTGCCGTGCATTTTGTCCGGCGATACGCCAAGCGCCATCAGTTCAACCATCTCCAGCGAAATCATCTCGCCGGCAATTTTGGCAAAGCGTTTGGCACGGCCCTGAATTTGCACAAATCCCTGCGCGTCAAAGGCCACGATATCCCCCGTGTCGTACCAGCCGGTTTCCTGTTCGCCGTGCTGATTTTCGGCCGTCGGCACTTCCAGCACGCCAGGGTTTTCAACGCGCAAATAGCCCGACATCACGTTCGGCCCTTTGACCTGCAGGCGACCGCCCTTCTCGATACCTGGAATTTCCAGCAGCCGCGCATCCATACCCGGCAAAATTCGCCCGACCGTGCCGGGTTTCGCCGCCATTGGCACGTTGATAGAGACCACCGGCGCACATTCCGTCACGCCATAGCCTTCCAGAATGCGCAGGCCGAATTTGTCCTGCCAAAGCTCTTTTGTACTCTGCTGAAGTTTTTCTGCCCCGGCCACCACATAGCGTAGACGATAGAAATCATAGGGATTCGCAAAGCGCGCGTAGTTACCTAAGAACGTCGAAGTCCCAAACAGGACCGTGCAGTTACGGTCGTAAACCAATTCCGGCACCACGCGATAGTGCAACGGGCTTGGATAGAGGAACACTTCGGCGCCGGTAAGCAGCGGCGTGAACAGCCCGACCGTCAGACCAAACGAGTGAAACAGCGGCAGTGCCGACATAAAGCGGTCGTTGGCGGTAAAGTCGGCGATGGTTTTAATCTGTTCGACGTTCGCCAGAATGCTTTTATGGCTATGCACCACGCCTTTCGGGTGGCCTTCTGAGCCGGAGGTAAAGAGGATAATCGCCGGGTCTTCCGGTTTCTGCGTAACCTGCGCCAGATGCGGCATCAGCACGCGGGAGAAGATCCACAGCTTATCAGCGGTGGTCACGTCGCCTTTTAAGTCTTCAAGGAACACCCAGCGCACCTGGGTCAGTTGTTCAGTCAAATGCCAGAGTTTGCCTTTATCGAGGAAGGTACGGGAGGTAAAAATGGTCCCAATCTGCGCGGCGGTAATCGCGCTGGTTAGCCCCTTCACCCCGGCGGTGTAGTTCATCATTGCCGGAATGCGCCCGCGGGCGATAGCGCCGAAAATGACCGCCGCACTGATACCGGCGTTCGGCAGCATTAAACCGATCTTTTCGCCCTTCTGGCTGTATTTTTCCAGAATTCGCGCCACAAACAGCGTTTTAGTCAGTAATTTTCGGTAGTTGTCCGGCTGGAAGTTAATGTCTTCTATGCACGGTTTTTTCTCGCCATAACGACGCATTGCCGACAGCAGCGATTCATACAGCGTTTCGCGCGGACGTACTGCCATCCGCGCTTCCATCATAATCTGATGCAGCATTTCACCGGCGATTTTACGGCGATCGCGGGCGCGCGGCGCTTCCGGCATTGGCAGCGTCGTTGGCGGCAACAGGTGTAATTGAATGCGTGGGAACAGACGGCGTTTTACCAGCCCTTTCAGACGACTGAAGTAGGTGAGCTCGGCGCCTTCGATACGCACTGGGATAATCGTGGCCCCGGACTTCGCCGCCACAAAGGCCGCGCCGTCATAAATTTTCATCAGCGAGCCGGAAACCGAAATACGCCCTTCGGGAAAAATCACCACCGGACGGCCTTTTTCAATCAAGCGGACCAAATGCTTAATTGACATCGGCTTCGTCGGATCAAGCGGAACGAAATCGATGATCGGAGCCAGCCAGCGCATAAACCATTTTTCAGAAATTGAGCTGTAAACGGCAAATACCGGACGAACGGGGAGAAACAGCGCCAACAGTACACCGTCGAGGAAGGAAACATGATTGGGCGTGATCAGCACTTTCGGCTGACGTAACGCATCGGTGTTGCCGGTCATCCTTACGCGGAATAACACCTTAAAAATCTGTCGAAAGAATCCCAGAAGCATATCAACTCCATTTGTCGTCATTTTGTCATTTCAGGGTACACGAGAAAACCGGGGAAATGCAGTAGACGGGCTGGCGGAGGCAAAAAAAAACCTGCGCATCTGCGCAGGTCGGTGTAAGTGATGGCGTGTGCAAAGCACACATTAAAACATTCACCAATCAATACCTCTGGGACCACAATTGTCGCTTTCTGCGCGGGATGCCACCAGCGAAAAAGCGCAAGAGAGTAAGCGGAAATGCAACGAGGTATTGCGATTATCACCAACTGTTACAGGGCGGGTGAACGGGCAAAAAAAAACCTGCGCATCTGCGCAGGTTGGTGTAATCAAGTGATCAACCTTTAGGGTCGACTTCACCTATCAATACCTCTGGGATGGCCAGATTATCAATTCGCATCACGCCTGCTCCAGCAGACATTCGCAACAGCATTCCGCAAAGTGTAAGCAAACATTTGAAAATGCCCTTTTGCCTGTATAACCGCGGTGTAACTCGGTGAAAAAACGTCACGGACACATCAATATTGTGCATTTCTCCACAGACTCGTCCTTGAATACAACGGGGAATTCCGTAACACTGTTATGGTGTAAACGCTTACCCACCAAAAGAACATGAAGGCATAATATGGCGACAATAAAGGATGTGGCTCGGCTTGCAGGCGTCTCCGTCGCAACCGTATCTCGCGTCATCAACAACTCTCCGAAAGCCAGCGATGCTTCACGTCAGGCCGTCAACTCCGCCATGGAGTCATTGAACTACCACCCGAATGCGAACGCGCGCGCACTGGCGCAGCAGTCAACGGAAACCGTAGGTCTGGTGGTGGGCGACGTTTCCGATCCTTTTTTTGGCGCCATGGTCAAAGCCGTGGAGCAGGTCGCCTACAACACCGGCAATTTTTTGCTGATTGGCAACGGCTACCATAACGAAGAAAAAGAGCGTCAGGCGATTGAGCAACTGATCCGCCATCGCTGCGCGGCGCTGGTTGTCCACGCCAAGCTGATTCCCGATGCCGAGCTGGCCGGGTTAATGAAACAGATCCCCGGCATGGTATTAATCAACCGTATCCTTCCCGGTTTTGAAAAACGCTGCGTAGCGCTCGACGACCGCTACGGCGCGTGGCTGGCGACCCGCCATCTGATTCAGCAGGGGCATACGCGAATTGGCTATATCTGCTCGAATCACGCCATTTCGGATGCGGAAGACCGCCTGCAAGGGTATTACGATGCGTTAAAAGAGCACGGTCTGCCGTGTAACGATCGACTCGTCACCTTCGCCGAGCCGGACGAAAGCGGCGGCGAGCTGGCGATGACCGAACTGCTGGGTAGAGGCAAACAGTTTACCGCCGTGGCCTGCTATAACGATTCGATGGCAGCAGGCGCGATGGGGGTACTCAACGATAATGGAATCGACGTCCCGCAGGAGATTTCGCTGATGGGATTTGATGATGTACTGGTCTCGCGCTATGTACGTCCACGGTTGACGACAATCCGTTATCCGATTGTCACCATGGCAACCCAAGCGGCAGAGCTGGCCCTGGCGCTGGCAGAGAAACGGCCGCTACCGGATATCACTCACCTGTTTAGCCCTACGCTAGTGCGCCGTCATTCGGTGATTGCCCCGGCCGACGCCCCTAAATCGTAACGATACAGATGGACGGTGGTGTCCGGATAATCCAGGCCATCACCGATAGGCTGCCAGCCAAAGCGTTCATAAAAATCACGACAGGCCGAGTACAGAAACAGGGCGTCAAAGCCCTGCGATTTGGCATAGTCAATCACGTGCTGCTGAAGTTTGCCGGCCAACCCGCATCCGCGCGCGGATTCATCGACGTACAGCGCGGCCATCCACGGCCACAGATCCTGTCGCGAGATTAAATCACAGCGCCAAAGCCCCACCGTGCCCAACAGCCGGTCACCGTCGGTGGCCACAAACGTTAACGGCAGCGCACCTGGCGTCATGCTGTGATGAACAACGCTGGCAAAAAACGCCGGCGATAGCCCTTCGCCAAACGCCTGCCACAGCCAGCGGCTGACCTGCTCCCCATGCTGTGGAGCGGCGTAAAGCGGCTGAATCATCACAGCTGTTTTCCCTGGAAGATAGGCACCGATTCAAACAGATAGCCGTCAAAATCAGGCGCATCTTCATCGGACAGCTCTAACAGGCTATTTTTCACGTTTTCCAGATGCTGCCATGTCGCCTGCCAGGCTCCCATCACATCGCGGCGGCGTAACGCTGCCAGGATCGTTTGCCGATCGCCAAGCCATTTCAGGCGATAGGCGCGGCTGGCAATGTGAACATTAAACTGCTGCCACAGCGGGCTGCTGTCCATTTGCAGCCAAACGCGTTCGATGGTCGCCAGCAGCATTTGGTTTTGCGTTGCGCCGGCCAGCACCAGATGGAACAGTCGGCTGTTGTCCTGGCTGGTGTCGTTCATGGCGATTGCCCGCTGCTCGCGCTCGATTATCTGTTTAAGATTATCGATATCCGCACGGGTGGCCATTTTGGCCGCAAACGCTGCAATATTGCTTTCCAGCAGTTGCCGGGCCTGCAAAATTTCAAACGGCCCCACGTCGCTACTGAGCATCTGTTCTTCTTCGCCGTCGTTCTCGTGCGGAACGCGCATCACGTACACGCCGGACCCCTGGCGAATATCGACCGTGCCCTGCAGCTCCAGCATCAACAATGCCTCGCGCACGATAGTCCGGCTAACGCCATAGGTCTCAGCGATATTACGCTCCGGCGGCAGGCGCGACCCAACGGGATAGCGCCCCTGCACAATCTGGGCACGCAAATCTTCGCCAATCTCCTGATACGGCTTCTTTTCCGGCGGGACGGTTGCCTTCTCCACACTATCACCTGTACGTTAAGCTGATTCCGCCGCTATCTTAGCAAAATTTAGCGCCACTCATCATCGATATCCACAGTCAATTCGCGGCTTTCACGCAACTGGCGGAACCAGCTTGCCGAGGCTTTAGGACGGCGCGCGCGATTATTTTGCAGATCGATTTCAATCAGCCCATAGCGGTTTTTAAACGCATTCATCGGCGAAACGTTGTCGGTAAAAGCCCACAGCATATAGCCATGGCAGTTGGCGCCATCCGCTTTCGCCCGCAGCGTTTGCCACAGATGCTCGCTAATAAAGCGAATGCGATAATCGTCGGCAATCACTCCGTCGGCGCGACGGAACTGGCCTTCGTTTTCCACCCCCATTCCGCTTTCAGCGATAAACCAGGGGATATTGCGATAGTCGTTCTTAATCCGCATGGCCATGTCATACACGATACGCGGATAAATCTCCCAGCCTCGGGAGTGATTCATTTTTCTGCCCGGCAGCTCAAAGGGCTCGTAGTAGTAAGCCGGATGGAATGGCGTATCCGGATGCCACGCGCGCGACGGCGCTTTGACCCGATGCGGATAGTAAAGATTGATCCCCAGCTCATCGACAGTGTTATCGCGGATGATAGCCAATTCTTCGGTGCTGTAGTCCCAGGCCACGCCATGCTTCTCCAGCAGCGTGAATAGCTCCTGCGGATAGGTACCGTGTACGAAAGGGTCAAGGAATACGCGGTTATAGAACAGGTCGTACATCTCCGCTGCGCGGAGGTCGTGCGCGGCGCGGGAGCGCGGGTACGTCACTTCTGGGTTGAGAATACAGCCCACCGTCCCTTGATAGCCTTTTGCACGAAACAGCTGAACCACTTTGGCCGTCGCCAGCACTTTGTGGTGATTCCACTGCATCCAGGTCGCGGTGTTTTGTTCATATGGCCAGCGCAGTGCATCAAGATAGACGCGTGTTTGCACGACAATCGGTTCGTTGAAGGTAAACCAGCGCGTCACCTTATGATGGTAGCGGGCAAACACCTGCTCGACATAGCGAACGTACAGCTCAACCACCTTTTTGCTGGCCCAGCCGCCGTACTGCTCCAGCAGATAGCCCGGCAGTTCATAGTGTTCTAGGCAAATCATCGGCTCAATGCCGTTTGCCAGCAGCTCGTCAAATAGCTGGTCGTAATAGCTCGCATACTCCTCATCTACCGTAACCGCGTCGTAATCGGTCAGAAAGCGCGACCAGTTAATCGAGGTCCGGTAGTGGGTTAGGCCGGCCAGCTTCATCAACTGTACATCCTCACGAAAACGGTTGATGAAATCGGTCGCCACCGCTGGGCCATAGCCGTTATGCCAAACGTGGCGATCGTGCTTGTACCAGAGATCCGGCCATGAATCCTGGCCCTCTTTCTTCCCGCTCCATCCTTCTGTCTGCCAGGCCGAAGCCGCAGCGCCCAGAATAAAGTCCTGCGGAATGGTCATCCGTTTGATGGTCATAGCGTCCTCACAAAGGGTCGGTTGCCGGAGATTTTTCCGCCAGGCGGTCAGAGAGTTCAGCGCGGCGGGAGGCGATTTTGACGAATGGCAAATAGATAAGTACCGCCACTACGATACAAATAAGCTGCGTAATCACCGCCCCCATTGACCCGGCGGTAGAGAGCCAGGCGTTAATCAGCGGCGGCGTGGTCCACGGCACCATTACAACCGCTTTACCGGCAAACCCTGTTACCGTCGCGAAATAGCCGATACTGCCGGTCACTAACGGCGTGATGATGAAAGGAATCGCGAGAATCGGATTCAGCATAATCGGCATGCCGAAGATCACCGGCTCATTGATGTTAAAGATCCCTGGGCCAATCGACAGCTTGGCGATCTCTTTCATTTCTTTGCGTTTGGTGGCGATCATCACCGCGATCAGCAGCCCTATCGTCAGGCCGGATCCGCCAATGCTCATATAGACGTCCCAAAATGGCATCGTGATGATGTTCGGCACCTCTTTGCCCTGCTCAAAGGCGCTCATATTGACGGTGATGGCCCCCAGCAGCAGCGGCTCACGGATCGGTTTGATCATCTGGTTGCCGTGGATACCAATCACCCAGAAGATCTGCGCGACGAACATCAGCAGCAGGATCCCCGGCAGGCTTTGCATCACGCGTTCCAGCGGCTGCTGCACCACCTGATAGACCGCATCATAGAGATACATACCGGTTATCTGGTGGAAGACAAAACCAAACGTGGCGATAGCAGTGGTCGTAATGATCGCCGGGATCAGCGCCGAAAACGAGGCAGCAACGTTGGGCGGCACCGTGTCAGGCATTTTGATCTTCAGCCCCTTACGCGCCTCCAGCCAGCAGTAAATCTCAACCGACAAAATAGCAATAAACATGCCGAGGAACAGGCTACGGGTATCAGAGAATTGGCGCAGCAGAACATCTTTGACCTCGCGCATCTGCCCATCGACCATCATCTCCACGGTGGTTGGCGTGACGCAGATAAAGCAAATCACCGCCAGCAGCCCGGGGAACAGCGTTTTAACACCGTTAATCCGCCCAAGCTCAATGCCTATCAGGAAAACCGCACCGATATTAAGGAAGTTAAGCGTGGCGTAGTTTAGGGCGCTGGTTATGGGCTTCAGCGTGGCCAAAAACGACAGCGACTGGAAACTGGCAAGGCCGTTTTTGGGATCAAGTACCATGTTGGAGATCAGCACCGAGAACGCCCCGACGATGATTACCGGCATGAGGGTAATGAAGGCGTGTTTGATCGCCATGATATAGCGGTAGCTGTTGAATTTCGTGGCGAAACTCCCCAGTGAGTCAATCAGTTTTTCCTGTAATGCCATAGAGGATACCTCGGGTTAAGGGCGATTTAGCGCACCAGGTGTACGGCCAAACACCTTTTGGCATACCAAAAATAGCCACAGTCGCAAAATTGTTCTGTGATTAAGCTCTCAACCTCCTATTTGGTATTCCAGAATGGGATTAATTTGATTATTGGTATACCACATTCTTATGAGGGATTTTTTCGGGCGGGATACTGCAAAAGCGTGATCGCGATAGGTCTTTTAACCCCCTGGCAGTTCACTTAACCCCGCTGCGTCTGTGGTAGACTGCGACGTATTACGGAGTCTCAGGAAATAATCATGGCAACGATGCTGGATGTCTCAATACACGCGGGCGTCTCGAAAGCGACGGTATCCCGCGTGCTGAATGGTACGGGTCAGGTAAAAGAGAGCACCCGTCAGCAGGTGTTCAAAGCGATGGAAGAGTTGGGCTATCGCCCGAACTTTCTGGCGCGTTCGCTGGCAAACCGGACCAGCAACAGCATCGGCCTTGTGGTTTCGACCTTCGACGGTTTCTACTTTGGCCGCCTGCTCCAACAGGCCTCCCGCCAGACGGAAGCCTGGGGTAAGCAGCTTATCGTCACCGACGGCCACGACACGCCCGAGCGTGAAGAACAGGCGGTGCAAATGCTCGCCGACCGTCAGTGCGACGCCATCGTGCTCTACACCCGCCATATGAGCGAAAAAGCCATTATGTCACTGGTGAATAACACGCCAATGCCGCTGGTTGTTATCAACCGCGACGTCAGCCAGGCGCGCGAGCGCTGCGTGTTCTTCGAGCAGCAAGACGCCGCTTTCCAGGCAGTGGAGTATCTAATATCTCAGGGACATCGCGATATCGCCTGTATTACCGTTCCCATCCATACCCCAACCGGTAAAGCGCGTTTGCAGGGCTATCGGCGAGCGCTGGAACAAAACGGGATCGCGTGGGATCCGGCAAAGGTCAAACACGGCGATTCGACCATGAACTGCGGCTATGAGATGTGTAACGCGTTGCTGACTGAGAAAGTGAAGTTTAGCGCCCTGTTCGCCTGTAACGACGATATGGCGCTGGGCGCGTCTAAGGCGCTGCATCAGGCGGGGCTGCGTATTCCGCAGGACATTTCGCTGTTTGGTTTTGATGATGCGCCAAGCGCCAAGTGGCTGGAGCCGGGGCTGTCTACCGTCTATCTGCCAATCGATAATATGATCGTTACCGCCATCGACCAGGCCATTAAGCTGGCCAGCGGTGAAGAAATTGAAACCATTCCGCCGTTTACCGGCACTCTGGTATTACGCGACTCGGTGACCACCGGGCCGTATTACGGATCGTAGTTCTACATCCCGGGGGCTTATCGCCCCCGGGATCGTCGCTTTAGATTAATTCCAGCGCTAACAACTCTTCAATCGTCTGGCGGCGGCGAATCAGTCGCGCCACGCCCTTATCAAACAGCACTTCCGGCAGCAGCGGACGGCTGTTGTAGTTTGACGACATTGATGCCCCGTAGGCCCCGGTATCGTGCAGCACCAGATAATCCCCCGGTACGACCGCAGGCAGCAGGCGCGTTTCCACTTTACCGCCTTCCTGTTGCGTGAACACATCTCCCGATTCACACAGCGGGCCTGCAACCACCGTTTCCAGCGGCGGCACCTGCGTCAGCGAACGCCCATCGCCCGCCAGCGCCGAGATATGGTGATAGCTGCCGTACATTGCCGGACGCATCAGATCGTTAAAACCAGCGTCGATCAACACAAAGTGACGGCTACCCATCTCTTTAACGCTACGTACCTGCGCCACCAGCACACCCGCTTCCGCCACCAGGAAACGCCCTGGTTCGATTTCCAGTTTCACCGGGTGCCCCAGGTGTTTGGCTATCTGCTCACGCGCGCTGTTCCATAGGCCGAAGTAGTGATCGGTGTTGATCGACTCTTCCCCTTCGCGATACGGAATTGATAAGCCGCCGCCCGCCGAAATGGCTTCCAGATCCTGACCGAATTCCACTACCTGCCGCACCATCGCACCGCAAACCTGTTCCAGATGGCCGTAATCCACGCCGGAGCCAATATGCATATGAATCCCCACCAGCTTAAGCTGATAGCGTTGGATAACCGCCAGCGCCGCCGGTAGATCGCTATACCAGATACCGTGCTTACTGTTCTCACCGCCGGTGTTGGTTTTCTGGCTGTGCCCGTGGCCAAACCCAGGGTTCACCCGCAGCCATACGCGATGGCCCGGCGACACCTCGCCCAGTTGTTCGAGCATATCCACCGAACCGGCATTCACGGGGATCTGCAGTTCATGCACTCTGGAAAGGGTTGCGCCATCAATCATATCGGCAGTGAAGACGATCTCATCTTTACCCGGCACATAGCCCGCCGCGAGGGCACGTTCAATCTCACCTAACGATACCGAGTCCACTTTCACACCCTGCTCGCGCATCAGGCGCAGAATATGAATATTTGAGCAGGCCTTCTGGGCGAAACGGATAACGTCAAACTGATTCAGCTTGGCAATCTGCGCGCGAATAATCTGTGCGTCGTAAACCCACACCGGGCAGCCAAATTCGGCCGGCAGGCGCAGCAGGTTGTCGGCGGTCAGATCGGTATCGGTGTTGTTGAGCGGGCGTGGCATAGCGAACTCCGGTTATCATTTTTTTATGATTACGCCACAGCCGAAAGAGAATAAAAAATATCGTTTTATCGCGAGTCTATGCAAAAATGATATGGTCTTGTTGATTTAAGGAACGCTGATGCCCGCCGTTAACCTGCGCCATATCGAAATCTTTCACGCCGTAATGACGGCGGGCAACCTGACGGAAGCCGCGCGGTTGCTTAATACCTCACAGCCGACCGTCAGCCGAGAGCTGGCGCGCTTTGAACAGGTGCTGGGGTTAAAACTGTTTGAGCGCAGCCGTGGGCGTTTGCATCCCACCGTACAAGGCCTGCGATTATTTGAAGAAGTTCAGCGTTCCTGGTACGGGCTTGATCGCATCGTCAGCGCCGCAGAAAGCTTGCGCGAGTTTCGTCAGGGCGAGCTGTCGATTGTCTGCCTGCCGGTGTTTTCGCAATCTTTTTTACCTCCCCTGCTCCAACCGTTTCTGGCGCGCTACCCGCAGGTGAACATTCAGATCGTGCCGCAGGAGTCACCGCTGCTGGAAGAGTGGCTGTCGGCGCAGCGCCACGATCTGGGACTTACCGAAACCACACACACACCAGCCGGGACCGAGCGGACGCCGCTGTTAACCCTGAATGAAGTCTGCGTACTGCCGGCAACGCATCCGCTGGCGAAAAAAGAGGTGCTGACTCCCACCGATTTTCAGGGCGAGAATTACATTAGTCTGTCGCGCACCGACAGCTATCGCCAACTGCTCGACACGCTGTTTAGCGAACATCAAATTAAGCGGCGGATGGTGGTCGAAACCCACAGCGCAGCGTCAATTTGCGCGATGGTGAGAGCCGGCGTCGGTATTTCCATCGTCAACCCGCTAACCGCGCTCGATTACGTTAATAGCGGGGTCGTCGTTCGCCGTTTTAGCATTGACGTCCCCTTTACCGTCAGCCTGGTTCGGCCGCTGCATCGCCCGACCTCTGCGCTGATTGAAACCTTTACGGCTCATCTACAGCATAATCTCGCGCGCATTACCGAACCGCTGGATGCCGTGCTTAATCCCGTGAAGAGAGCATAAACGTGACCGCATCGGCGGCGTGAATCGCGGCGGTATCAAACACCGGCAGCGGGCTCATTTCCGCCGGCACCAGCAGACCAATCTCGGTACAACCGAAGATAACCCCTTGCGCCCCCTGCTGCGCCAGCGCGGCAATCACGCTCAGGTAATAGTCGCGTGAGGCTTCGCTAAACTCCCCCAGACACAGCTCGTCAAAAATTATCTGGTTAATCCGCTGGCGATCCGCCTGCTCGGGGAGCAGCGTGCTGATGGCAAACTCTTCCTGCAGACGTCCGCGGTAGAAATCCTGTTCCATGGTGTAACGCGTGCCCAGCAGTGCCACATTGTTCATGCCATGCTGGCTAATTGCGCGCCCTGTCGCATCCGCAATATGTAAAAAAGGCACGTCACAGGCCGTTTCAATGGCATCGGCCACCTTGTGCATGGTGTTGGTGCACAGCACGATCCCCTCCGCCCCGGCCTGCTGAAGACCAACCGCCGCCTGCGCCAGCATCTCTCCCGCTAACTGCCAGTCGCCGCGAGACTGACAGGCTTCAATCTCATGGAAATCAACGCTGTGCAGCAAAATTTGCGCCGAATGTAGGCCACCTAATTGCTGCTTAACGCCTTCGTTGATTAAGCGATAGTACGGAATAGTGGATTCCCAGCTCATGCCACCCAACAGGCCGATCGTTTTCATGCTCTTATCCTTGTACGTTGTCGTCCCCCCAGTGAACCAAAGTTGTGATCAACTTTCCACATCTGCGGCTAGAGTTTTCTTTTTGTTGGTTTCTGAGATAAATTTAATGAAACACCGTTTCAACATACAACAGGACTGCCGGATGTTTATTTTTCATAAAGAAACCACCCTTGAAGATCTGGGCAATGGAGTTACCCGCCGTATTCTCGCCCATGATGGCAAAATGATGGCGGTCGAAGTTAACTTCGAAGCAGGTGCCATTGGCCCTATGCACAATCACCCGCACGAACAGCTAACCTACGTGCTGTCTGGGGAATTTGAATTCACCATCGGCGATGAGAAACACGTCGTTGGTGCCGGTGACACCCTGTATAAACAGCCGAATATCATGCACGGCTGCGTATGCCTGAAAGCAGGCACACTGCTGGATACCTTCACACCGGTACGTCAGGATTTCCTGAAAGCGTAAT
>PPYF01350147.1_pt1 | contig 12556 bp, 10 predicted proteins | sample 1559871 | NCBI WGS metagenome assembly PPYF01 (sample SAMN08240021, study PRJNA423297) | Human gut metagenome, whole genome shotgun sequencing project. | reverse complement strand
GCATGGGATGAAATCTTTGACGCAGAGACAAAGCATGCGCTTTACCTCGAGCAGAAGAAGTCAGGAACAGTGGTAGTAGGTAAGAAAATCGGCCGAAATGACCCATGTCCATGCGGTTCGGGCAAAAAATATAAAAAATGTTGCGGAAAAAATGCATAAAGTACTTTACAGATTAGAAAAATAAGTATATTATCATTTTTTGAAAGGAACATTAGCATAATAACAATACGTTGAAGAGCACAGTAAGTATATTAAAAGCAGCAGAGAGGGAAGCCTTGGAAGACGAGAATCAAAGTCCAAAGAGTGGTGAAAGCTCCCCGGTGGATGATATACCGAACACCAGCTTGGAGTGGCTCCAATAAAGCCCGGTGACACCGTTATAGTCAAATGAGTTTCTGTCGGATACAGACAAGCAGTATGTTTTCAGACGGAAAGAATGTGGGTGGAACCACGGTAACAAAGCTTATCGTCCCCGATGTCGCAGCAATGCGGTGTCGGGGATTTTTATATTAAAAATAAAGGAGAGATAACCATGAAGATAACATTGAAGGATGGCTCATCAAAAGAGTACAGCGAAGCAAAAAGCGTATATGAAATCGCAAAAGATATAAGCGAGGGACTTGCAAGAGCAGCCTGCGCAGGAGAGGTTGACGGAGAAATTGTTGACTTAAGAACAGTTCTTGACAAGGACTGCACACTTAATATAATTACAGCAAGTGATGAGGAAGGACTTCGTGTCATCAGACATACAGCATCACACGTGCTGGCACAGGCAGTAAAGAATCTGTTCCCGGATGCAAAAATCACAATCGGACCGGCAATTGACGATGGTTTCTACTATGATTTCGATTCACAGCCATTCTCAAGAGAGGATCTCGATGCACTTGAGGCAGAGATGAAGAAAATCATCAAACAGGGTCATGAGATAACAAGATTTACACTCCCTAGAGAGGAAGCAATCAAATTCATGAAGGAAAAGGATGAGCCGTACAAGGTAGAGCTTATCGAGGAGCTTCCTGAGGGTGAGGAGATTTCTTTCTATGACCAGGGTGGCTTTGTAGATTTATGTGCAGGACCACATCTTATGAGCACAAAGGGTGTAAAGGCTTTCAAGCTCACATCATCATCAATGGCATACTGGAGAGGTGATTCAAACAAGGCAAGACTCCATCGTATCTACGGAACAGCCTACAATAAAAAAGAGGATTTAAAGGCACATCTTGAGAGAATGGAGGAGGCTAAGAAGCGTGATCACAATAAGCTTGGCCGTGAGATGGAGCTTTTCACAACAGTAGATGTAATCGGACAGGGACTCCCGCTTATGATGCCAAAGGGCACAAAGATGATTATGAAGCTGCAGAGATGGATTGAGGACCTCGAGGATAAGGAGTGGGGCTATGTGCGTACAAAGACACCACTCATGGCAAAATCAGACCTGTACAAGATTTCAGGACACTGGGATCATTATCTTGACGGCATGTTTGTTCTCGGAGATCCTGAGAAGGACGGCGAGGAAGAGGTTATGGCACTTCGTCCGATGACATGTCCGTTCCAGTATTATGTATACAAGGCAAAGCAGCACTCATACAGAGATCTGCCTTACAGAATGGGTGAGACTTCCACATTGTTTAGAAACGAGGATTCGGGAGAGATGCACGGATTGACACGTGTCAGACAGTTTACTATCTCAGAGGGTCACAATGTTATCCGTCCTGACCAGTGTGAGGAGGAGCTTAAGGCATGCTTCAATCTTAACAGATATGTCCTTAAGGTGCTGGGACTCGAGAATGATGTGACATACCGTCTTTCAAAATGGGATCCAAAGAACACAGAAAAGTATTTAGGAGATGATGAGTACTGGAACTCAACACAGGAGGTTCTTCGTAACATCCTTCTTCCTATCTCAGAGAAGTATGCTGATTATGCTAAAAAGGTAGCAGATGAGCTTAAGCGCAATGATGTCGATGTGACAGTTGACAACAGAGCCGAGAAGATCGGATACAAGATCAGAGAGGCTCGTATGGATAAGCTTCCATATATGCTTGTTGTCGGAGCTGACGAGGAGGCAGACGGCACAGTATCGGTAAGAAGCCGTTTTGAAGGAAATGAGGGTGTTAAGCCACTTTCAGATTTCATCGACCAGATTTGCAAGGAAATCCGTACAAAGGAAATCAGAGTGGAGCTTCCGGAAGAGGAAAAACACAGATAATCGATTAAAAAGTATAAAAAAAATCAATCAGGACATACTAGCCTATGCATAAGCAAAGGAGGCAAAAGTATGACAAGACTTGATTGTAACGTTGAAAAATGTGCGTATAATGCAGATAACTGCTGTAAGCTCAGAGAAATCGATGTGAAAGGAACTAAGGCAAAGAAAGCCTGCGATACACAGTGTGGCAGCTTTTCAAATAAGGCCTGTGACTGTGAGGTATCTGCAGAGTTAGCTATTCACAAGGAGACAGATGTGCACTGTGATGCAGCAAAGTGTAAGTACAATGACCACAATAGCTGCATGGCCAATCAGATTGGCATCAAGAAAAACTGTACACCAAACAAGTGCAGTACAGAGTGTGCAAGCTTTGAGTGTCAGGCGTAGACTAAGAAGCGCATAATGACAGTTGCCCGGAGTATCAGGTTTATGGTGCTCCGGGTACATATATTTTCGTAATTTGTGATTGCTGCCGTATATATTACAGTGTGATAGACAGCAATTACAGTCAGGAAAGGAAAAATATGGATTATAATATAAACTTCCCACATCTTCATATATATCTGCAGCATGTGATAAAGAGCATATCAATAGGAAGCTTTGATATTGCGATGTACGGCATAATAATCGCATGTGGTATGCTTGCGGGGCTGGGCGTGGCCTGCTATGTGGCCAAAAAATCAGGACAAAATCCTGATACATACTTTGATCTGGCACTCGTGGCAATCATATGCTCGGTGATAGGCGCAAGAATATACTATGTGGTATTCAGGTGGGATTTGTACAAGGATGACCTGCTTAGCATATTCAATATCAGGCAGGGAGGACTGGCAATTTACGGAGGCGTGATAGCAGCAATTATCACCACATTCGTTTTTGCAAAGGTCAGAAAGCTGTCGTTTCCACTGTTGTGTGATACGGCGGGGCTTGGACTGATACTGGGACAGGTGATTGGCCGATGGGGAAACTTCTGCAACAGGGAGGCATTTGGCGATTATTATGACGGACTTTTTGCCATGCAGCTTCCGGTATCAGCTGTCAGGACATCGGATCTGACTGAAAAGCTTATGTCACATACAACTGTGGTAGACGGAGTGGAGTATATCTCGGTGCATCCTACTTTTTTGTATGAATCCTTTTGGAATTTGTGCTTATTTATTTTGTTGATGCTTTATTTTAAGCACAGAAGGTTTGACGGAGAGGTGTTTCTTCTATATTTGCTAGGCTATGGTGTCGGAAGATTCTGGATAGAAAGCCTGCGTACAGACCAGCTTCTCATCCCGCATATCAATTATCCGGTGTCTATGGCACTCGCCGCCACTTTGGTGGCAGTATCAGCCATATGGATAGGAATTGTCAGATATAAGCAGAGGAAAATGGGCAAAATGGTGGACACTCCACCACAATCCACCACTAAAGAGTAAATTTCATATCATTTTATAAAAAAGGCGCAAAGTCCACGAAAAGACTGAGCGTCTTTTTTGTTGCCTTTTTATGGGAATTTGGCTTAAAGCCTTGATTTTGTGGGCTGTTAGGTGTAATATTGTAACCAAGTGGTGAAAAGTGGAGTGAAATACCATATAAGTGGAGTGAAGTGGTGGAAAGCTTCAAAATGAGGAAAAGGAGGATGGATGCCATGTTCATGGGCGAATATAATCATTCAATAGACGCCAAGGGCCGTATGATTGTCCCGGCGAAGTTCCGTGAACAGCTTGGCAATGAGTTCGTAGTTACCAAGGGCTTAGATGGCTGTCTGTTCGTCTATTCCAACGAAGAATGGCATCGCATTGAGGAAAATCTTCGCGACAAACCACTCACATCAAGAGAAGCAAGAAAATTTATGAGATTCTTCTTTGCAGGAGCAGCCACCTGTGAGCTGGACAAGCAGGGCAGAATCCTCTTACCGGCGAACTTAAGAGAATACGCAGGTATAGATAAGGAAGTTGTATCTGTCGGAGTATACAGCAGAGTAGAAATCTGGAGCAAGGACAGATACCTTGAGAACTCTGATTTTGACGATATGGATGAGATAGCAGATCATATGGCAGAGCTTGGCATAGGCATTTGATATTAAATGGAGAGACCACATGGAATTTAAGCATTATTCAGTCTTAAGGGACGAGACAATTGAAAATTTAAACATCCGTCCTGACGGGATATATGTGGATGGTACTCTCGGAGGAGCCGGGCACTCATATGAGATAGCAAAGAGACTTTCGGACAAGGGCAGGCTGATAGGCATAGATCAGGATGCAGATGCCATAAAGGCGGCAGGAGAGAGGCTTGCGGAGTTTGGAGACAGGGTAACGATAGTCAGGAGCAATTATTCTGATATGAAGAATGTGCTTCATTCACTCGGAATTGAAAAGGTGGATGGTATTATGCTGGATCTTGGAGTGTCATCCTTCCAGCTTGATACACCGAAGAGAGGCTTTACCTACAGGAGTGAGGATGCACCGCTTGATATGCGCATGGATGACAGGAATGCCCTTACTGCAAGGGATATAGTAAATACCTACAGCGAAAATGATCTGTACCGTATCATCAGGGATTACGGTGAGGACAAGTTTGCAAAGAATATTGCAAAGCACATTGCAGCAGCAAGACAAAAGCAAGAGATAACGACAACAGGAGAGCTCAACGAGATAATAAAGGCAGCGATACCAAAAAAGGTCAGAGCTACCGGTGGTCACCCGTCAAAGAGAACATATCAGGCTATCAGAATTGAGCTGAATCATGAGCTTGATGTGCTAAGGGACAACCTGGATGACATGATAGATTTACTTAATCCGGGCGGCAGGATATGTATAATCACATTCCACTCGCTTGAGGACAGAATAGTAAAATCCAATTTCAAAAAAAACGAAAATCCATGTACATGTCCACCGAGTTTTCCGGTATGTGTATGCGGTAATAAATCGAAGGGAACGGTTATCACCAGAAAGCCTATCCTTCCGTCAGAAAAGGAACTTGAAGAGAATTCACGCTCGAAGAGTGCAAAGCTTCGTGTGTTTGAAAAGAATGAATTGTAGAATGACAGCAAAAGGAGCAGCTAAATGAATAAAACTACTTATTATATAAATGGGAATGCCGTAAGAGAGCTTGACGAGGCAGCACCGGTCAGAAGACCACAGAAATCGACAAGAGAGCTTGAGGAAATAAGAAGAAAGAAAAACAGAAGAAAATCTGCAAGAAGAAATCAGGAGAGAGCACTCTCAATGAACAGGGCATTTGTAGCCTTTCTCACAGCGTGTGTGGCAGCTTCAGCCCTTGTATCTGTTTCACTTATTCAGATAAGGTCAAATGTGACACAGCAGATGAATGAGGTTGCAGCACTTGAGAGCCGGATAAATGATATGAAGGCTGATAATGATGCCAGATACAAGCAGATTACTACATCTGTCGATTTAAATGCAATCAAGGATGCAGCTATCAACAGACTTGGCATGAAATATGCTTCTCAGGATCAGATAGTTTATTACTCAATTGATAAGAACAACTATATGGATCAGTACAATGATATTCCGGAATAAATTGGGGGAATCATATTGGCAGCCAGGACAAGAAAAAGACCGGTAAGAAAAATCGGACGCAAAATGAAAACAAAGCTGTTTGCGTTGTTTATGTTAATAGTTGTAGCCATGCTTGGACTCATTGGCAGGCTGATGTTTATTGAATATACAAGCGGAGACGCATATACTAAAAAGGTACTATCATTACAGTCATATGACAGCAAAACAATACCGTTTCAGAGAGGAAATATTGTGGATTCAAACGGCACAGTGCTTGCTACGAGTGTGGCTGTTTATAATGTCGTACTTGATTGCTCGGTTATGACCAGTAAGAAAGAGTATATAACTCCGACGATAGATGCACTGACACAGTGCTTTCCGGATTTAGACAGGGCAACACTTGAGGATTATGCAAATAACAGCAAGGATAACAAATATATTGTACTGTTAAAAAAGCTGTCATATGATGCAATTCAGCCATTTGTACAGCTGCAGGATGCAACAGACGAAAAGGGCAATCTGAAGAATCCAAACATCAAGGGTGTGTGGTTTGAGACAGAGTATCAGAGAAATTATCCGTTTAAAACACTGGCAAGCTCAGTTATAGGCTTTACCTCCGCCGGAAATGTAGGTACAACCGGACTTGAAAACTATTACAATGACACTTTAAATGGTGTAAATGGCAGGGAGTACGGCTATCTGAATGCAGACAATGATTTCCAGAAAACAGTAATTGCTGCACAAAACGGAAATACACTGTACACAACTATAGACGCAAATATCCAGTCGATTGTTGAGGATAAGATAAAACTGTTCTCAGATACTTATGCAAATAATGCAAGAGAAGGACTTGGCGCAGAAAATATTGCAGTCGTTATAGAAAATCCTAAAAATGGTGAGATACTGGCCATGGCGAATTATCCAAACTTTGATCTGAACGATCCGAAGAATATGAAGGATTACTATACACAAGAGCAGCTTGATGCAATGAGTGATGATGATACATTAAATACTCTGAATAAGCTGTGGCAGAACTTCTGTGTTACACATACATATGAGCCGGGGTCTGTACAGAAGCCTTTTACTGTGGCATGTGGACTGGATACAGGCACGCTCACTACTGATATGACATTTTTATGTGATGGATACGAGATGTTTGGCAGTGAAAAGGTATCATGCGTCAACCGTAGCGGACATGGCATAGAGACACTTGAAAAGGCACTCATGGATTCATGTAATGATGCACTCATGCAGATGTCATATAAGATTGGTGCAGAAAATTTTCTGTACTATCAGAGTGTATTTGGCTTTGGTCAAAAGACAGGTGTTGACCTGCCGGGTGAGGCAAATACATCAACGCTCATGTATACACTCGACAATATAAAGCCTGTCGATTTAGCGACAAACGTATTCGGACAGAACTATAACTGTACCATGATAGAGATGGTCAGTGCATTTTCCTCACTGGTGAATGGCGGAAATTATTATCAGCCGCACGTAGTAAGGAAAATCGCAGATGACAACGGCAATACTGTAAAGACAATTGAGCCTACACTGCTAAAAAAGACAGTGTCAGAGAATACAAGTGCGACACTTAAAAACTACCTGCAGAATGTAGTTGCAAACGGAACCGGTAAGGTGGCAAAGGTTGACGGATACTCAATGGGAGGCAAGACAGGAACAGCGCAGATGTATGATGAGACAACGCACCTTAGAAAGAGGGGCAGCTATCTTGTATCATTTATAGGCTGTGTGCCTGCGCAGGATCCGCAGCTTGTTATTTACACTGTAATCGACCAGCCGAATGTACAGGATCAGCCTCACAGTAACTATGCACAGAACCTGACCAGAGAGATATTAAAGGAAGTACTTCCGTATATGAATATATACCCTGATGAGGAGCAGACCGGTGTAAATGCTGACCTTACGATAACAGGCGCAAATCCTCCGACAGGAGAAAAGGTCACCCAGGAGGATGAGCAGGGCGAATAGAGAATAGCCTCAATATTTTTTGCATATATTAGTGTAAAAATATTGAGGCATTTTTGTTCATGATACTTAACAATACGCGCTACAGAAGAAAAATATGCGTATTTTGCAGTATACTGACAGCTGTTCTTATCGCCTTGTGTTTCAGACTGTTTTATCTCATGATAGTAAAAGGCGGTTATTACAGTAAAAAGGCAAGTGCGCTTCAGGAAAGAGAGCGTGATATTGCAGGAATACGCGGAGATATAGTGGATAGAAATGAAAGGATAATAGCGACAAATGAAACTGCATATAACATAAGCGTTATACACAATCAGATAACCGACAAGGAAGCAGTCATCTCTGTTTTAAGCAGTGAGCTTTCGATTGACGAAAAGACTATCCGCAGTAAGGTGGATAAGGTTACATCCATTGAAAAAATAAAGAACAATGTCTCTAAAAAAACAGGCGATAAAATACTATCATATGGCTTGGCAGGGATAAAGGTTGACGAGTCAAGTGTCAGGTACTATCCGCTTGATGAAATGTTTTCAAAGGTTATAGGCTTTGCAGGAGCAGATGGTCAGGGTGTTGTTGGGCTTGAGACCACATATGATGAAATTCTGCGTGGCACACCCGGGCGGATATACACTGTATGTGATGGCAGAGGTGTGGAGGTGAAGGGCTATAAGGAGAGAAGAGAAGCTCCCCAAAAAGGAGACACACTTGTCACTACACTCGACATAAATATACAAAGAGTATGTGAGAAAAATGCAATGATGGCATATGCACAAAACCTGGCAGACAGTGTGAGTATAATTGCCTTAAACCCTAAAAATGGAGAAATATATGCCATGACCGACTACCCGGAATATAATTTGAATGATCCTTTTTCATGTGAAAACCATGATGAAGCCTGGAGAAACGGCTGTGTAAGTGATACATATGAGCCCGGTTCCGTATTCAAGATAATTACGGCAGGAATCGCACTGGAGGAGGATGTGGTGAGCCTTGATGACAGTTTTTACTGCCCGGGATATATTACTGTGGAGGACAGACGCATACACTGTCATAAGAGAACAGGACATGGAAGTGAGACCTTTGTGCAGGGAATACAGAATTCATGCAATCCGGTCTTTATTGATTTAGGTCTTAGAATAGGCAGTGAGAGGTATTATGCTGATTTCATGAGGTTTGGTCTGCTTGATAAGACAGGTATTGATTTGCCGGGAGAGGCTGCCACCATAATGCATCAGCCGGATAAGATAGGCCAGGTGGAGCTTGCAACAATTTCATTTGGACAGTCATTCCAGCTCACACCCATCGAGCTTATGACAACAGTATCATCGCTTATAAATGGTGGTAACAGAATTACTCCTCATATAGGTAAGGAGATTCATGGCACAGAAGGTACGGTAAAGGAGGTGCTGTCCTTTGAACAGACGTCAGGTATATGCAGTGAAGAGACATCTGATACACTGCGAAAGCTTTTGGAGGGCGTGGTAGCAGAGGGCTCAGGAAAAAATGCAAAGGTTGAAGGTTATGCAATAGGAGGAAAGACTGCTACATCGCAGACACTTCCGAGAAGTGACAATGTATATATAGCCTCGTTCCTTGGGTTTTATCCGGTGGATGATCCGGCACTTATGGTGCTTGTGAAAATAAATAATCCAAAGGGCGGTGCATACTATGGCGGAACAATCGCTGCACCGGTTGCAGCTGAAATATTTAGGGAAATCATACCGTATGCACAGGAGATAGGAGTGTTTAACTGATTTACGGGCTCTTGCGAAATAGAACCAAATAACGTATACTATAATTTAATGATTAAGGCAGTCATTTGGAGAAGTTGATTTGTTAAACATATCCATACGGATGGCTGCAATAAAAGATGGAGGAATAAAAATGAGCTTACAAGGAAAAAAGGTACTTGTTGTCGGAACAGGAAAGAGTGGCATTGCAGCGACTGAACTTTTGTGCGCAAATGGCATCGATACAGTATTGTTTGATGGAAATAAAGAACTGGATTCAAAAACACTTTATGAGAAAGCACCAAAGCTTAAGGAGGTGCCGCTTATTTTAGGCGACCTGACAGATGAACAGATTGATGAGTTTGATGTGGCTGTGCTAAGTCCGGGAGTACCGACAGACATTCCTATGGTCAATGCTTTACGTGACAGGGGCGTTAAAATATGGGGTGAGATAGAGCTTGCATACACATTTGGGGCAGGTGAGATCATCGCTATCACAGGAACCAACGGAAAGACGACCACTACAGCTCTGACAGGTGAGATAATGAAGAATTACTTTAAGGATGTGAGAGTGGTAGGAAATATCGGAATCCCTTATACATCTATGGTCACAGGAAGCACCGGTGAGACAGTAACGGTTGCAGAGATATCAAGCTTCCAGCTCGAGACAATAGATACCTTTAAGCCACATGTAAGCGCAATTTTAAATATCACACCCGATCACCTGAATCGACACCATACTATGGAAAATTACATCAGGGCAAAGGAGGATATCACAAAAAATCAGACAGCAGATGATTACTGCGTGTTAAATTACGAGGACGAGGTGCTTAGAGATTTTGCAGCAGAGTGCCCTGCTAAGGTTATATTTTTCAGTAGTAAGTCTGAGCTTTCAGAGGGCTTTTATCTGGACGGAGACATCATCATATACGCACACGACGGTGTACGCGATGAGGTAATTGATGTAAACGAGCTGAATCTCCTTGGAAAGCATAATTTTGAGAATGTAATGGCAGCATGTGCCATGTCTATAAGCTTTGGGGTACCGATGGATAAGATTGTCGAGGTGCTTAAGGTGTTTAAGGCAGTTGAGCACAGGATAGAGTACGTGACCGAAAAGCGGGGGGTCAGATTCTACAACGATTCAAAGGGCACCAATCCTGATGCAGCCATTCAGGGTATACGTGCCATGAACAGACCGACACTTCTCATTGGCGGTGGATATGATAAGCAGTCGGAGTATGATGAGTGGATAGAGGCCTTTGACGGCAAAGTAAAGGAGCTTGTGCTTATCGGTCAGACTGCAGATAAAATCGAAGAGTGTGCACACAGACACGGATTCATGAATACTGTAAAGAAGGATACGTTTGAGGATGCAGTAAATTATTGCTATGAGCATGCTGTTTCAGGTGATGCAGTGCTCTTATCACCTGCATGTGCAAGCTGGGGCATGTTTCCTAACTATGAGGAGCGCGGACGTATCTTTAAGGAAATAGTAAAAGGATTTAAGGAGTAAATATTTTGGCAGGAAAGCGTAGAAGAAGTAGTAAGAATAAAGAAAAAAAAGAAAAAGGAATACCTTATTTCGACTACAACCTGTTGTTTATAGTTATATTTCTGCTCTGCTTTGGTCTTGTTATGCTATATAGCTCGAGTGCATACACATCGGCCATCAAAAATCATGACAGCATGCACTATCTTAAGCTTCAGATACGAAATATTGTACTGGGACTTATACCTATGGTATTTCTGGCAAAGGTCGACTACAGATATTGGAAAAAGCTTGGCTTTTTTGCGTATATAGTATCGCTTATACTGTGTGTGCTTGTGTTTGTGCCGAAAATAGGCTCAAGCTCACATGGTTCATCGAGATGGATTGGCATAGGACCAATACAGTTCCAGCCTTCAGAAGTGGCTAAAATTGCGGTCATACTGTTTATGGCTATGATTATAGACAAGATACCCAAGCAGTTTGATAAGTTTTTAAGTCTGGTAAAGGTGCTTGCTATGCTTATTCCGCTCATAATAGTTGTTGCAATCAGCAATCTGAGTACGGCAGTTATCATCATAGGCATTTCGGTCTGTATGTTGTTTGTCGCAAGCCCAAAGTATCTGCAGTTTATTATTGTAGCAGTGGCGGTAGTTGTGTTTGCAGTGGCGTTTGTCATGCTGGCAGGCTATAGAAGTACACGTATTGAGGCATGGCTGCATCCGGAGACTGCGGGAACAGACGCAGTATTCCAGACTATGATGGGACTTTATGCGATAGGCTCGGGCGGATTGTTTGGAAAGGGACTTGGAGAGAGTTTACAGAAGCTTGGCAATGTGCCGGAGTCACAAAATGATATGATATTTACAATTATTTGTGAAGAGCTTGGACTGTTTGGAGCTATCTGCCTTATTTTACTTTTTATACTGCTTATATGGCGTATGATGGTCATTGCAAACAATGCAAGGGATTTGTATGGCTCACTTTTAGTTATTGGTGTGATGAGTCATATTGCAATCCAGGTGATACTGAATATTGCGGTAGTTACCAATTCACTTCCAAATACCGGTGTTATTCTGCCGTTTATCAGCTATGGAGGTACGTCAATCATATTCCTGATGGCGGAAATAGGGCTTGTTTTGTCTGTGTCAAGAGGCATCAGGCTTGAAAATGTGTAGATTAAGGCGTGAAATATAATGATTAAGAAAAAAAGAAAACATAAAAAGAGATTAAAGCATTTTTTTATGGGACTGCTAATTACGATAGCAGTGCTCGCGATATTGTTTCTCATTGCACTTAAGCTGTTTACGGTAAAAAGGGTAGTTGTCGAGGGCAATGAGCTTTATGACCAAAAGACTATAGAGGATGCGGTGCTTAATGATAAGTACTCATGGAACTCATTGTATGTCTATCTGAAATATAAGGTAAAGGATACTAAAAAAATACCGTTTATTGATACAATGAGCATAAGCCTGGATAGTCCGCATACTCTTCATATATCAGTTTATGAAAAAGGAATGCTTGGATACATATATATTCCGGGAATTAATGAGAATGCATATTTTGATAAGGATGGCTTTGTGGTGGAGACATCCTCAGACACGGTGCCGGGTGTGCCATGTATAGA
>PPYF01305823.1_pt1 | contig 12559 bp, 9 predicted proteins | sample 1559871 | NCBI WGS metagenome assembly PPYF01 (sample SAMN08240021, study PRJNA423297) | Human gut metagenome, whole genome shotgun sequencing project. | reverse complement strand
ATATAAAAAATATTTACTTGTATTTAAATCTAATTCGAAACACGACGATATAAAACCCGCCCTATTTCGAATTAGATTCTAAATACGTTATTAATCATGAAATCAAACGTTTCCCACGTTCCGAGAAACGAAATCTTATCCGGCAATCACCAAACAATCATCGTCCCCGTCTCCTGATCCACACGATAATTCCGGTTATCAACAACAATCCCGGCAACACCCACCAGAAAAACCAAGTAGTCACGCGCATTCCCGCCTTTCCTATCTCAATCTTTCTATCCGGAGCCGCATCCCGACGAGTATCCACAGGCACCTCACCATCCGACAACCAATAAAAAGAACCGGACATGAGTAAATAATTCGTAGCTGCAATTTCGCGACGGGTTCGACTCCCCTCGCCATTACTCAGACAATCAGCATCTCCCAATACAACAATTTTTTGTACTTTATCACCCACCTGACGTTGTAAAGCCAACCCAAGCGGCCATGCCTTTTCTATTTCCCCGATAGCAGAATTTAGTCGCACTGTATCATCCAGGAAATCAGTTGTCTCCAACTCATTCCAGACGCCAATGGTATCACTCATCAACATCGGTATTACCCGAAATCCCTTGTCCTCAGAATATTCCATCGGGCAACAAGAGGGCATTGTAGCCACAGTCCCGTAACGCACCATAGAAGTAAAAGCATAAGCGATATCCGTAACCGTTGCCGGCGTGGCTTTACCCAATATCAAATCCGCCGGATAATCCTCTGTCGGACGCACCAACACGCCCGGTAGAAAACGAACCCCCAACGGTTCCACGATCGGATTCATCGCTTCTATTCTCCGGGGCTCCCCAGCTATCAACAAATTCCCCCCGCGGTCAATATATCTACTTAACACGGCATATTCCTCCGGAGAATAAGCCGTCTTGACATCCGCTATAACCAAAATGTTTATATCCTCCGGAATATCCTGTCTCAAACGAACTTCACACACGTCAAAACCCTGATTTATCAAAGCATATCTCGCCGGTTTATCGTAAGAAAAACGCAGATAATCACGATCTCCCCCTTTGTTGATATCCCGCTCTCCATGTCCCGTTACAAAACCCACCTTAGGTAGCCGCATCACGATCCGCTTGATTGCCGCCGCAATCTCTTTTTCATCCGGATGCACCATCATATCATCGTATATCCTTAAAAAAGTCTTTTCTCCACTTTCCCGTTCGATCAAGCGTACAAAATTCTTTGCTTCTCCGGCCAATTCCGGGTATTGTGCAACCACCTCTTCGTAAGGACGAACCTTCGCGGTATCCAACTTCCAGACTTCGGCCACCTCGGCCATCTTCTCCCGTAAAGTAAGATTCGGGAAATGCCGATCCAACACCACGTTCGTTGTCGTATCATAATAATAAACATACCTCAATTTAATCTCAGGCTTAAAACGGATGAACTTGGACAAACGCTCTTTATCCCGATTTATATTTTCAGGCGAAGCAAATATATTACGTGACGGGGCCATCAAATTCGAAAAAGTAGTTATTGTCATTCCCCCTTCGGCCATTTTCACTATATCCTGACTATTCTGGGTTAATGTATTTACTTTCATCCGGGTAGCATCATAATACAACTTCAACACGGGCAATGTCGTAAGATATCCCAATAAAAGAGCCACCACACAAACCCCAACATATCTCCCCAAGTTCATTGCGAAAGTACTCTTCTGCCTGACAGCATTCAAACGCAAGACTGACAGCGAGAGGAAAAGGGCTGAAACTAGGACAAAATAGGCAATATCCTCAGAACAAATCATCCCATTAACAAATTGACTGGCACGTCCGTTAATAGCCAACCAATAAGTCAAATCCCGTACAAACTCAACATGCTGCCAAGAATTTCCAACATATCCCAACATGGCAAATATGGCGATCGTCCCTATCGCCGCTACCACCTGATAGGAAGTTAAACTAGACATGAATAAACCGATAGACGCGTAAGTACAAAATAACAAATATAATCCTAACATACCCGTTAAAACAACCGGCATATCGAAATTCTGAACAGTACACGCACCATGCAATACCACGACAAAAATTCCCCCCAACATGCACCCCCCATATACCATCATAGCAAGAAACTTACCCAAAATAATTTGAGTATTCGTGATAGGAGAAGAGTACAAAAGTTTTATAGAACCACTACCGAATTCCCGGCTCATCAACCCCATCGTCAACAAGGGAACATAAAAATACAAATTCCGTTGAATCGCCTCGAACAACCCTCTCCAACCGGAAAATATAGTCATTGTCAAATTCGCTTGCGTATGTCCTAACTCCTGCCCTAACACCTTCGGTTCGAGAATCGAACAATAAGTCATCCCTACCTGAAACAAGAAAATAACCAGAATTAACCAGGCTACCGGAGAATAAAACAAGGTTTGCAACTCCGTCAATGCCAATTTATATATCTTTTTCATATCACTTACTATTTACTTTTTTTAGACAACTCTGCAAATATCGAATCCAAAGAACTCTTTTCCTGACGAATCTCCGTTAAATGCCAGCCTTTACGAACACTGGCTTCTACCACCCGGTCTATCACATCCACGGCGTCATTATACTTCAGACGATAATCAATTCCCCCTAAATAATTCACGTCAAGCACTCCCTCCAATTCCTTTAGTTCTGCCTCGCCCGGATTTTCCCGTAAAGAAACGAATATCGTATTCGGAATAATATAATTATCAAAATCCCGTACTGTCCCCGAGAAAACTAATTGTCCGTTTTCAATCATAAAAATATGATCACACACAGCCTGTACTTCTGGTAATATATGCGTTGAAAGAATCACCGTACGATCTTCGGCTATCTTTTTAATTAAATTCCGAACTTCTACAATTTGATTCGGATCCAACCCGTTGGTCGGTTCATCCAACACAACAAAATCAGGATTATGAATAATCGCTTGAGCAATCCCGACCCGTTGCTGGTAACCACCGGAAAGATTACGAATCAACCGATTACGAAAATGTGTTATATTACATTGTTCTAAAACCCGATCTATCGCCTCTCCAACCTGTTTACCCGGAATATCCCGCATATTGGCACAATGTTTCAAATACTCCTCTACCGTAAGATCCACGTGTAAAGGGGCCTTTTGCGGTAAAAAACCGATCAGACGTTTAGCCTCCACCGGATGTTTTCGAGCATCTATCCCCCGGATAAACACGTCTCCCTCGGTCTGTTTCAAGACCCCGCACATAATATTCATCGTGGTCGATTTACCCGCTCCATTTGAACCCAATAACCCGTAAATACCATTCTTACTTATTTCCAAATTTATATCCTTAACGGCCCAATGAACCGAATACCGGTGAAAAAGATGTTCCACCTTCACAATTGGTTGTTCCATACATTTCTATTATAAGATTTACACAATACGTTCCACTAAAGGTCTTCTTATAAACCTTTATCAATTCTCGATTTAAAGATTCAGTGATTTTAAATTTCACTCGCACACCCCACCCTCTTTACAATCACTGAATCATTCTACCTAAACATTACACGTTAAATTTCACATGATTACAATATCGAACTTGCTTTTCCCGACAAGCTTTTTTACTCGTCGGTTCTCGGGAAATTATATTTATTCCAATTCGACCATTTAAATTCCAAATCAACAACACGACCAAAACCGCCTTTCTGATAAATCAAATGCGTGGGGTCAAAAAGATGTTCATTCTTTATCGTAAACGTCGCGAAAATCCCATTAGCCGTCACAACACCTAACTCGGTTTCCGACGAGTTGGTCTCTATATCCACGATCACATCTCCCCCTTCAACTTCATCAAACTTATAAGCTTTCTTGGTCGACAAATCATACCAATAAATCGTATTTCCACTCGAAAAGAAAAAGTACCCGCGTTGCCTCAAGCGATAAAACTTAGAGTCTTCACTCAAATACTTAGCCCCGTCAAAATTCGATTGATCACAACTGGACATGGCTATTGCTGAGAATGGCGGGTTTACCGTGGGAAAAAAATAAGCGACCTGCATATTCAAAGCTTTCACAACATCTCCTTTCTTGAAAAGGGCAAAGGTGGGTATATCACTCCACGTCGATTCCTGTCCGGAACGCATATACAACAAATCCCAGTCCCCGTAATCATTCAAATTTATCAACGTATCCACGTCAAGCATACGGATCGGATAAAACTTCTTGATATCAGAAGTATTATACCCGCTTCCGAACCACAACAACCGACGATTTTCCGCATCATTAAAAGCATTGAAAAAAGCCGTTGTGGGTTTTCCGGTAAAAATGATATCCCGGATATTCAAACGTTCCCCTTCCAACTGCATACGTACTCCCGTGAAAGGAGTCGTGAATAAATCAACCTTCCTACCATCATCAAAATAATCCCTGGAATACAAATTTCCATTCTCATCCAACAAAAAATCGACCCCATTTCCCCAAAAGAAATCCTTCACGTTCAAACCAGCAGGCACATCCCCCACGAAATCCTGGGCAACGGTCATCTCCTTAACATAAGAAGCCCCATTCAGATACAACGACCCGCTCTCTTGAATCACGACCACAACCGTACTATTATTATGTATGATCTGCCTCAATCGCTTTGGCCCACTCCCCAAACTCTCATCCGGATAAAGCGTCTTATACAAATCCGGATATTCCGTGTAAAAACGCTTTTTATCATCCGTCATTTCCGGCCGGATATACGACAAAGCCGATTCACCGCTTTTCTCGCTCAAAATCAACCATCCTTGACTCAAAGCCGCCTGCCCGGTCAACCTCACCTCCGCGGAAGAATGCACAACCTTCGTACGCAAATCCATAGCACACATTCTCACCCCTACACTCTTTTCCTCATTAGGATAAAAATCCAAATCGAAACCGATACAGGCCGTGTCAATAGCCGCAACACCCTCTTTTTTATCCGTTATCTCCCACCAATAATTGAAATTCACGGAATCTCCCTCTTGTTCGTAGGTCACCTTCGGAGAATAAAAATAACGCTCACCCAGATAATACGTCTTATTCAACGGATTCACCTCCAAAGTAATCCCGTTCGTGGGAGTATAATCATAATGCCCTTTATCCTCGTAACAACCGTTCAGCATCAATACCCCCATCATAAAACTAATATAACTAATTTTATTCATGACTTTTCACATTAAATATTAACCTCTCACCGGAACTGCAATTCCCGCCAGTTTAATCCCATTATATTCTGTCACGCCAGCTTTTTCCTGATCTTCCAACCAATACTTAAACTGCAAAGCGTAAGCACGCTTCTCTGCTGGCGACGCTTCACTCAAATCCGTCTGCTTCGTAACGATAATAAACAACGTGTACTTATCATCACTATACGCCCCCAGATAATCGTTCACGATACCCCGATTCCACCAATCCGGTTGAGACATCTTATCACTTACTCGCACAATGGCATAATCATAATCCGAAGGGATAACCGTGAAATTTTCATTGTCTTTTAAACGCAAAACAATCCGAAACTCACCCTCTTTCATATCTGCCGTACGATTCAATTTCATCCGTAACGTGTCGGAAAAAACACCTGCCCCGAAAGTCACCCGTTCCAGCGAAAAGTGAGTTCCCTCGATACCGGTACTCGCGTCTTTATCCACAACCACCTCATAATCCAAAGCAGAAGCCAGTACACTCCCCGTAATCTCCACCGGCAACTTTACCTCGAACGAATTTTCTGTCGGGTAATTGACAAACGATACCCTTACCGAATCCCAGTAAGCATTCGTAAAGCGAATATAATTCTCCGATGCATTATACCTCATAATATTCTCTTCACTACAAGAGAAAAACACTAAAACAAGGAAAATAACATATATCTTATTCATAACTCTACACTCTATCATTAAATATCAGTTTCACTCTCCGGTGCGGGAACAACCCAGCGCCCCGTCATATCAACCGGATCTTCCTCCCCATTATACATATCCCGTCCCAAGCGCTTATGCATATAAAAACTACCTCCTTCCGACAAAGTCTCCCGGATGATATCATTATACAAGATTTCCAAAAACTCATCTCTACTCGTCACATTCAAAGGAATTTTCGCTTCACGGGCAACTCTTAAAGCTTGAAGAAGCGATACCGCACGAGGCAAATCCGTGTCAGCCAAACATTCACACATAATATGATACACCTCGCTCAAGCGAATCACCGGAGCCAAAGGCCCTTGATACGCGATTATATCCTTAGCCTTATCGGTCAACGCATCCGGACTTTGCCATCTTAAAGAAGTATTGTCACTGCCAATCAACACTTTTAATCTACAATCATCCTTATCTTCTCCAAATAGCAAATCTGTATTTTTCAAATAATAAAAACTACCCGGCCCCCGATCTGCCTCGAACAACTCGTACTCGGTCTGATTTACCGCGGTAAACAAAATATCCTCATACATCTTACGATACACATCATTTTTAGTACTAGCTTCCCCCATATCGGTTACTTTCGTGAAAAAGAACCAATTCTTCCCGGACAAACCATCCGGTCCGTAGGCATAAACATCATTAGCACACCGCAAAGCGTTCACCTTATCCCCTTTCCACAAATATGCCCGGGCTAACAAGGCCGAAGCGGCAAAATAATTCATTCGCGTAGCACGCCCGTTAAAAAACAACCCTCCTTTCACCGTCGTCATATTCGCTTTAATCCTGGCTTCCACACTTTTAATAGCTGTCACATTATACAACGTATCATGATAGGCCAAACACGTCTTTGCTGATTCCAAATCCTCGATAATCCTCCCCATCACGTAATCAACGGTCTCTTTCTCCGGAAAATGAAGAGGATAACTCGTCACGTAAGGAATATACCGCTTACCATCATCCTGCACGGGTGCCGGGGCATACAACCTCATGATCTCAAAATGCATCAACGCACGCATCCCCAAAGCTTCTCCCAACACTAAATCCCGTTCCACTCTCCCGTAAGGGAAAAACGTAGTATCCTTCGTTTCAACCTGCTGTATCAAATTATTACAATTGGCAATCACGTTAAACGCCCGTTTCCATATCGGATCCATGATTTTATTCGCACTCGAAGTACCGTAAGCATAACTTGCCAGATCCCAATAACGGGAATTCACCTCTTGATTATCATAATTCTGTCCTAACACACTAGCCGCCCCCCATGTCAAATCACGCCCGTACAAATCCGGTTGACTAATCAAATAATACAACCCGTTTATCGCTGTCCGGAACCCCTCGTAACTCCCGTACAATTGCTCCTGAGTCACGGTCGTGCTGGAATCCACATCCAACCAATCATTACAAGACCAACACGTGACACAAGCTATGATCCCTGCACATATTTTATTCCATGTTCTTTTCATAACTAAATCCCTTTAAAAAGTTGCATTCAAGGTAAAATTAAATGTTCTCGCAAACGGGTAAGCTAACCCTCGTTCCCGTTTTACCGAAGACGTGTAAGCAATCTCGTTCATGTTCAACTGAAGTTTCATCCGGCTAAAACCAATTCGATTAATCAAGTGAGGATCAAACTCGTATCCTAAAGAAAGAGAATTACAATTCACAAGACGATTTTTTTGAACAAAACGGGAAGTTGGACGAGTCACCCGGTAACGATCCTTGATTGATTTCAACGGGGCAACATCCCCCGGCTCCAACCAACGCTGCGTGTACACCCTCTTGTCTACATTACTCCCCCATATATCGGCACATTCCACGTTATCCACCAAAGTCGCATTATACAAATCACCTCCCGTCTCGAACAAAGCTGCCGTGAACAACGTCCACCTCTTCCAACGGAAATTGAATCCAAAAGATCCCTGCAACTTGGGCTCCGTGTTACCCACAACTACCTGATTCGTCGCATTCCAATCATACGTAACCTTTCCATTTACATCAAGAAAAACCTCTTGCCCGTTCGCCGGAGATATTCCCAACGACCGAACAGCATAGATTGATGTCAACGAAGCTCCTTCCGTGTATTTCAACAACGGTTTATTATAATTAGGATACTTCGAGTAATAATCATCTACTTTCTGATTGTATTCCTTCAACGCATCGGAAATCTCCATTATCCGGTTCTTGTTATGAGCCGCCCGGAAAAACACGTTCAACCCCCAATCCTGCTTTTGAATCGCGTTCACGTTCAGATTCACCTCGATACCCCGGTTCCTCACTTTGCCCATATTATCTTTATAATTCGTAAAACCTGAAGACGGCACGATAGATACCTCCGTGATCAAATCATTCGTTACCTTGTCATACCACGACAAATTAAGCGTATAACGTTTAAAGAGAGTCATATCCAACCCCAGATTCAACGTTGATGTCTTCTCCCACGACAAATCTTCATTCCCCATATAAGTCAGCGTAGCCCCCATCCCGGTTGTGTGCCATGCCCCAGCCTGCACCGTATACGTGTGACGAGCTGCAAAAGGAGGATAATTCACCTTCCCCGTCTCTCCCCACGTTCCTCGAATTCGTAGCTGAGAAAAAACACCGTTATCCGCTAAAAATTTATAATTATGCAAGTTAATTCCCAACCCGCTAGAATAAAAAGTTGCAAAACGCCGGTCACTACCGAACTCGGACGACCCGTCCATTCGCATCGAAACATCTACCAAATAAATATTCTTGTACGAATAATTCCCCATCATAAACACCCCGAACAACCTCGTGTGATTATCAGAAAAAGTGGGTATATTACTAGATAATTTATTCGCATACTGAGGTTTATTCAAATCGGAAGAAGGGAACCCGATATATTTTGTTGCCTCGTACTCATTTTTAGAATCCTGCACGTTCATCCCCACGCTCAAATTAACATTATGATCTTTGAACACCCGATTATAACTCAACAAAAGACTCATATCCCAACTAAAATTCTCCGATCGTGACTCACTCAACGTCCCTCGTTCCAAAACATCCTTGCCATCAAAAGTAGCAGAAGCCGGGTCTTTAAAATTTCGTGTTTTCGAATCCTTATAATTAATACTCAACGTACCTTTCAACAAAAAATTCTCCAAGAAAGTAATATTAAATCCTAGATTATTCGTGAATTGATTATAGTTACTTCCACTCTCGTTATTCACCATCAACGCTTCGTAAAGCGGATTTACCGCCCCTGAATTTTGCCCGTAAACTTTCGGGAAACGATCTACCAACTCCCCGGTTTCCAAATCATACGGGGCAAAATAAGGCTGCATTCTTACATAATCCCCGAAAGAACCGTAAGGAGAATTCTCGGACACCGTACGTCCAAAAGAAACATCATTTGTCACCTGCCACGCTTTCATCCGGTAATCCAACTTCAACCCGACACTGAAACGTTCACGCAAAGACTTCTTCATCACCCCATTATCCATCCCATAACGTAAATTCAACGCGAAACGAATCGCCTCCATTCCCCCGTTTATACTCAAACTATGATTATGATTAACTCCCGTACGTAAAGGCTTAGAAAGCCAATAAGTATCCACACCGCGGGTTATATAATTATTCTTCATCCGCCAGTCTGCCAACCGGGAAGCATAAGTAGTCCCCAATCCCAGGGGATCATCCGCATCCAATAATCCTGCCGCAACTTCCGCCTCTAACTTTTCCCGGGCATCCATCAAACCGTAAGAAGTCAAATCCGGCTGTGTTATAGACCCGGTCAAATTATACGTCACGTTCAATTTTCCCACAGTCGGGGCCACCGATTCGATAACAATCACCCCGTTAGCCGCACGAGAACCGTAAATAGCTGTTGCTGCCGCATCTTTCAATATTGTTATATTCTCTATCAGATTCGGATCCATATCATAAATCTTCTCCGCAGACACTTCATACCCGTCTAAAATAAAAACAGGTAAATTCGGGTTAGCCGTCAACGCATATTCCGATGTTTCGGATTGCAACACCTCCAACTCGGAGACGCCGCTAATCCCGGAACGTCCCCGCACGTAAAACTCAGGTAACGTGTTCGGATCAGACCCCATCTCGTTATTCTCCATGATGCGTAACGAAGGATCAAAAACCTGCAAAGCCGCGATCACATTACCTTGAGAAACCTTCAATAATTCCTCCCGCTTCACCTCCGTATAAGCTCCCGTGAAGCTAGATTTACGAATAGTCGCGTATCCCGTAACAACGACTTCCTCTACCTCTGTCACGTCCGGCTTCATCTTCACGCTCACAACCTTCGTGCTATCCTTGATCACCACTTCCTGCTTCTCATAACCAATTGACGTAAATACCAGAGTCACGGGTAATTTCATTGCCAAGGCATACTTAAACTTCCCGTCAACATTGCTGGAAAATCCCACGCTCGTACCTTTAATTAAAATCGTAACCCCAGGCAACGGCATCCCTTTCTCATCACACACGAAACCATTCACTTCTCGAACCTGCGATGATTTCATTTGTTCCCGCACCTCCAAAATCAACACGAAATCCTCCTTCTCCTCGAACTTCACCTCTTTCCCTGCAAAAATCCGTTTTAAAGCCTCGCCAATCGTCACGTCCTTCAACGTCACGCTCACCCGCTCGTTCATATCCACTTGCACGTTACTATAAAAGAAATCTTTGCCATACTCACTCCCCAACAGCCGTAATACCTGTTTGATCGGGGTTTCCTTCACGTCTAACGAAACCAGTCGCGTTTGCGCGTACCCCACTTTCGGTACACACAACAAACACCACAAACAAATTAAACCCACCCAACGCATCATCCTCCACGTTTTTTTTTGCCATATCTGCAATATCAGATCAGGCTCTTGATTTTTTTTCATATATTTGCATTTAAGGTTATACATAGCCTTGTACCCTGACTCTCAATTCTAGGGAACAAAGCAATTGACCAACTAAAGTCGAGAAAGTCTAGCCACTTTCTCGATTTTTATCTTCTTGAAATAACAATACTATCACCTTGCACTCCAAAACGTACGTAACTCGTGGCCTCGATCATCTCGATCAAATCACCCAAGGGCCTAAACTTCAACATCGCCCCGGAAAAACGCACCTCTTTCAATTCCTCCTGTTGGAAAGAAATCTTCACATCATACCAACGGGCAATCCGCAACGCAATATCCTCCAGCCGGACATCCTCGAAATGAAACTTCCCGTCAACCCATGACGTGATATAAGCGACATCAACCTCCTGAACCTCTAATCCTCTTTTCCCGACAACCGCCTGTTGCCCAGGCTTCAATATCACAGAATCACCCCCACATTCGACCACTCGTACCGCCCCGTTTATCAAGGTCGCCGCAGACAAAAGGTCATCCTTATAAGCAGAAAGATTAAATTCAGTACCCAATACCCTCACGTTCAACCGTTCCGTTTCCACGTAAAACGGACGCCTCGTATCACGTTTCACTTTAAAATACCCCTCCCCCGTCAATCTCACCCTTCGCTCCCCCGTTTCAAAATATTCCGGAATCTCCAATGTCGAAGCAGAATTCAACCAAACAACAGAACCGTCCTCCAAGACGATCCGATATTCACCACCATTAGGTACCACCAACTTATGCATCCGATTGACTCGACTGACCAAACTATCCTGACTCTCATAGTGTAACACCCGGTTAGAATCCACCCGCATGATCCCCCCAGCCGTGCCTGTCAAAACCGTATCTCTCATCATCTCGTTAATCTCCACCTTCTCCCCGTCAGCCCAAACCAAATAAGCCCGTTCATTACCGGGAACAGCAACCTGCGCAAACATCCTGTGTTCTCGCTCCACGCTTTCCCGATCACGCCATAACAAATAACCACCAACTCCGGCAACTAATACCCATATTGCCGCATATCTCAACCAAAGCCCCCAATGAATCCGTTTTCTTCTCCGACTCTTTACAAATTGTAAACGCCCGGAAACATCCGGTTGAAACTCCTCCCGCAACACGGATAGCCGTTGACGCACCGCCATAAACACTCGTAACTCCCGCTCATGCTCCACATCCTCGGCTAACCATAGCGACAAGAGTTCTTCCTCTTTTGCAGAAAGCTCCCCGTCAACTTTTTTTACCAGTAATTCCTCTATCTTGTCATCCATAAATTTCATGGTATTATGAATTCTTTTCGTGAGAGGACGCATCACCCTCAAAAAAGGGTGATTCAAAAAACAAATTATTTTGCTAAAATTTATCTTTTATAAATAAAAGCCTCATTACCTGAAAAATAACAAAACAACAAAGTAAGTTCCTTTACCGTGAATTTTTGTCTTAACTCCCGGTAAGCCATCCGCATCTGCGTCTTTACCGTGTTCAAAGAGATTCCCAAACGTTCAGCCACTTCCGCATATTTCATATCTTCCAACACCACTAACTTCAACACCAATCGACGCTGCTCCGGCAGACTCTCAACCGCTTCCCAAACAAATTGCCAATCCTCAACAACAACATCCTCCGCTTCATGATCCTCTACTTTTTCCAAACCGACACGAGATCTTGTCCTTCGAGCATAACTCACACACCCGTTCCGCCTTTGTCGGTTCTTTTGAAGTGGCTGAAGATGTCGTGCAAGATGTTTTTATTAAGATTTGGGTGAAGAATATAACG
>PPYF01028417.1_pt1 | contig 12559 bp, 22 predicted proteins | sample 1559871 | NCBI WGS metagenome assembly PPYF01 (sample SAMN08240021, study PRJNA423297) | Human gut metagenome, whole genome shotgun sequencing project. | reverse complement strand
GTAAGAAGCTGTTCCACAAGCTGCTTGACATTGTGATGGATAAGGAGCCGGAGAGCGGTGCGAGTATGAACGTTTCCAGTTTGGAGCACACCGCCGAGGTGTGGATTATGGGAATGGTAAACGGCAAGTGCGCTGGCGTAAAGGCTCATTATTCGCCAATCCCCGACAGTGATGACTGGTACAAGTGGGTGAACGGTTTGCCCGAGCGTGTCAGTGCTGACGATGTGCTGGAGGCGCTGCGCAATGCGTGATACACTGACCGGCTGCCCCGATCGGGCGTTAGAGCCGCCGGAACGCACTATGCCGATCGCAGACCGCTGCTGCATTTGCAAAGAGCACATTTACGTTGGAGAGGTCTACTTTGACTTCGATGGCGATGCAGTCCATGAGGATTGCGTACAAGATTACATCAGGAGGTATCGTATAAATGGATAAGTTCGTTTTAAACCGTGCGTTCTGCACGCAGATTGAGCCGTACAAGACCCTGAACATCCGCGAGGGCGATTATGCCAAGTTGGTTCAGATGTCGCAGGAGAGCGGCTACAAGATTTCTGAGGTGGCCGCTCTGGCTATCCGGTTCGCGTTTGACCGGTTGGAGGTAGTCGATGACCCTATCAAGTGAAAACTACTACTCACTCGAAGCAAACCGTGAGTTTATGAGCGTTTCACAGCTCAAGTCGTTCCTCAAGTGCGAGGCGGCGGCTATGGCTGAACTCCGAGGCGAGTACACCCGTCCGACGACGACCGCTCTACTCGTTGGTTCGTTCGTGGACGCATGGTTCGAGGGTACGCTCGACCAGTTTCAGCAGGAACACCCCGAAATCTTCAAGCGGGACGGTTCGTTAAAGGCTGACTACGTTCAGGCCGCACGCATTATTCAGCGTGTGGGCGAGGACAAACTGTTCATGAGCTTTATGTCCGGCGAGAAACAGGTTATCCGTACCGGCGAGGTGTACGGTGTGCCGTTCAAAATTAAGATGGACAGCTATTTCCCCGGGGAGAAAATCGTTGACCTCAAGTGTATGCGGACAATGGAGCCTATCATGGGCAAGAACTTCGTTGAGCATTGGGGCTACGACATTCAGGGTGCTATCTATCGTGAGGTAGAGGGCAACGGACTGCCGTTTTATCTGGCAGTCGCAACCAAGGAAGAAGCAACTGACCTCGAAGTGCTGAGCGTTCCGCATGAACACCTCAATCAAGTGATGTGGGACTTGAAGCCGAAAATCGAGCGGGCGGCACTCGTAAAATCCGGTAAGGTAAAGGCCGAACGCTGCGGCGTTTGTCCGTACTGTCGCAAGACAAAAGTCCTGACAGAACCCATTGATTTTGAGTTCGCGGGACTGAGCAACGACGAAATCAAAGCAAGAAAAGGAGAATGGTAAAAATGGCAAGCGCATTGATCTACTGCCCATCTGGTGGCGGTAAGACAGTAAACAGCACGCGAGTGCTGACCCGTGAACGTGGACGTAATCTGCTGCTGTGCTCGGATAATTCGAGCATCGTACTGGGCAACTTCGATCGCCCGAACCTCGATATTCAGACGGTGAAGCACTGGCTGAACAAGGATAAGACCGGCGTAGCGCAGAAATGCTTCCACGATCAGTTTGATTCTGCGGTCGAGAGCAAGAAGTACGACAACATTATTGTCGATAACATTTCTGACCTTTTCGATATGTCCATTCTGGAACTCAAGGACAGCGGTAAGTTCAACGATAACCGGCAGGCATATCAGGCTGTCTACGAGGGCATTAAGCGCCTTGTACGCAAGGCGGGACAGCTTGATTGTGACGTTATCTTGACCGCATGGGCGGAACAGCAGCAGATTGTTCTGCCGACCGGTGAACAGGCTATGAGAATTACGCCGAAACTGCCGCTGAAAATCCTCGATAACGTCTGCGGCCTTGTAAATGTCGTGGCGTACATCAACACGGCTACTAAGCCGGACGGCACGCCCGGTTGGTATTACATTACCGAGGGTAAGCCTACTCTGTACGCAAAAGACCAGATCGCGTGCCGCAAGACCTGTATGCCGGAGGACATTTTTCAGCCTAAGGAGGAAAAGAAGTGAAAGAGAAGTTTTTAACCCTCTGCCGTGAGAACATTCACCGTGAGGGTATCGACAAACTGCTTGCATGGCTCGAAAAGAGTGATTTTTTCACTGCGCCTGCAAGCACCCGTTTCCATGGTGCGCATGAGGGCGGTCTGGTAGAGCATTCGCTCAACGTGTATGAGCAGTTGACGAACGGCGAACCGACTGAAACGACCGCTATTGTCTCTCTGTTCCATGACCTGTGCAAGACTGATTTCTATACGGTCAGCACGCGCAACGTCAAGGAGAACGGCGTATGGGTGCAGAAACCGTATTACACGGTTGACGATAAGTTCCCGTATGGTCACGGCGAGAAGTCGGTATTCATGGTTGAGCGTTTTATGCGCCTGACGAACGAAGAATCGTTCGCTATTCGTTTCCATATGGGCGAATACAGCGACCCGAACACCGGCAAGGCGTTTGAAAAATATCCACTGGCGCTCCTGCTGCATCAAGCGGACGAGAGAGCAACATTTATGATGGAGGTAAGAAACAATGATTAACTGGAATTTTAACGAGAACGAGGTAGAGGAACGCTCCTTTGAGGTAGTGCCGGTGGGCAAGCACCGTGTCCGCGTGGAGAGTGCAGAGGAATGCACGTCCAGCAAGGGCAACGATATGATTAAGGTTGTGATGCAGGTTAGCGGCATGGCGGCAAAGCTGTTTCACTACATTGTGTTCATGCCGGACAACACGGCGCTCACCAACACTAAGTTGGCAGAGTTCTGGGACTCGTTCGGCATCCCGAAGGGCAATCTGAACACGGCAACGTGGGCGGGCAAGATTGGTGCGTGCAAGGTTAAGCACGAGGAATACAACGGTGAGCCGTCCGCAAAGGTTTCCTACTTCCTGCGCAAGAAAGATCAGGATGCACTTCCCGCATGGCAGGAACCCAAGGGCATTGCATCCGTTTCCGGCGCACCGAATGTCAGCGCAGACGATTTCGTGGATGCTGACGACGGTGAGAATCCGTTCGCGTAAGCCGTTTAGCTCATGGAAATCAAATTACGCGATTACCAGAAAGAATGCATTGCATCTCTGCCAGATGAGGGCAGCGTAATGTGCCAGATGGCAACGGGTTTGGGTAAGACGGCTACGTTTTCCCAAATCCCGCGCCGTGGGCGCGTACTGCTCCTGTCACACCGTGAAGAACTCGTAGAGCAGCCGAGAAAATACTATGATTGCTCTTACGGTATCGAGCGGGCGACATTCCACTCAAATGGTGAAGAGGTGGTATCCGCCTCTGTGCAGTCCATTGCGCGACGGCTCAATCGGTTTGCGCCGGACGAGTTCGACATGATCGTAACCGACGAATGCCACCATGCAGGAGCAGCTACATACCGTAAAATCTTCGAGCACTTCACACCGCGTCTGCACGTTGGCTTTACAGCTACCCCAAACCGCGCAGATAACGTCCGACTGGACGATGTGTATTCTGATATTGTGTTCGAGCGGGATTTGCGCTGGGGCATTGAAAACGGCTGGTTAAGCCCGATTAAGTGCTTGCGTGTAAACATCGAGTATGATTTGTCAGGCGTGGCAAAACGTATGGGAGATTACGCTCCCAAAGAACTGGGGCAGGCAATGAACAAAGCCGAGTGTCACAATGCAATCGCTCAAGCGTACAAACAGTTCGCAAAAGGTGCTACGCTTATCTTTGCGGCATCGGTAGAGTGCTGTGAGGAAATCGCAAAGCGGATTCCGGGTGCGGTAGTCGTAACCGGCGAAACTAAGAACCGTTCAGAGATTATCGCTGCTTTTACCCGCCGAGAAATCCCGTGCATTGTGAATTGCATGGTGTTTACCGAGGGCACGGACATTCCGCTCGTAGAAACCGTCATTATGGCACGTCCTACGCAGTCTGACGCTTTGTATACGCAGATGGTCGGACGTGGCTTGCGGTTATCACCGGGCAAGGAAGAACTGCTGCTCATCGACTGCGTGGGTGTATCGTCCACGCGCGATTTGTGCTGCGCTCCTACGCTGCTCGGTATTGACCCGCCGGACGGCGACGCAACACCGTGGGAAAACGAAATCCCGGAGGATTTGTTCGATCTGCCGGATATGATTGCAAAAGCAGCAGACACCCCGAAGAACTGGATTCGCAACGTAAAGTTAGTAGATATTTGGGCGCGAAAGCAGCATTATCGAACTCACAATATCAACTTTTTCAAAATGCCGGACGGCAGTTTGATTTTGAGTTTGAAAAAGAAGAAGTACAAAATCCCAGCGGCCGATAAACTCGGCAGAACCGTTGTAAACGGTAAACGCATGACCATGCAAAAGGCGATGGACTACCTCTATCTGCATTTGCAGGAGGTGCACGCAGACGAGCGGCATATTTGGGATTTGACGCTTGCTAAGAGGTGGGGCGCATACAGCGCCACTGAGAAGCAGAAACAACTTATTGCCCGTATGCTGCACGGGCAAATTGACGTTGAAAAGCTGACGAAGTTGGAGGCATCCCAGATTTTGAACAGGATGTTTTGCAAATGAAGTTTTCTGAGTTAAAGAAGTCCGTCGAGCATCATCCTGACGGACTGAGTGAAAAAGAAGAACTGGCGTGGCGGTGCATGAACTATCTGAATGCTTTGTATCAGTTCAAGCACATTGATGCAAAGCAGGTAAAGCAAGAACTCGCTGAAATCGAATATTTGTTCATGCACAGTTTAACGCCGCATGAGAAGGTTATGCAGGAAGTCTGCGAGGGCGGGAGCGTCCTGAGTGTCGCTTATCACCTCATGGCTGCGCAGCCTGACCGTGAGGCATGGCAGGGTGCTATGGGAAAGCTGCTCCGCATGGCAGACGAGGAGGCAATAAGTGAAATTGCGAACAAGTAAAAAGACAATATTCGTTCATCCGAACGGATACTTTGAGGTAGTCGAAATATCCGGTGTGAACCTCATGGGTGATACATTCCATTATCGCGAGGCGTTTTATACGCCGAATCGCGACAGGCGGGAAGTGGCTCGTGAGGAAGATTTACCGTCCCATTTTGCACGCATGGGGCATTTGGAATCCGGTGATTGCAAACCCCGCAAAGCGTATCGGCTGAACGCCGAAGAACAGGAGTATATTTGCAGTATGTATCAAAACGGTATGAGCACTGCAAATATTGCTCAACAGATGGGTTGCAGTGTGCAGACCGTTCGGAACGTAACCAAAGACCTGCGAGAGCCGAAAATGGTTCGAATGTGGTCGGAAGTTGATAAAGCAAAGGCACGCGAAATGTGGTTCGACGGTTGCAGTTTTTCGCAGATTGGAAGGGCGCTTGACCGAAATCCGTCCAGTGTAAGAGATATGTTGCAGAGGGAGTTGAAGCTGCATGGTCAGTGAAAAGATTTGGGGGGCGGATGAGGATGCATGTGGATAGATGGAGGTGCAGACAATGATTGAACTGAAACCGTGTCCCTTCTGCGGTGAAAAAGCTCGCCTGCTTGTACGCAACGGCGTGAGAGTGCTTTGTACTAAATGCGGTGCAACCACACGGATTATGGTTGACAGCGAGCGCATCGGAACGAGCGCGGTTGAGGACGTAATTAAGGCATGGAACAGGAGGGCAAGCAATGATTGAGCTTAAACCCTGTCCGTTTTGTGGAGGAAAAGCGACTGTTCAAGGTAAGCACACCGAAACATACGACGTTTGGGCGAATCACCCCGTTTTGCGTGCTAAGTATCGTGTTGGCTGTGAAAAGTGTGGAATTTATTTCTGGCAGTTGCACGAAATCCAATTGACAGATGGCCAACCTGCTGTTATTAAAAACGGATATGACGAAGCTGCCGAAGCATGGAACAGGAGGGCGGACAATGAAATTTAGGAAAGACGGGAAGGTGTACGCGAGCTTCGTGGACGCTGTGAACGAATTTTTCCTCGGAGATCGCAAGATATTTGTTAATGGCAAAAAGGCGGAATTGAAATTCCCGGACGATGTGCGACAGAGCATGATATGGGCGTATGAGGACGCAGATATGGGGCGCGTACGGCTAAACGCAAAACTCATGGGCTATGAGGTGATCGAGGACACGCCCACCATTGCTGAGACGGCCGCAAAGCGCAGCGAGGACGCAAAGCGCAAGCTGACCCGTGCGGACATCCTGCACGCAGCGGAGAAGTGCGTATGCGGACAGCGCGAGCAGGACTACGGCACGCCGGAGAATAACTTCAAAGCGATTGCGGAACTGTGGGAGGCGTATCTTAATAAAGCCTGCACAAGGGGCGTGAACGTGCGCGTAGAGGCAAAGGACGTTGCTGCAATGATGGCGCTGCTCAAGATTGCACGCATTGCAGCAGGCGGCGGAAAGGCCGACAGTTGGATTGATCTTGCAGGCTATGCGGCTTGCGGGGCGGAATGTGAGGGGGTAACGGAATGAAATACAGAAAGAAACCCGTGGAGATTGAGGCTGTCCGGTGGACAGGCGAGAACCGAGAGAAAATCCGTACTTTCTGCACTCACGGTGCGTTTTTTACTCCCGCCCGGCAAGACACGGAAGGACGTACCACGGAGTGGAGATTACTCATCGACAGCCTTGAGGGCATAATGTACGCTGAAACCGGCGACTACATCATCAAGGGCGTAAACGGAGAGCTTTACCCCTGTAAGCCGGATGTGTTCGCAAAGACGTATGAGAGGGTGGAAGAATGACCGTCGCCGAAATCGCCGCCCAGATTGGCGTTACACCGGAAACACTGGTGCAGGAGGTTATTGCGCGGGAATCGGTCAAGTTTCAATGGCTTGTAATTTTGGGCGCGCTGGCGATAGGTTTATCAATTTTTATTCTCTTGGCTTGTGTCATATGCAACAGCGAAGGGGTACCGATGTTTGGTTTATACACTGCCTGCGGATTGATTTTTGTCGGTGCGATGTTGCTTACGAACGTGACCGGCTTGATTGCATGGAAAACCGCGCCGGAGACAACGGCGAACCAGTACATTGTTGAACATTATGGAGGAATAGAAAAATGACACCAACTGTTGTATTTGATTTTGACGGCGTTATTCACAGTTATACTTCCGGGTGGAAGGGGAAAACGATTATTCCCGACCCGCCGGTGCAGGGAATTCGTGAGGCAATTAACGACATTCGGAAATTGTACCGAGTAGTTGTTGTATCGACCCGCTGTGATACACCAGACGGCATTATGGCCGTAAAGGAATATCTGGCCAAGTACGACATTGTTGTTGACGATGTGATGAAGGAAAAACCGCCTGCAATTGTGTATATTGACGACCGAGCTATTTGTTTTGACGGAAATCCACACGGATTACTCGATGAAATCACGGCATTTGAACCATGGACGGCAAAAGCGACGAGGAGAATGGAAAATGACGATTGCTAAAATCGCTGCTGGAGCGGTATTTGAAGTAGGAGGAACATCATGATTAAATTCGAACACCCCGAAGTATGGGGATGGGAACACGCAATTCGAGGAATGAGAAATCCCCTCAATAGCTGGGAACGCTCCGACAGCTATCCGGCGGTTGACTGCGGAAAGTGCGGAATCATCGACCGAGAGGGTATCTGTTACCCGAAGGAGCATGACTGTACTCCGTATAAGTGCTATGCAATCGGTGACAACGATCTCTCCCTCATGCGCCGCCTTATCCGCGCTGGTTCGTCGCACAGGAAGTTCTTACGGCAGATTTTCGTATCGGTTGACATTACTGCGCCACGCTATTGGTTGGCGGAGCTTGACACTTACAAGGTGGGTACGGTTGCAAATTCCTGTTCCACCATGCACAAGATTCACAGTAAGCCTATTGAACTGTCGGACTTCAGTATTGATGATTTTGAAATTCCTGATGCTGATATTGCTTTGAAAGACTGCTTTATCAATGTTGTAGCTGACTGTGAAATGCTGAGAAAGGCATATCTGGAAGCCCTTAAAAAAGGTCAGAACGACCTTGCAAAGCAGTATTGGAAAGGCTTGATTCAGCTTCTCCCGCAGTCCTACAATCAGAAGCGCACGGTCACCATGACATACGAAAACCTGCTGAACATGGTCAGTCAGCGTAGAGGACACAAACTGGACGAATGGCACGATTTTTGCGACTGGGTATTTACCCTGCCGTATGCCGAGGAATTGTTAAAGGAGGGATTGAAGTGAACGCAGTGAGCGCAGAAGTAAAAGCGTTAGTTTATAAGGAACTTGCAAGCGCAAATGAGCGGTTCCCGCAGTTCCACTCGGAGCACGAGGGTTGGGCGGTAATGCAGGAAGAAGCCGAGGAACTGCGAGAAGAATGCGACAGTATCGAAATGGCAATGGAGCAGCTCTGGCACAGAATCCGCGATGGTATATCGACGAAAACGCATGCGACATTGGTTGGGCGGTATGCCGAAGCCGCCACCTGTATAGCCTCGCAGGCGGCGGCGATGGCACGGAAGTACCTTGACATGTTGGAGCGTGCGGACGAGTGAAGCAGTACAGCGCGGAGATGCGACAGTATCTGGACGAGATGCGGCGGTATGAAAACTGGAGGTACGGCGATGAAGAAAAAGAGAGTAAATCCTCGGCGGAAACCCGCAACGCAGGCTGACGTAGAGAAAGCCAAGCAGCAGGCGCAAACGCATGCAATCAACATGGTATGGGCGGTGTTTTTTACCGCCCTGCATGACAAAGAGAGATTCGGCTACAAGCGCCTGCGCCGTGTCTGGGATGAGGTGAATTACATTTCGGACAGCATCGACAAGGGCTACGTTAAGTTGGATGACCTCGTAAACGAACTCGCGGAATATGGGATTACATTAGAATGAATCAGACGAGAGCAAATCAAATCAGAGGCAAATCACTGGAAACCCAACTCGACCGCCTGTGCGAACGGGTGAACGCAATGGGCTACCACGCACACAAGAACCACCCGAAGCGGTTAGGCAACGGAACACGAGTACAAGGCGAACCGTTTGACTACGAAATCCTGTTGCCGAACTGGCACGCCTGCTTTGACGCAAAGGAATGCCATGATACAAAGTGGCATATGCAGAAAAAAGACATTATCCAGACGGAAAACCTCAAACACTGCAAAAATGCAGGCTGTGAGGCGTTCTTTTTGATTTACTTCTTCCACACCAAACAGCTTGTAAAAGTAGATGTGGATGAAGTAATAAATGTATTGCAGCAGGGGAGCAAGACTGTTGGAGCAGAGAAAGGAGGTGAGTTTAACATTGGACTTATCATTGATAAAGCAGCGAATGAGCTGCATTGATTATGCGAAAATCAGTGGAATCCCAGTCAGCAAACCGGGTGATCGCTGTGCATCGCCTATCCGCAGCGGAGCAGATAACCGAACTGCGTTCGTCGTCTACGAGGATTTCTGGTACGACTTCGTTGCGCAGCTCGGAGGAGACGTAATCGACCTGTGCGCCCTCAAGCAGTTCGACGGAAACCGAGGCGCAGCCATCTCGCACCTCGCACGTTTAACCGGAGTCGAGAACGAACAGAACGCAAAGTGGGTAGATTATACACAAAACTTGTGCAACTCTGTGGAAAAGTGGCACAAGGCGCTTTCTGCTCCACACAGTGATTACCTGCACCGGCGCGGCATCCTGCAAAGCACGATCGACGAATTGAAAATCGGAACAAAGAGCGGTAGAATCGTTATTCCGTACTGGAAAAACGGTTATATCTGCTACTATATCAGCCGTAAAGACCCGGACGACAAGTCAGGCAGTCCAAAGTACGTCAAAGCAAAACTGGACGGCTCGAACGAGAACATTCCGTGGGGATTGCCAACGCTCAAAGCCGGACAACCGCTGTACATCGCAGAAGGAGCATTCGATGCACTCTCAATCTACCAAGAGGGCAAGAGCGTCCTCGCAACCATGGGAGGGCATTTCAGCAAACCGCAGTTAGAGCAGGTACGCAAAGCCGCCGAAGCTGCATCCGAAGTTGTGCTCACGTTCGATAACGACGAAGCAGGACGGAGCTTCACAAAAGCACTCGGAGAATTCCTGTTCAACCACCGCATCCGGTTCTCGACTCTAATCATTCCAAGCCGCTACAAGGACGTATCGGAACACTACGAGGCAGAGGGACGACTCCCGGAGAAAATGCAAGATGGAATTGAGTTTCTTGCAAAATCGTTCGGAGAAGATGAATGGGACGACTTCAAGGCATTCGCTTACAAAGCGGGACGAGTGCTCGATAAAAGCTCTATCTCGCAGTTGTTCTCCAAGGTGCAGCAGTTCGATCATTCCGCCTTGAAAGACCTCAAGAGTGATGTTACCTCATGCCCGGCAGAGGGCAAGATCGTAAGCGAGATTAGAGACGACCTGCTCTATCATCCGTCCGTCGGGTTCTTCACATACGACGGCGCAAGGTGGGCGCGTATAAGTGACGAGGAAGTCAAGGCACGCATAGCAAAGGCGTTAGGGCGCTTTAAGAGCGGTTCCAAGTGCAATAGTATACTTACCCTACTCAAGGCTGAAACGGCGCGTGTCGTCGAATTTAACCGTCAGAACAAGGTGAATTTCATCAACGGCACGCTCAACCTCGATACGTTAGAGTTTTCGAGCGAACATAATCCGAACGATTTCCTGACCTACTGCATGAAGTATCCGTACAAACCGGGTAAATATTATAAGCCGTGGTCGAATTTCATCGAGGACATTATGAACGGCGATGAACGAAAGCAATCTCTGCTGCAGGAGGCCGCCGGATACGTCCTGTTCCCGAACAACGAGTTCCAGAGGTGCTTTGTTTTAATCGGTTCGGGTGCAAACGGAAAATCGGTATTTATGAACATTTTAACCGCTATTTTCGGAGAAGAAAATGTATCTAACGTTGAAATGAGCGCGTTCGCAAAGGACTTTCAGGTTATCCACCTTATGAACAGCCTTATTAACATCTCGTCGGAAACGAAAAGCAATATCGCCGGAGCAGAAAGCGTATTCAAGCAGATTGTAGCCGGTGACATGGTGTCATCGTGCTACAAGGGCAAGGATATGATATCGTTCAGACCGAGAAGCAAGCTGTTTATCGCCTGCAACGAGTACATGAAGAGCAAGGACACGACCGAGGGCTATCTCAGACGACTTTGTTTCATCAAGTTCCCGATGCACTACACAGATAATCCGACGCAGCCGAACGACCGGCCGATCAACCGAAACCTTGAGAAGGACTTCATGCAGCACCTGACCGAGATTTTCAACTGGGTGCTCGATGGATACCGCGCACTTCGCGCTGACTGCGAATTCACAGTGACCGATGAGCAGTCCGGCATTGTCAGCGAGTACAAGGAGGTTATCAACCCGTTAATCAGCTTTGTAAAGGATTATGAGTTGAACAACGATTACGCCTCGAACGACGAGTTTTATCGGGATTACACGGTATGGTGCGAGCAGTGCGGACACAAGGCGAGAACGAAGCAGAGCTTTCTCAGAGCTGTGCCCGAAATTTTGCGCGAGTACCGTAACGACATAGACAAACCTGTTACCGCTTTCAGGGTAAATGGCGTGGTTATGCGTGGAATTCGACGTAAGGTAACAGTTGAGGAAACAGTTGAGCAAATGAAACTGTAAACTGTTATTGAAACTTTTTTGAGCGCTTAAAGCCTTTATTTCTTCTTTTCTCTTATTATTATTTATTTTGTAACATTGTAACATATAGTAACATAAAAAATAAAGGTAATAGAAATAAACAATGAAAATAAAGAAATAAAGAATATAGAGCAAGTAAGTGAAATAGGGGTAGCACGTGTTACCAACTGTTACCCCGACTTTACAAGGAGGCAAGTATGGAAAAGAAAATCGGAAAAAAAACGGGACGCGGCGGCACTGAAAACTTTCCGAACGCGAGACTGAAAAGCACGCCGCCGGATGATGTGTCGATATGTCTCAAGAATGTGCTTGTGTTCTCGAAGCAGCCGCTTGTTAAGAGCGACGAGGAATGCAGGGAACGGTTGGCACAGTTTTTCGAGACGTGTGCGGAGACGGGACAGCTTCCGACGGTTGAGAAGATGTGTTTAGCTCTGGGGACGGTTAGGCAGGTGGTGTGGGAGTGGGAAAATGGGGTCAAATGTAGCTCTGAACGTGCTGACTTGATTAAAAAAGGCAAAGAGATTATTGCCAGTTTTGAGGCTGAATTAGCGGCAAAAGGCAAGGTAAACCCCGTCGTTTACATCTTCCGGGCGAAAAACTATTTCGGCATGAAAGATCAGCAAGATGTTGTGGTTGCACCTGCTCAGCCGCTTGGTGCAGACGTTCCGACGGAGCAGCTTGCTGAGAAGTACGCCAAGGCATTGCCCTCTGACGACTCTTGAACCCGCGATTAGGCTCACGACTTTACGACTTTTGCACAGGTAGGGACATTCGTGTCCCTACCTTTTCGACTTTTACGACTCTTGACCTCACGACTTTGCCGACTTTGGCTCACGACTTTGGCTCACGACTTTCGCCCTGACAACTCTTGAACAGGCGGAGAGAAGCGGGCAGAAGGGCACGGACAGAGGGACGAGGACAGAAGGGACGGAGA
>PPYF01654204.1_pt1 | contig 12561 bp, 8 predicted proteins | sample 1559871 | NCBI WGS metagenome assembly PPYF01 (sample SAMN08240021, study PRJNA423297) | Human gut metagenome, whole genome shotgun sequencing project. | reverse complement strand
AGAAGGAAATGAATATGAGTCAAAGTGTTTTCTTACCAAATTATACCATTGGAACAGATGCGTATGAAAAAGCAAATGGAATCGTCAAAGAATATGGGACAAAAGTAGTGCTGATTGGAGGGAAGACTGCACTTTCAAAGGCAGAAAACAAAATAAAAGTAGCTTTGACACAGGAAATAGAGGTTGTCGCCAGTCTCTGGTACGGGGGTAATTCAACTTATGGAAATATTGAACAGTTGATCCAGCATGAAAGTGTCCAAAAAGCAGACGTCCTGTTTGCAGTCGGTGGTGGCCGTGCTTGCGATACTGTAAAAGTCATTGGTGAAAAACTAGCTAAACCAGTCTTCACCTTTCCCACTATTGGTTCGAACTGTTCGCCCGTCACTGCGGTATGTGTCATCTATAACGAAGAAGGCGTAATGGACGGACTCTTCTTTCCTTCAAAACCACCTGTACACACCTTCATTGATACAGCAATTATTGCCGAAGCACCTGATAAATACTTATGGGCAGGTATTGGCGATGCTTTATCCAAAGAAGTCGAATCTACTTTTTCTGCTCGTGGCGATGATCTAGGCTACACGGATAGATTAGGAATCCAAATCGGAAAAATGTGCATTGATCGTCTCTTGACTTATGGTACGCAAGCATTGAAAGATAGTGCCGACGATCGTCCCTCATATGCAATTGAACAAGTCGTTTCGGATATCATTGTTACTACCGGATTGGTTTCTGTTTTAGTTAACAATAACTATAATTCTGCTATGGCACACTCATTCTATTACGGTACGACTGTTCTAGAAAAAATGGAGGGATACCTTCACGGAGCATCTGTCAGTTATGGTGTACTGACCTTATTGATGATGGATCAGCAGTTCGATTTGTTTGATAAAATCTATGTGTTTATGAAAAAGAACCAACTTCCAGTATCGTTAACCGACATGAATCTCAATGTCACGACCGATTTAGAAGCAATCTTAGATAAAGCCATGGCAACAAATGATATTAAACATGTGCCTTATGAAATCACCCGAGAAAAATTTAAACAGGCCATTCTTGACGTAGAAACTTATCATGCTACACAAGAAAGCCAGCAAGGATATAAGAAAATCAGTTAAATAATTGCTAAAACCCCCATCAAGCAGGCTGTCATCAAATTGAGGACATTTCTTTGCTTGATGAGGGTTTTTCTTGTCAAAAAAAGCTTTATAGCTTTCGCTATAGAATCTTTTCTCTTATTTAAGTTGAACAGTTCCTTAATTAAGAAAACTGCTCCTTTTATGGTAATTGAAAAAACGAGTAGGATACGATTATTTGGCAACTGTTTTTTTCATTTGCTTGCTTCGCAATTGTCCGCAAGCTGCATCAATATCTGTACCATGTTCTTTACGTATCACACAGTTTACGCCGTTTTTCTTCAATACATCATAAAATCTCAATACATCAGCTTTTGGACTGCGAGAATATTGATCATGTTCACTGACTGGATTATATGGAATCAAGTTGACATATGCTAATTTTTTCTTATCTTTTAATAGATCTGCTAATTGTTGCGCATGCTCTGGTCTATCATTTACTTGATTCAACATGATATATTCAAACGTGATTCGACGGTTTGTTTTCTCTAAATACTCATCCACAGCTTCCATCAATTTCTCAATTGGGAAACTTCGGTTGATCCGCATGATCGATGTTCGCACCTCATTATTCGGCGCGTGCAAGGAAATAGCCAGATTGACTTGCAAGCCGTTATTAGCGAATTCCTTGATTTTGTGTGCTAATCCACTAGTGGAAACTGTAATGTGCCGAGCACCAATTGCCAATCCTTTGGCATCATTGATGATATGCAAAAAGTCCATTACATTGTCGTAATTATCAAATGGCTCACCGATCCCCATTACAACGACATGTGAAACGCGTTCGCCAAGATTGCGCTCATCAAAATAATGTTGGACCATCATGATCTGTGCAACAATTTCTCCAGCAGTCAGATCACGGTTCTTTTTGAGCAGCCCGCTTGCACAAAACGTACAGCCGATATTACATCCTACTTGTGTCGTCACACAAACTGACAAGCCATATTCTTGTCTCATCAGTACAGTCTCAATCATGTTTTTATCAGGGAGTTCAAACAAATATTTTACTGTACCATCCGAAGCTTCTTGGACGACCATCTGTTTTAGAGGATTGATGATAAAATGCTCCGATAATTTTTCGATCAATTGTTTCGATAGATTCGTCATTTCTGTGAAATTACTTACACGTTTTTGATACAACCATTCCCAAACTTGGGCAGCTCGGAATTTTTTCTCGCCGTTTTCTATAAACCAATTGATTAATTCTTCATTCGTCAAGCCATAAATGGACTGTTTTTCCAAAGTATTTTCCCTCTTTTTCTCAAAGTTTCGCTACATACTATACATGATTCATTTCCTTAATGCAATACTTCACAAATAAATCGAATAGAACTTTAATCTCACAAAAACTAAAAAGACAAGACATCATACCGTATTAGAAAAGATGGAAAAAAACCATTTTTTCTTTTGGTATCATCATGCCTTGTCTTTTTATTGGTTATTCGTTTTTCAACCCTTCATCACACAAGTTTTACATGTCATTATCGTCCGGCAACGTTTCTGATGTTTCTTCCTGCTCAATGAATACTTTCCGAGGCTTGCTTCCTTCTGACGGGCCAACAACTCCATGAGCTTCCAGTTCATCTACTAAACGTGCTGCTCGGTTGTAACCGATCCGAAATCTTCTTTGGAGAAGGGAAATACTTGCCGTTTGCATTTCAACGACAAGTGCTTTTGCTTCTTCAAACAGCTCATCTTGTGGCTGTTCTGGAGCACCTGTCGTTTCAACTTCATCTGTCGGCATCATTTTCTCTTCATAATGAGCTTCTTGCTGATCTGTAACAAATTGAACGACCCGTTCTACTTCGTGGTCAGAAATGAATGCTCCTTGCACACGGATCGGTTTATTCTCACCCATTGGCAAGAATAGCATATCTCCTCGCCCTAAGAGCTTTTCTGCCCCATTAGAATCAATGATCGTCCGAGAATCTGTACCGCTTGATACCGCAAATGCCATTCTGGAAGGTACATTTGCTTTGATGATTCCTGTGATAACATCCACACTTGGACGTTGAGTAGCTAGGATCATATGAATCCCCGCTGCCCGAGCCATTTGCGCTAAACGAATAATCGCATCTTCAACTTCATTGCTGGCTACCATCATCAAATCAGCTAATTCATCTACGATCACTACGATGAATGGTAAGGTTGGATGTTTCGTTCCGTTTTCCAAGTTTTTCTGTTGAACAAATTCATTGTAACCAGAAATATTTCTTACTCCGGTTGCCGCGAATTTTTCATATCGTTCTTCCATTTCTTGTACTACTTTTTGTAAGGCTTGCGCTGCTTTTCTAGGGTTCGTCACGACCGGCGTCAACAGATGAGGTATGCCGTTGTACATATTCAATTCAACCATTTTCGGATCGATCATCATCAGTTTTACTTCATGGGGCTTAGCACGCATTAATATACTTGTGATAATCCCATTAATTGCTACTGACTTCCCACTACCAGTCGAACCAGCCACGAGTAAGTGAGGCATCTTCGAAAGATCAGCCGTTTGTACCCGTCCAGAAACATCACGTCCTAAAGGTACTTCTAGTAATTTATCTGGGTGGTTTGGTTGTGCTTCGATGATTTCTCTAAAGGAAACCATACTGATCTTTCCATTTGGTACTTCAATACCAATCAGTGATTTACCTGGAATCGGTGCTTCCATCCGGACATCTTTCGCCGCTAAAGCAAGCGCGATATCATCTGTTAAGTTCACAATTTTACTTACTTTTACCCCTACAGCCGGCTGGACTTCGAATTTTGTGACGGATGGTCCTAAGCTGGCTTTGACGACCTTGGCATCGACACCGAAACTTTGGAAAGTTTGTTCTAATACGCCGATATTTTTTTCAATTTTTTTATACTCATCACTTTGATCCACAGTTGGTATAGAATCAAGCAAATCAACTGTCGGTAATTCATAGTCTTGATTTTCCTGTTCTGCTTCAATCTCAAATTCTAATGAGGTACCGTCATCCTCTGGCAACTCATCTGAAAAACCTTCTGCTGTATTGGTCTGTTTTGGTGTATCTGGTACTGGTTTCTCTAGATTCGCAGGATGGATATTTTCTTGAAAACTGTCGATTGGAACAAAACTTAGCTGCTCCGGCTCTGTATTTTCTGGTTCCTGCCATTCATCAGCAGTATTTTCCCTTTGCTGGCTCACCGCTTTTTTCTTCTCATATTCTGCAGCTTCTTTTTCTGCAGCTTCTTTTGCAGCTAAGCGCCTTGCTTCTTTCGCTTCTGCGCGCTGTTTCATTCTCTCTTCCTTTGCCGCTTGCTTTCGAGCTTGCTTGGCAGGATCACCTTCCAATAATTCCTGTACTCGTTCTCCAATTGATTGGATACCATTTAACAGCTGATAGCCTTCCAGATTACTGAACAGGAATGCTCCTCCTGCCAGTAATAGCACTGCTGCTAAATAACTTCCAGGCTGTGCAATCAAGAAGTAAGTAAAATGATAAAGGATTGCTCCAATCATCCCACCACCAACGTTATTGTCTACTTGACTTTGTTTTATATCACTGGCTAACAAATCCCATGTCGTCCCCATGATATTTGGTTCCCCAGTATGGAGTTTGCCAAATAAATGGGCATGTAACAATAATAAGATACCGAAATAAAAGAGTATGCCGCCAAACCAGCGTCGGTTTTTACCAATTGAAAACTCTGTATTCTTAATGACAATCCAAAATCCTAATACGGCTAATAAAAGACAGAGGATTTGGTAAGTATTTCCTGCAATGATCCGAAAGCCGTTTGCAATCAATATTCCTAAAAAACCTAATTTTAAAAAGCCGAAGACAGCAAATAAAATCAAGGCAAACCCAACACCAATCGTCAGCATTTGTTCCTGCTGCTGTTTTTGCTTTTTCGTTTTTTTCGTCTTTTTCCTTTTTTTAGTAGGCCGTTTCTTTTGTGCCATTTATTATCCCTCATTTCATCAAGTTTCATTATACAAAAAAAAGTAAGGGAACTAAAGTTTTGTTTGAAAGAACTGACGCTTTCTTTCATTTTTCAGCTTATTTTACAGTTTTTCTTAATTTCTAAATGATTTTATCAAGAAAAGGCACGGCCATATCCAGCCGTACCTTCTTGTTTTAAGTATGTGAACTAAAGGTTCTCTCCATTTTCTTCAATCAGTTTTTGGTACCAGTAATAACTGTCTTTCTTATATCGTTCCAAAGATCCTTCTTGTGTTTCGTCTTGATCAACATATACAAATCCATATCGCTTTTGATAACCGTTCAGCCAGCTAAGCAGATCTGTATAAGACCAGGTGCAATAGCCTAGGACTTCTGCTCCATCCGAAATTGCTTCTTTGATGGCTTTGACGTGGCTTTGTAAGTAATTGATTCGATAGTCGTCATGGATTTGTTTATCTTCTGTCAACTTGTCATACTCTCCTAAGCCATTTTCCGTAATCAGTACCGGCATGCGGTAACGGCTTGTGATACGACGCAGTCCGATCCTTAATCCTTCTGGGTCAATCTCCCAGTCCCAATTTGTTCGTTCGACAAATGGATTCTCAACTTTTTTATACATTCCAGGAACTCCAGTTTCTTCTGATGAACCTTTTTTTCCTGTCGTATTCATTTTTCCTGCACCAACTCCGTTTAATGGATTGAATGCATTCGTCGCCGTTTGATAGTAATTGATCCCAAGAAAATCTGGTTTAGCAGATTCTAGCAATTCTGCATCGCCAGCTTCAATCGTTGGTGCCCATCCTTTTTCTTCTAAGAACCTCATGGCAGCAATCGGATATTTTCCCCACATATAGACATCCATCCAATAATTGGCCATCAGGTCTTCTGCATTTTCAGCAGCCAGAACATTTTCAGGATTACTGTCAATTGGATAATTTGGCGTATACGCAAAGCTTGGTCCGATTTTTCCAGGCATTTCTAACTCGTGAAATTTATTGATGACAGATGCATTTGCTAAATTAGCAATATGGTTAACTTCATACATTCGTTTCGGGTCTGTCACACCTGGCGGATGTGCTGCTAACAAATAACCTAATGAAGTGAAGATATTTTGTTCATTCAAACTAATCCAGTAATGGACTTTCCCGCGGAATGCCTCAAATAATGTTTCTGCATAATGAGTGAAATCTTCAATGATCTGACGTGATTCCCAACCATTATATTCATCTTGCAATGCTTGTGGAAGATCCCAATGATATAAAGTCAACATAGGTTCAATATCGTTTTCAATCAATTCGTCGATCAATCTCTCATAAAAAGCGAGCCCAGCTTGATTGACTTCTCCTCGTCCATTAGGAAAAATCCGTGTCCAAGCTACAGAGAAGCGGTAAGCTTTCAGACCTTGTTCTTTCATTAAAGCAATATCTTCTTTATAACGATGATAGTGGTCTACTGCCAAATCACCGTTCGTTCCTTTAAATGTCTTTCCAGGTATCCGTACAAATCGATCCCAGACTGATTCTCCTTTCCCATCTTCTTGCCAAGCTCCTTCTACTTGATACGCTGCAGAAGCAGAGCCCCACAGAAAATCTTTTGGAAATGAGGTAAGTTCTTTGTGTTCCATTCATCTCTTCCTTTCCTATAACCTTCAATCGTTCCTCTTTTAGAATAACACGAAACCCCTTCCACAACAAAATAAAATTATGTAAAGGAGGTTGTGAAAAAGTCGCTTAGTTTCGAGTAGTAAGAAAAATTTTGTGAAAATGGCTTTCTACATTTTTGCATAAATTTGGCTTAATACCGAAAAACTGGCTTTTGAACACCGTTTACCAAGAGGTTGTGAGCCTGCCATTCAGCTCCGAGTCACAAGGAGTTGGCAGGAGAACACTGTTTATTCGGAAAAAGGGACTGTGACACGTCTTTTGTCACAGTCCCCTATTTGTTAATTTCTCGGCGTAACATCTTCGCCAAACCATTTATCGGATATTTTTTGGAATTCACCTGTTTTCTCTAGTTGATCTAGGGCTTCATTGATTTTTTTCACTAATGTACTATCTGACTTGCGTGCACCAACTGCAAAATCCTCACTTTCATAAGAACCTTTTGTTATGTTGAAGTCTTCTAGTTCGTTTCTTTGTTTCAAATAATAGTCTGCGTATACTTTATCCATCAGCAGACCATCGACCCGTCTGCTTTTCAGATCGATCAATGCTTCATTAAAACTATCATACAAAACAGCATCTTGGTTTTTGACTATCTCTTTTAATACTTCTGGTTGTTTCGTAAATACATCATAACCAGATGACCCATTTTGCGCACCTAATCTCTTATTATTCATTTGTCCAAAGTTTGTGATTCCTGATTCTTTAGGTGTGATCAGCACTTGATCGTTTTCCATATAAGGTTTTGTAAATTGCACTTTCTTTTCTCTTGCCGGCGTTTTGGAATAGCCGTTCCATATCAAATCGATCGTTCCATTGTTCAGTTCAAATTCCTTCATTGACCAGTCAATGGGCTGAAAGTCTACCGTAATCCCATATTGTTCAAAGACTGCTTTGGCTAAATCAATATCAAATCCTGTGAGCTTCCCGTCTTTATCTCTAAATCCCATAGGAACAAATGTATCGTCTAAACCTATAACGATTTTTTTCTCTTCGTTGATAGTCGCCCAATTATCTGCTGAAGTTTTTTTGTTCGAACAGCCTGCAAAAAGAAGAAGACCTGCGATCAAAGCGAATAGAAAACTGGTTTTTTTCATCTCTATCTTCTCCTTTCTTAATGAATTGGGGAAACTTTTAGTAATTGATCACCGACATTTTCTGCAAATACTAAATCATGGGTGACAATAATTTGGGTTACCCCATCTTCTTTCAATGATAGGATCAAACGCTCGACTTGCTGGCGTAATTCAGGATCTAAAGCACTTGTTGGTTCATCATAAGCCAATACCCGTGGATTCATAGCCAATGCTCTGGCAATCGCTACCCGCTGTTTTTGTCCGCCAGAAAGCTGATAAGGATAGATATTCAATAAATCACTAATCCCTAATGAAGCCGCTAATTCTTCTGCTTTTTTGGTGTATTCTTCTTTTGTCTGTTTCAATACCATTTTTGGTGCTAAGGTAATGTTTTCAAAAATATTCAGATGTGGAAATAGCTGGAAGTCTTGGAATACGACTCCTACAACTTGTTCTTTCATTTTAAGCTCGAATGGGTTGAACGGTACACCGTCTAAATAAAATTCTCCGCTGTCAGAACTTTCTAAGCCAGCCAAGATACGTAAAAGCGTGGTTTTACCGCCACCGGAAGGACCTACGATAGCTAATGTTTTCCCATCTGGAATGATTAGATTCAAATCTTTGATTATTTTTTTTTCACCAAATGCTTTGTTCACTTTCTTCAATTCAATCATATTTCTTCCTCCTATCAGTTAGCGGTAATAATTTAATTTTCCTTCAACTTGTTTCATTACGATTGTTAGAATACCAGTCAATGTAAGATAGATGATTGCCACGCCTAGCAAAGGCAGTAAAGTCGCGTCGCGTTCCATCGCGATTTTCCCAGCACGCATTACGTCACCTAAACCTAATATATAGATCAAGGAAGAATCTTTGACCAAGTTGATAACTTCATTCCCTACAGAAGGTAAAACAATCTTTGTCACTTGTGGGATGACGATTTTCGTCACCGTTTGAAAGGGACTTAATTGCAAAACTTGCGCTGCTTCATATTGACCTTGAGGAATCGATTGTATCCCTCCACGAAAGATCTCTGCAAAATAAGCTGCATAGTTTAAGATAAAGGCAATGAGTGCTGCTTCGAAACGATCAAAAACGATCCCAATCGTCGGCAACCCATAAAAAATAAAAATCAGTTGCAACAACAGCGGTGTTCCCCGCATAACCCATACATATGTTTGAAGCAAGTAGCGTAGCGGCTTAAAATGCAAAGACAATCCTAATGCTAAAACAATCCCTAATGGTAATGAGCCAATCAAGGTAAATAAAAATAATTTCAATGTTGTGAGTGCTCCTACTAATAATTGCGGCATAACTTCAATCAAATACTCCATCTTCTTTTCCTCCTTTAAAATAAAAAAATCCTCTTGGCAAATGCCAAGAGGACGTATTATACGTGGTTCCACCTCTGTTTATTTTTTCCTTGCAGAAAAAACCTCACACAGTCGTTGCCGTTCAGATGAAAACAAAAAGTCCTTTGATCCGAAGATCAAAGGACGTTAATCACGTGGTTCCACCTTTTTTTACCGACTCCTCACGGAAAAGCCAGCCTTATCTGGTCATCTAGCAACGACCGCAGCTGTAACGGGCTCCCCGGATTTTCCTACTATACGCTTCAGAAAATCGACTCCAAGATGTGTTTCACGGTTAACTGCTGCCTCTTTCCACCAACCAGAGACTCTCTAAAAACACCTAACGGCTACTCTTCTTTTCGATGTCATTTGTTTTAACTTTACGTGTAATTTACATGATTATTTTTCATTTGTCAACTCTTTTTTATGATACACTAATAAAAAAAGGAGGGTGATGCGCGATGAGTCGTGCAACCGAACAAGTAGCTTATGAACTACTAAAAAAACTGGGTATCTCTTTTCAAAAAGTCGATCATCCTGCGATTACGTCAGTCAAAAATGTCCCTTTTTCCCTACCTGGTCCGCAAGTAAAAAATCTATTATTGAAATCAAGAAAAGGAAAACAAATCTATCTTGTCATCTTGCCTGATGAAAAGCACGCCGATTTAAAACAACTAGCTGAACAATTAAAAGAAAAGCGCTTATCTTTTGTTTCTGAAGAACAGCTTCCTGACCTCCTAGGCGTTCCAGCAGGTACAGTGACTCCATTAGCATTGATGCACGACAAAGAGAAAAAAATCCAAGTCGTGATCGATGCTGCTATTGATCGTCAAGATACCGTAGGCTTTCATCCAAATATCAATACCACTACGTTGATTATGGATTTTTCCGACTTTGAAAAGATACTTGTTTACTTAGAACATCTGCCAGTTTATGAAAATTTGTAATGATAGAGTAGTTTTCTTATTTCCCAATTCAAGCGTCTTTTTCTTTATTTAGCACAAAATATATCAGAAATTCTTTTGGCCAATCAAACAATGTAACAACTAGTATGAACGCTGAAAACTAATACGAGTATTCTTCCATAGTTAGCCAAATCCATATTTATTGATTCTACGAAAAAAGAAGCATATATAAAAATGCTTCTTTTTTCGATTATAAATCGGAATTTTATTCTTTTGATTTCAGTCATATTTAACAAAAAATATTATATTCTAACTAAACTTTTTTATATTTTTGTAAGAATATCCCAGCACAGATAGTTACTATCAATAAACCAATGATTACAGCAAAACTAGATTTTTTACTACTTGTTTTAGGAAGAATGCTTTTTGATTTATTTGTTATCTGTTTAGGTACAGCTCTCTTACTAATATAATTGCTTCTTTGTTCGCTGGATTCTCCTGTATGAGCAAATATTTGCAATTTTTGAGAGAATAGATTTCTAATTTTCTCTCTCTCTGTCTTCTCTGGAAAATTTTTCCACGGTGTTATATGGCTACCTGGTATAGATATATTTGTTTTTTCCGGTGTATAACTGTTTTTGATGTTATACCCGTCAATCGTCGTACTGTATTCGGGCACGTTGTCTTCCGTTACAGTATAGATGATTTCTTGCCCGTCTCTGTATTTTGGCAGATTTGTGAAACGATAGCGCCAATCATCTTTTTCACTTACTTCTTTGTGTTGGATCGGTTGACCGTCGGCTAATAGATTTACTATGATCGTCGTCGGTCGTTTGCCGTCTTGGTTCTCATTGTCTTCCCATGTTTTTTGTCCTGAGACTGAAATGACTTCTTTATTCTCATTTGTAACGACTAGCCCGTTTTCAATTTTTTGATAACCTGAAGGGACATAATCATTTCCGTTTTGATCTACTTCTTGCACTTTAAACGTATATTCGTTTCCACTATCATCATACTGTTGGATATCTTCCCAAGTCACTGAAGTTATTCCATTGTCTAATCGTTTTGTTTCTGCATCAGGAACTGGTTCCCAATTGTTTGTACTTGCTCTGAATAATTTAAAATAAATACTCGGTCTTGGAGTGGTTCCACCGTTCCAAATTTTAGTTGCTGTGATGTTCGTAACCTTTTTCTTGTTATAAATAGGTAAACTGACTCCCTCTGTATCATTTTCGTTTATGGAGAATTTGAGTTCATTTGAACTTAGTGGATCAAAATCAATCCAATTGGGTGCTTCTTTTTCTTTTACAACATAGTCTCCTACTTGCAGGCCTTTGATACTAGCTTCTCCCTGTTCATTCGAAGTCAACAGGATACTAGACTGTCCTTGAATAGGCTGTTCATCTGCTCGTCTTAATTCGAAAGTCACATTTGGGATACCAATCTCTGTGTCATTGATATATTTGAAAATCTTCAATTCGCCTCTAACTGTACCGTTGACTCCACCAGAAGCTGAAATATTTTTAACTGTATGATTGAAACTTTCTCCATCAACAGCAGGTTTATTAAATTCTTTAAACCAAGCTTCCGAATGATTCTCAAAATTTATTTGTTCTGGGTTTTCTATGATCGTCTTATAACTCACCATTATTTTCCTAAGATTGACAAAGTTTTTTGGTATAGTTATTTCAATGTAATTATCAGTTACTGAAAAATTAAATGTAGCGCCGGGGAAATCTTGTAAAAATTGTTGGATTCCCTCTTCTCCTCTATAAACCTTCTGTTCACCTAAGTGTATTTGATTAATTTCAAACGTACTTGGATCTAATCTTTGTCCACTTTGGATTTCATCACTGATTTTAACTGGTTGTTCAACATAAGTGCCGTTATTGTTAATATTCAAAAACCATCGAATGTGCTTAGTATCTTCAGGTAGCATGTCTCCTGTTTTATAATAAAAAACGCTAGAAGAAGAACCAGAAGCTGGCTTTGTCACATTTACAGTAGCTGTTTTATCACCGCTCGTCACGGTGAATGGTCCCGTATTTTCTTCACCGGTATCGGTTACGTTTCTGGCCTGTATCTCAAATTGCCCCCAACCTTCTACTGAGTCTAGGTTTTTAATATTTTCATTAAACACAACCTGCGCAGAATCTTTTCTGACCGTTAAAGTTCCAACATTTTTATTTTCAATCATTAATGGGATTTCTTTTTGGAATCCTTCACCGCGAATATTTCCTTCACTTGGCCAATTGATCCAAAGATAATCACCTGGTTGGATATTTTGTTTTTTTTCGTCAAACGAGAATTTTACTTTTATGTTTCCTCCATCTGTAATATTCGTTGGGTCCACGGTCAACGAAGTGACATTACTGCTGATATCTCTGCCTGCATCCGCATAGACATGAACAGGAATCAGTGATGTTATATTAGTACGCCGTTTGTATAATTAAGCGAGACAAATAAAAAAGCCATTTATGTTACACTCAAATTGTAATACCCGCTAAAGCA
>PPYF01189325.1_pt1 | contig 12562 bp, 9 predicted proteins | sample 1559871 | NCBI WGS metagenome assembly PPYF01 (sample SAMN08240021, study PRJNA423297) | Human gut metagenome, whole genome shotgun sequencing project. | reverse complement strand
ACCCCCTCCTTGTAAGGGAGGTGCTCTCCCAGCTGAGCTAATCACCCCCGCTGTGTGGAGTCGCATTATAGGGAGAGTTCAAAATGAGTCAACGCATTTTCTAAAGAAATTGTTCGTTCGTCGTAAATTTAAGCAAGATGATCGCAAAACAGACCGTGTTGCGCAATTTGTCAACGAAAACAATAATGCGTAAGGTAGAAACCCGAACTACATTGAGGAATCAGGCGGGAGTGATAGAATATCGCCCACTCAATTTTTCCAGGATTTGCCGGTTGTCGGCATCTTTCTAAACGTAAGGCCATTTCATGAAAATCAAAACTCGCTTCGCGCCAAGCCCAACAGGCTATCTGCACGTTGGCGGCGCGCGTACTGCTCTTTACTCCTGGCTTTTTGCACGTAACCACGGCGGTGAGTTCGTGCTGCGTATTGAAGACACCGATCTTGAGCGTTCCACGCCGGAAGCTATCGAAGCCATTATGGATGGCATGAACTGGCTGAGCCTGGAGTGGGATGAAGGTCCGTACTACCAGACCAAACGTTTTGATCGCTACAACGCGGTGATCGATCAGATGCTGGAAGAGGGCACTGCTTATAAATGCTATTGCTCTAAAGAGCGCCTGGAAGCGCTGCGCGAAGAGCAAATGGCGAAAGGTGAGAAGCCGCGTTATGACGGTCGCTGCCGCCACAGCCATGAGCATCATGCTGATGATGAACCGTGTGTTGTACGTTTTGCTAACCCGCAGGAAGGTTCTGTTGTTTTTGACGATCAGATCCGTGGTCCGATCGAGTTCAGCAACCAGGAACTGGACGATCTTATTATCCGCCGTACCGATGGTTCCCCAACCTATAACTTCTGTGTGGTTGTCGATGACTGGGATATGGAAATCACCCACGTTATCCGTGGCGAAGACCATATCAACAACACGCCACGCCAGATCAACATTCTTAAGGCCCTGAAAGCGCCGGTGCCGGTTTACGCGCACGTTTCTATGATCAATGGCGATGACGGTAAAAAACTGTCCAAACGTCACGGGGCAGTCAGCGTAATGCAGTATCGTGATGACGGTTATTTGCCAGAAGCACTGCTGAACTATCTGGTGCGTCTGGGCTGGTCCCACGGCGATCAGGAAATCTTCACTCGTGAAGAGATGATCAAATACTTCACTTTGAATGCCGTCAGCAAATCTGCCAGTGCGTTCAACACCGACAAGCTGCTGTGGCTGAACCATCACTACATTAACGCGCTGCCGCCGGAGTATGTTGCTACTCACTTACAGTGGCACATTGAGCAGGAAAATATCGATACCCGTAACGGCCCGCAGCTGGCTGATCTGGTGAAACTGCTGGGCGAACGCTGCAAGACGCTGAAAGAGATGGCACAGAGCTGCCGTTATTTCTACGAAGATTTTGCTGAGTTCGATGCCGACGCCGCGAAAAAACATCTGCGTCCGGTAGCGCGTCAGCCGCTGGAAGTGGTTCGTGACAAACTGGCCGCGATTACTGACTGGACCGCTGAAAACGTTCATCACGCTATTCAGGCGACGGCGGATGAGCTGGAAGTGGGTATGGGTAAAGTTGGTATGCCGCTGCGTGTCGCCGTAACCGGTGCGGGGCAGTCTCCAGCACTGGATGTTACCGTTCACGCAATTGGTAAGACCCGCAGTATCGAGCGTATCAACAAAGCGCTGGATTTTATTGCTGAACGCGAAAATCAGCAGTAATTAGCGTGTAAAAAGATAAACGGCAGGAGATAATATCCTGCCGTTTTTTATTTATGCTGATTCGTCAATATCGAGACGGGCGAGGAAATTGCGAATTCCTTCACGTGACAAAAATTGCGCGACTTTTTCCTGCTCAATGTCTGTCATATTATCTATCGCGTTGATGATTTGTCGATACGCCGGGGCGCGTGCTCCAGGAGCGTATTCAGCAATTCTCTCTTCAGCTTCCATCAACATTGGTGTGTTATGGAAGGCTGGCGTGTTCTGAATAAACTCGCAAACTTGCGTATCGACCAGAATAAGTCTGGCACGACCGCCTTTCACGCCGGGACATTTTTCCGTTTTCCAGCCTTTTTCTCTGATCCAACGGTTAACAGTTTGTTTAGCCACACCGAGGCATTCAGCCAGTTCTTCGGTGGTCATTTTATTGCGTAATCTTTTCATATTATTTGCTATCGCGAATCCCTAAGCGTTGTAACAATCCGATAATCCCTTCCCGCAGAAGCAAGGATGTAAACTGTTTTTGTTCAACTGGCGTCATCTCTTTCGCCAGTGTCACCAGCAATACTTCAAGCGGCGCATCACCAGAAAGGGCAGGCGCTTCTCCCTGACCTTCTGGACGTTCAGCATTGCGAATATATTCACGAACCTGTTCATTGACGTGAACCAGTCGGGCTTTGCCACCCTGGACGCCAGGTTTTGGTGACGTTGTCCAGCCTTCCTTGCGTACCCATTTATTAATGGTCTGGCGGCTATAGCCGGTCAGTCTGGCAAGTTCATCTGGTGTCATCCTCTCCTTGAACATAACAATTCCCTGAATGTATGTGGGTCTATTAGTAGTTCATTTTATAACACCACTGGCTATAGCTCAGCTGGGAGAGCGCTTGCATGGCATGCAAGAGGTCAGCGGTTCGATCCCGCTTAGCTCCACCAAATTTCCAACCCTCGCTGCAAAGCGGGGGTTTTTTGTCTCTGCTTTTTGCCGCTTTTGTAATACAGTCTACGTCCGGGTTAGTGCCGCCTGGTGAAAGCATCATTGGATGAAAAATCGGCAACAGGCTGGCCCCCTGTTTGCTTCGCGATGCGAATAAACTTATTATTTGTGTGCCTGAAAACCCCGATCAGTGAGAGTAGTGTACTCATGTTTGTGGAGCATAACCTGATAAAAAATATCAAGATATTCACACTAGCGTTTACGCTCACCGTGGTACTTATTCAGCTATCCCGTTTTATTTCGCCACTTGCCATTATCCATTCCAGTTATATCTTTCTGGCGTGGATGCCACTGTGCGTAATGCTGTCAATCTTGTTTATCTTTGGCTGGCGCGGTGTCGTTCCCGTTTTATGCGGGATGTTTTGCACCAATCTGTGGAACTTTCATCTCTCTTTTTTACAGACTGCGGTCATGCTCGGTAGCCAGACGTTTGTCGTGTTGTGTGCCTGCGCAATATTACGCTGGCAGCTGGGGACGCGTTGGCGTTATGGATTGACCAGCCGATATGTCTGGCAACGTCTGTTCTGGCTTGGTTTGGTGACGCCGATCGGCATCAAATGCAGCATGTATCTTGTGGGGAGCTTCTTTGATTTCCCGCTAAAGATATCCACCTTTTTCGGCGATGCGGATGCCATTTTCACGGTCGTTGATTTGCTAAGCCTTTTCACCGCTGTGCTGATTTACAACATGCTTTTCTACTATCTCACTCGCATGATTGTAAGTCCCCACTTTGCGCAGATATTGTGGCGCAGGGATATCGCTCCGTCGTTGGGCAAAGAGAAACGCGCATTTACCTTAAGCTGGCTGGCAGCGTTAAGCGTGCTGCTACTTCTGTTGTGCACACCTTATGAAAACGACTTTATTGCCGGTTACCTGGTACCCGTTTTCTTCATCATCTTTACCCTCGGGGTCGGTAAGCTTCGCTATCCGTTTTTAAATCTCACCTGGGCTGTTTCAACGCTTTGCCTTCTGAATTACAACCAGAACTTTTTGCAAGGGGTGGAAACCGAATATTCGCTGGCATTTATTCTTGCGGTGCTGATTTCCTTTAGCGTTTGCCTGCTCTATATGGTGCGCATTTATCATCGCAGTGAATGGCTTAATCGCCGCTGGCATTTGCAGGCGCTGACAGATCCGTTAACGCTCCTACCCAACTTTCGTGCGTTGGAACAAGCGCCGGAGCAAGAGGCGGGCAAGAGTTTTTGCTGCCTGCGCATTGATAATCTTGAGTTTATGAGTCGTCATTACGGCTTAATGATGCGCGTTCACTGTATCCGCTCAATTTGCCGTACGCTGCTGCCGTTGATGCAGGAAAACGAAAAGTTGTATCAATTGCCGGGTAGTGAACTGCTGTTAGTGCTGAGCGGGCCGGAAACGGAAGGGCGACTCCAGCATATGGTTAACATCCTGAATAGTCGGCAAATTCACTGGAACAATACCGGGCTGGATATGGGCTATGGTGCTGCCTGGGGGCGTTTTGATGGAAATCAGGAAACCCTGCAACCCTTGTTGGGGCAGTTAAGCTGGCTGGCGGAGCAATCCTGCGCACATCATCATGTGCTGGCGCTGGATAGCAGAGAGGAGATGGTTTCCGGGCAGACCACTAAACAGGTGCTATTGCTGAATACCATTCGCACGGCGTTAGATCAGGGTGATTTGCTGCTCTACGCCCAGCCAATTCGCAACAAAGAGGGTGAAGGTTATGATGAGATCCTCGCGCGACTGAAATATGACGGCGGCATTATGACCCCGGATAAGTTTCTGCCCCTTATTGCTCAGTTTAACCTTAGCGCGCGTTTTGATTTGCAAGTGCTGGAATCCTTGTTGAAGTGGCTGGCAACACACCCTTGCGACAAAAAAGGACCGCGCTTTTCAGTCAATTTAATGCCGCTCACGCTGCTGCAAAAGAATATTGCCGGGCGGATTATTCGTCTGTTTAAGCGTTATCACATCTCCCCGCAGGCGGTCATTCTTGAGATCACCGAGGAGCAGGCGTTTTCTAACGCAGAAAGCAGCATGTACAACATCGAGCAGCTGCATAAGTTTGGTTTCCGGATTGCGATTGATGACTTTGGCACCGGATATGCCAACTACGAACGGTTAAAGCGTTTGCAGGCTGATATCATCAAAATTGATGGCGTCTTTGTGAAAGATATTGTCACGAACACGCTGGATGCGATGATTGTGAGATCAATTACCGATCTGGCGAAAGCGAAGTCATTGAGTGTGGTCGCGGAGTTTGTCGAGACGCAACAGCAGCAGGCGCTATTGCATAAGCTCGGGGTGCAATATCTGCAAGGGTATTTGATTGGTCGCCCGCAGCCATTAGCTGATTAACAGGCGTAAAAAAACCGGGGAATTATCCCCGGCTTTTTTATGTATGGTCTTACAGCACCAGTGCTGCGATTGACGCAGACAGCACACTCACCAGGGTAGAGCCGTAAACCAGCTTCAGACCGAAGCGAGAAACCACGTTACCTTGCTCTTCATTCAGGCCTTTAACTGCACCTGCGATAATCCCGATTGAAGAGAAGTTAGCGAAGGAAACCAGGAACACAGAGATGATGCCTTCAGCACGCGGAGAGAGCGTGGAAGCAATTTTCTGCAGATCCATCATCGCAACGAACTCGTTGGAAACCAGTTTGGTCGCCATGATACTGCCCACTTGCAGTGCTTCACTGGAAGGAACACCCATCACCCATGCAATCGGATAGAAGATGTAGCCCAGGATGCCCTGGAAGGAGATGCTGTAGCCAAACCAGCCAGTAACGGTGGCAAACAGTGCGTTCAGCGCGGCGATCAGGGCGATAAAGCCAATCAGCATCGCGGCAACGATAATGGCAACTTTGAAACCTGCCAGAATGTATTCACCCAGCATTTCGAAGAAGCTCTGACCTTCGTGCAGGTTGGACATCTGGATGTTTTCTTCACTGGCATCAACACGGTAAGGATTGATCAGCGACAGCACGATAAAGGTGCTGAACATGTTCAGTACCAGCGCAGCAACGACGTATTTCGGTTCCAGCATGGTCATGTATGCACCAACGATGGACATCGACACGGTGGACATTGCCGTGGCAGCCATGGTGTACATACGATTACGGGAGATTTTGCCGAGGATATCTTTATAGGCAATAAAGTTTTCAGACTGACCCAGAATCAGGGAGCTGACGGCGTTAAAGGATTCCAGTTTGCCCATGCCGTTGACTTTGGAGAGCAGGAAACCAATTGCGCGGATGATCACCGGCAACACGCGAATGTGCTGGAGAATACCGATCAGTGCAGAGATAAAGACGATTGGGCACAGCACTTTCAGGAAGAAGAATGCCAGGCCTTGATCATTCATGCTACCAAAGACGAAGTTAGTCCCTTCGTTGGCAAATCCGAGCAGTTTTTCGAACATTTCGGAGAAGCCTTTCACGAAGCCTAAACCAACGTCGGAGTTCAGGAAGAACCACGCCAGTAACACTTCGATAACAAGCAGTTGAATAACATAACGGATACGAATTTTTTTGCGGTCGCTGCTTACCAGCAGTGCGAGAATCGCAACAACGGCAAGTGCCAGTACAAAATGAAGGACGCGGTCCATATTTGCTCCAAATATGAGGCAGGTTAAATTTCCGTGCACATTCTATGTAACATGGTTAAGGAAAACGAGATCTGACACACACTATAATGACGTCCTGTGACAGGCTTCAAAAATAGTGATCTGTCATACATTTCTGCTATGTTGTGTATGGAAGCTGAAAGTTATGTAAATGTGCTAACATTAAACATAACCATAACATTCAAGTCATCAATCTTTTCGTAGTCATAATCCTGGTCTATCAGAGAAATCACCACAATCCATTTAAATGAATTTGATAATCATTCTCGTTTGGCATAGCATGAAACATAGCAAAGGCTATGTTTTAGAGGCACAAGATGACGAACTATCGCGTTGAGAGTAGCAGCGGACGGGCGGCGCGCAAGATGAGGCTCGCATTAATGGGACCTGCGTTCATTGCGGCGATTGGTTATATCGATCCCGGTAACTTTGCGACCAATATTCAGGCGGGTGCTAGCTTCGGCTATCAGCTACTGTGGGTTGTCGTTTGGGCCAACCTGATGGCGATGCTGATTCAGATCCTCTCTGCCAAACTAGGGATTGCCACCGGTAAAAATCTGGCGGAGCAGATTCGCGATCACTATCCGCGTCCCGTAGTGTGGTTCTATTGGGTTCAGGCAGAAATTATTGCGATGGCAACCGACCTGGCGGAATTTATTGGTGCGGCGATCGGTTTTAAACTCATTCTTGGTGTTTCGTTGTTGCAGGGCGCGGTGCTGACGGGGATCGCGACTTTCCTGATTTTAATGCTGCAACGTCGCGGGCAAAAACCGCTGGAGAAAGTGATTGGCGGGTTACTGTTGTTTGTTGCCGCGGCTTACATTGTCGAGTTGATTTTCTCCCAGCCTAACCTGGCGCAGCTGGGTAAAGGAATGGTGATCCCGAGTTTACCTACTTCGGAAGCGGTCTTCCTGGCAGCAGGCGTGTTAGGGGCGACGATTATGCCGCATGTGATTTATTTGCACTCCTCGCTCACTCAGCATTTACATGGCGGTTCGCGTCAACAACGTTATTCCGCCACCAAATGGGATGTGGCTATCGCCATGACTATTGCCGGTTTTGTCAATCTGGCGATGATGGCTACAGCTGCGGCGGCGTTCCACTTTTCCGGTCATACTGGTGTTGCCGATCTTGATGAGGCTTATCTGACGCTGCAACCGCTGTTAAGCCACGCTGCGGCAACGGTCTTTGGATTAAGCCTGGTTGCTGCGGGGCTGTCTTCAACGGTGGTGGGGACACTGGCGGGGCAGGTGGTGATGCAGGGCTTCATTCGCTTTCATATCCCGCTGTGGGTGCGTCGTACAGTCACCATGTTGCCGTCATTTATTGTCATTCTGATGGGATTAGATCCGACACGGATTCTGGTTATGAGTCAGGTACTGTTAAGTTTTGGTATCGCTCTGGCGCTGGTTCCACTGCTGATTTTCACCAGTGACAGCAAGTTGATGGGCGATCTGGTGAACAGCAAACGCGTAAAACAGACAGGCTGGGTGATTGTGGTGCTGGTCGTGGCGCTGAATATCGATGGCAGTAGGGTGATTTCACCTGCGTTTGCTGCAAGCGGGGTAAATGCCATCAGGGCGGCCGCCAGAAACAGTGACCTGAACATTGTTATTCTCCTTCACGCTCGAAGCCGTCAGCGGCCTGTTAACGCAATATTACGGGGAGGTAAAGCCCCGTATCATCGCCATAACTCTTAAATCATAAAGGAGAGCATTTTTTGCTAAACGTTATCGTGGGGTGGCTGTTGCTTCGGACGATTGACCATCATCATCGGCTTACCTGCTAATAACAGCCATGCCGGAAGCATGACGATACAGAGCAGCGGTAGCAATGTGGTATTGGGTACAACGACTGCCGCCATAAAAAGACTTAACCAGCCATCGCGTGTTACCACCAGCACGATGCCGAGAATAGCGCAAGAAACGGTTATTGCCGCTGGTACGGCGGGAACGTGCTCATGCAGCATCAACCCTAATGCCACGCCGACAAACACTGCCGGGAAGATTCGCCCACCGCGAAAGCCACTGGCGGCAGCAACGACCAGGGCGGCAAGTTTAATTACCGCCAGCAAAAAGTAATCGCTGGTGCTGAAAGCCTGATTTGCCACCATCTGCTGCATCTCATCCAGCCCTTTAAACAGCGAAACTGGTCCACCAATAACCCCCAGAATACCGAGAATAAATCCGCCAATACCCAGCACGAGCACCGGATTTTTCATTTGATGCATCATCGCGTGCAACCGTGGTAAGCACCATACGGCGACCATCCCTGCTGCGATGGCAATCGCCGCGACAATTGCACCGCTGAGAATATCGGTCATTTCCATCTGTCCGTAATGAGCAATGGGCAGTGAAAAATGAGGATGGAAAAATAATCCGGTAGTAAGTGCACCAGCTGCTGCCGCCATTAACGGCGCAAAGAGACGATCCCATAGCGGAACTTCACTACTGCCATTTAAGGTTTGCGAAAATATCAACGCCGCCGCAACAGGAGTGCCAAACAGTGCGCCGATGGTTCCGGCAGAGGCTAAAATAGTCCACTCCATTCGGTTGACGCGCGGTAACAGACGAGCGCCAATGGCAACCGCAAGGGCGATATTGACGGTCATGATCGGATGTTCCGGCCCCAGGCTGACGCCGCCAGCAAGACCGAGAATTAATGCTACGATAAGTCCAGGTAGCGCAGAGGGCGGAACCGGTGCGCCGATCAGCGGTTCACAGGCGGGGTCTGGTCCGGCATGACCCTGGCTGAAACGGATAACCAACCCCACCGCAATACCCGTTAGCGTTAATACACCGATGATCCAGAGGGGTGAATCCTGGGCTATCCCCAGAGTTCCCGGCAGTCGTTGCCAGAGCAAATTCTGTAATACCGAGGCGATTTTCATCACCACAATCAGAATAAGACTGGACGCAATCCCAATTGCCACGGCGGGGAGCGATAATAACAACATGGTTCTGGCTCGCGGATGGAGCATGTTCTATTCCTTATGCGGGGTCAGATACTTAGTTTGCCCAGCTTGCAAAAAAGCATCGCTGCAATTGGTGCTGAAACGATAAAGTAATTGTGTGACCCAGATCGATATTTACAGGGAGCCTGCCTTTCCGGCGTTGTTGTTATGCCCCCAGGTATTTACAGTGTGAGAAAGAATTATTTTGACTTTAGCGGAGCAGTTGAAGAATGACAAAGTATGCATTAGTCGGTGATGTGGGCGGCACCAACGCACGTCTTGCTCTGTGTGATATTGCCAGTGGTGAAATCTCGCAGGCTAAGACCTATTCAGGGCTTGATTACCCCAGCCTCGAAGCGGTCATTCGCGTTTATCTTGAAGAACATAAGGTCGAGGTGAAAGACGGCTGTATTGCCATCGCTTGCCCAATTACCGGTGACTGGGTGGCGATGACCAACCATACCTGGGCGTTCTCAATTGCCGAAATGAAAAAGAATCTCGGTTTTAGCCATCTGGAAATTATTAACGATTTTACCGCTGTATCGATGGCGATCCCGATGCTGAAAAAAGAGCATCTGATTCAGTTTGGTGGCGCAGAACCGGTCGAAGGTAAGCCTATTGCGGTTTACGGTGCCGGAACGGGGCTTGGGGTTGCGCATCTGGTCCATGTCGATAAGCGTTGGGTAAGCTTGCCAGGCGAAGGCGGTCACGTTGATTTTGCGCCGAATAGTGAAGAAGAGGCCATTATCCTCGAAATATTGCGTGCGGAAATTGGTCATGTTTCGGCGGAGCGCGTGCTTTCTGGCCCTGGGCTGGTGAATTTGTATCGCGCAATTGTGAAAGCTGACAACCGCCTGCCAGAAAATCTCAAGCCAAAAGATATTACCGAACGCGCGCTGGCTGACAGCTGCACCGATTGCCGCCGCGCATTGTCGCTGTTTTGCGTCATTATGGGCCGTTTTGGCGGCAATCTGGCGCTCAATCTCGGGACATTTGGCGGCGTGTTTATTGCGGGCGGTATCGTGCCGCGCTTCCTTGAGTTCTTCAAAGCCTCCGGTTTCCGTGCCGCATTTGAAGATAAAGGGCGCTTTAAAGAATATGTCCATGATATTCCGGTGTATCTCATCGTCCATGACAATCCGGGCCTTCTCGGTTCCGGTGCACATTTACGCCAGACCTTAGGTCACATTCTGTAAATCCTTCCTTTTATATCGGGAGGTAACTCTCCCGATAATCTTTTAAATCATACAGTTTATTCAATTTTTCTTTGTGTCCCCTCACAAGGCCGACCTGCGTCACACTTCCGTACAGCGGGATTAATTCTCCAGTAAATGCATTATTTGTCTGGTAACGGCGATTTGTTTTGCACGTTCATAATTTCACTCGTCAACTATCACTGAACGAGGAATTAACGATGAGTAAGAAACTGATTGCCTTATGTGCCTGCCCGATGGGCCTGGCTCACACCTTTATGGCCGCTCAGGCGCTGGAAGAAGCGGCGGTAGAAGCCGGTTATGAAGTGAAAATTGAAACCCAGGGCGCGGACGGTATCCAGAATCGCCTGACGGCGCAGGATATCGCCGAAGCGACCATCATCATCCACTCCGTGGCAGTTACCCCGGAAGATAACGAACGTTTCGAATCACGCGACGTTTATGAAATCACTTTGCAGGACGCAATTAAAAACGCTGCGGGCATCATCAAAGAAATCGAAGAGATGATTGCCTCTGAACAACAGTAATATTCGACAGGGATAATTGTTATGGCCATTAAAAAACGCAGTGCAACCGTTGTGCCTGGCGCATCCGGTGCGGCAGCGGCAGTTAAGAATCCGCAGGCCTCTAAAACCAGCTTCTGGGGTGAACTCCCGCAGCATGTGATGTCAGGGATTTCACGCATGGTGCCGACCTTAATTATGGGCGGTGTGATCCTCGCTTTCAGCCAGCTGATTGCTTATAGCTGGCTTAAAATTCCTGCTGAGATCGGCATCATGGATGCTCTTAATAGCGGGAAATTCTCCGGTTTCGACCTCTCCTTACTTAAATTTGCCTGGCTGTCGCAGTCCTTCGGCGGCGTGTTGTTTGGTTTTGCCATTCCGATGTTTGCTGCTTTTGTGGCGAACTCTATCGGTGGCAAACTGGCGTTCCCGGCTGGTTTTATCGGCGGGTTGATGTCTACCCAGCCGACGCAACTGCTGAACTTCGATCCCAGCACTATGCAATGGGCGACCTCTTCGCCGGTGCCGTCCACCTTCATTGGTGCGCTGATTATTTCTATCGTCGCGGGTTACCTTGTGAAGTGGATGAACCAGAAAATCCAGTTACCGGATTTCCTGTTAGCGTTCAAAACCACATTTTTGCTCCCGATTCTTTCCGCCATTTTTGTCATGCTGGCGATGTACTACGTCATCACCCCCTTTGGTGGCTGGATCAACGGCGGTATCCGTACTGTGCTGACTGCCGCAGGTGAGAAGGGCGCGCTGATGTACGCAATGGGGATCGCCGCGGCGACAGCAATCGACCTTGGTGGCCCGATCAACAAAGCCGCAGGTTTTGTTGCCTTCAGCTTTACCACTGACCACGTATTACCGGTCACCGCTCGTTCTATCGCTATCGTTATTCCGCCGATTGGTCTGGGGCTGGCGACCATTATCGACCGTCGTTTAACCGGCAAACGCCTGTTCAACGCTCAACTTTATCCGCAGGGTAAGACCGCCATGTTCCTGGCGTTTATGGGGATCAGTGAGGGTGCGATTCCGTTTGCGCTGGAAAGCCCCATCACCGCCATTCCGTCGTATATGGTCGGCGCTATTGTCGGCTCAACCGCCGCTGTCTGGCTGGGCGCAGTGCAATGGTTCCCGGAGTCCGCTATCTGGGCATGGCCGCTGGTCACTAACCTGGGCGTCTATATGGCGGGGATCGCGCTGGGGGCAGTCATAACTGCGCTGATGGTGGTGTTCCTGCGTCTGATGATGTTCCGTAAAGGCAAATTGTTAATCGATAGCCTGTAAGAAGGAAAATCCAGATGACATTACTCGCTTCGCTGCGCGACTGGCTTAAGGCGCAACAACTGGATGCAGTGCTTCTCTCCTCACGGCAGAACAAACAGCCGCATCTGGGGATCTCCACCGGATCAGGTTATGTGGTGATTAGCCGTGAAAGTGCGCACATTCTGGTGGATTCGCGCTATTACGTTGAGGTGGAAGCCCGTGCGCAAGGCTACCAGCTGCATTTGCTTGACGCGACGAACACGCTTACCACTATCGTCAATCAAATCATTGCCGATGA
>PPYF01268762.1_pt1 | contig 12563 bp, 11 predicted proteins | sample 1559871 | NCBI WGS metagenome assembly PPYF01 (sample SAMN08240021, study PRJNA423297) | Human gut metagenome, whole genome shotgun sequencing project. | reverse complement strand
AGGCTCGGGCAACTGAAACACGTGTTTGCACACCGAACAGCGCAGCTTCGCCCCCGGAGCGACCTGCGCGTCGGGGAGATTGAATTTGGTACTGCAATTAGGGCATGTTACTATCATACGGACTCCGCAATCGCATCATGCTTCAATTTCGGCCTCGTAGATTGCCGGGAGTTCCCGGTAACTCTCCGCGTAGTCAAGACCATATCCCACGACGAACCCACTCGGCAAGGCAAACCCGACGAAATGAGACGTGACGGGGACCTCGCGGCGCTCGTGCTTGTCCAGCAGGACCGCCAGACGCAGGCTCCGGGCGCCCCGCGCCTGAAACTGCCGGAACAGGAAATCCATGCTGTGTCCGGTGTCCACAATGTCCTCCACGATGAGGACGTGCTTGCCCTCAAGCGGAATCTCCACGTCCTTGGTGAAGGTGATCGTCTTCGAACTTTTCGAGGCCGCGCCGTAACTGGCGAGGCGCACGAAATCCAGCTCCGGCTTGCAGCTCAGGTGCTTGACGAGATCGGAGAAAAACATGAACGCGCCCTTGAGCACGCACACGACCACGAGGGGCTCGTCCTTGTACAGCGCGCTGATCTCGTCGGCCAGCTCCCTGATGCGCTTCTGGATGGCCTCTTCGCTGATCAGGGGTTTGAGTTTCGTAATACGCATGAAGAAACGCTCCTTTGAGGAGGGCTAGAGTTCCAGCAGGACGGCGGTTTCGTCGCAGTCCGGGAATTTGGGACAGTGTACGCAGTCCACCCACACCTTCTGGGGCAGGATGTCCTTCTCCACGATGGAGAAGTTCATGGCCTTGAAGAAGGGGAGCTGGTAGGTCAGGGCGAACAGGCGGTGAATGTCCAGTTCGCGGGCCTCGTCGATGCAGGCGTTCACGAGCAGCCGCCCGCACCCCATCCGCCGCGCGGAAGGGGCCACGGCCAGAGAACGGACTTCGGCCATGTTCTCCCAGATGATGGACAGGGCGCCGCAGCCGATGATCCCGCCGTCCCCTTCCACCACGAAGAAGTCCCGCAGATGCCCGTACAGCTCGGTCAGCGAACGCGGAAGCAGCAGGCCGTCGGCGGAACTCGTCATCAAAAGGGCATGGATAGCCCGGATATCGCCCATGCGGGCCTTGCGTACGCTCAGGTTCATCAGCAGTCCTTTGTCCTTCGGAACGGAACGGTTTGCGCGCCCCGGACGAGGGGCGCCGTCGGTGCCGGAGCCTTTCAACCGCGAAACGCTCCGACGCCGCACACGGTGCGACGCGCGTTCCCACAGCCGAAAGCACGGTTGCCGGCGGCGGGAAACGCTGAAAAAAACGGAAGGCCTTAAACCCTAGTCGAGAAGCCCCTTGAAGGCGTCTTCAAGGTCTTCCTTGCCGACCATGCCGGGACCTCCGGCGACCAGCTTCCCGGTCTTGTCGTAAAGCAGGTTGAAGGGGATGGAAGTGATCCCGAACAGTCCGCCCACGTCGGGTTCCGCGAGGTACACCGGATAGTTGAAGCCCATTTCCTTGGCGAAGGATTCCAACTTCTGGCGATCGCTGTCAAGCGAAACGCTCACGATGACCACCTTGTCCTCGGGAAACGCCTTGCGGACCTCGATCAGTTCGGGCAGTTCCTCCCGGCAGGGAGGGCACCACGTCGCGAAGAAATTGAGGAAGACGACCTTGCCCGGATTGGACTTCACGATGTCGAGGACCTCGACGCCGGTGATGTTGGGAATGCCCTTGTCCTTGGCGGGCGCGGCGAACGCGGGCAGGGCCAGAACGAGGCAGGCCAGCAGGGCCGTCAGGGAGAAAAAGCGGCGCATGGCTGCTCCTTTTCGGTTAATGGTTCTTGCGGGCGGCGATGAGGCTCTTGGCGAGCCGCACGGCGTCCACGGCGTCGGACGAGTAGTTCGCGCCGATGCTTTCGGCGAACGCGGGGGTCACGACGGCCCCGCCGACCATGACGTCCACGTTGAGCCCGCGCGCCTTCACGAGGTCCACCGTGTCCTGCATGCGGACCATCGTGGTGGTCATGAGCGCGGAAAGCCCGATGAGGTCGGCCTTGTGCGAAGCCGCGGCCTCGACGATGGCCTCGGCCTTCACGTCCTTGCCCAGATCGACGACCCTGAAGCCGTGGTTGCCGAGCATGAGACTGACAATGTTCTTGCCGATGTCGTGGATGTCGCCTTCAACGGTGGCGACGACGATGACCTTCTGTTCCTCCGCCTGCGCCTCGCGTTCCAGCAGCGGCTTGAGGCGGGCGAACGCCGTCTGCATGGTTTCCGCCGAACGCAGGAGCTGCGGAAGAAAATATTCGCGGCGCTCGTATTTCGAGCCCACTTCGGTGATGGCGGGGATGAGCCGCCCGCGCACGAGTTCAAAGGGATCGGCTCCGGCCTCCAGTTCCTTTTCCACCAGACCGACCACGCTTTCGCGGTCCCCGAGGATGACGGCCTCCTCCAGCGTGCGCGCCGAAACGCGGGCGAACGCGGAAGCCTCCGCCGCTCCGCCGTCGCCGGGGGTCCACGCGGCGTAGCCGTTCACGAACGACGCGGCGTCGCGGTCATGAGCCATGAGCACGTCTCCTGCGGCCTTGGCTTCGCGCAGGCGGCCGCTGGACGGGTTGGCGATGCACGAGCACAGCCCCGCGCCCATCGCCATGGCGAGGAAGGTGGTGTTCACCAGCTCGCGGGCGGGCAGGCCGAAGGAGATGTTGGACAGGCCGATGGACGTCGGCAGTCCGTGCGCGGCGCACCAGCGGATGGTTTCCAGCCCCTCGCGGGCGGCTTCGGCCTTGGAGGCCACGGCGAGCGCGAGCACGTCCACGAGCACGAGGCGGCGCGGGATGCCGAGCATGGCGGCCTTGTCGAGCATCGCCTCGATGATCGCGATGCGATCCGAGGCCTTCACCGGCAGTTTGCGCCCCTGAATCGGCAGCAGGATGAACGGCGCGCCCCACTGCCTGCACAGCGGCCCGAGACGATCCATGCGGTCGGCCTCGCCGCTGATGGAATTGACCAGCGCGGAGCCGGGACAGAACGGCAGGGCCGCGGCGATGGCCTCCGCGTGGGAGGAGTCGAGGGAAAGGGGGTTGGCGTGCTTGCCGGTGAGCCGCTGCACGAGTTCGGGCAGGAGCACGGTTTCGTCGACCATGGGCGCGCCCACGTTCACGTCGAGGACCGGCGCGCCGAGGGCGGCCTGTTCGGCGGCGAACCTCATGGCGAGGCCGTATTCCCCGGCCTGAAGCTCGGCCTGCAACGGCTTTTTGCCCGTGGGGTTGATGCGTTCCCCGATGATGGCGAACGGTTCGGACGAACCGATGCGGACGAGGTTGGTGCGGGTCGTCAGGACGATGCCCGAAGGGGTCACGGACGGAGCGGGATGGCGCTCCGCGGCGTCCACGGCGCGGCGCAGGGCCGCGATGTGCTCGGGGGTCGTGCCGCAGCAGCCGCCCACGAGCCGCGCGCCCATGCCGACGAACGCCGCCGTCTTTTCGGCGAAGGGGGCGGGAGGCAGACGGAAGACCGTCTTGCCGTCCACCAGCTCGGGCAGCCCGGCGTTGGGCTCGGCGAACACCGGCGCGCCGGAACAGGCGAGGAAGCGCTCCATGATCGGCGCCATCTCCTCGGGTCCGAGGCCGCAGTTGAGGCCGAGGGCGTCCACGCCGAGGTTCTGCATGGTTTCGGCGAAAATTTCGGGCGTGGTCCCGGTCAGGCTGGTGCCCTGCTCGAAGGTCATGGACACCATGACCGGCAGATCGCACTCGGCGCGCACGGCGGCCACCGCGATGCGGACTTCCGCCAGATCGAACTGGGTTTCGATGAGGATCAGATCGACGCCGCCCTCGACGAGGCCGCGCACCTGTTCCCGGAAGGCGTCGTACAGCTCCATCGGGTGCAGGTCGCCGAGCGGGCGCACGAACTGCCCGCACGGCCCCATGTCCCCGGCGACGAAGACTTCACGGCCCGCGGCGTCGGCGGCGTCGCGGGCGATCCGGGCCATCGCCCGGTTGAACGGCGTGGGTTCGAGCCCGGCGGGCAGTTTCAGCCGGGAACCGCCGAACGTGCAGGTCAGGATGATGTCCGCGCCCGCGGCGAGATAGTCGGCGTGGATGCCCCGGAGCACTTCCGGGCGATCAAGGCAGAATTGTTCCGGATGTTCCCCGGCGGGCAGGCCTCTGGCCTGCAACATGGTCCCCATGGCCCCGTCGAGAACGAGGATGCGTCCTGATGCCAGCGCGCTACGGAAGTTCGCCACGCGGTTCTCCTTTATGAACGCCTGTCCGCGGACAGGTTTGAATGAAGCGTCATGCGGGCCGCGCGTCCGGCGGCCCTTCCCTTGGGTTCCTGTCTACTGAAAATCGTTGAAAAGGACAAACCAAAACTATAGCATCCATTCCGGAAGTCCCGCCGTACGGGCCTTCCTTCCATGATTTTTTTCGTGACACCATGAGGCGGGTCCGCCGTGGAGCGCCTTGCCCGGCGCCGGAACGGCGAAACCCGCCCTCAAGCCTTCATACAAGGATTTATGGCAAAAGGACGTAATCACTGCATGAGCCGCCGCACAGCCCCGAAAACGGAGGAACCGCGCACCGAAACGGTTTCTCCCCCCGAACAGCAGGACCACGTGATCGTGGAGCCTGAAATCATCGAACCGGAAGTGCTGCCCAAAGCCTCCGGCAAGGCGGCCTCCCGCCGCGCGGCCCCCAAGACCGTGGAGGTCGTCCCTCCGGCGGACCCCGAGGAGGAGGCCGACGAGGACGTCGTCGAGGAGCTCCCCGAGGACGACGTGCCCGCGCTGGACCCGGACGCCGACATCGCCGACACGGACCTGCCCGTTCCGGCGCAGCCGCACCTGCCCTCCCTTTCCTCCAGCAAGGATTCCCTGCACCTGTACCTGCGCGAAGTGGGGCGCTTCCCCATGCTCAAGCCGGACGAGGAATTCGAGCTGGCCCGCCGCGTCCAGAAGACCGGCGACAGCGACGCCGCCTTCCGGCTGGTTTCCTCGCACCTGCGGCTCGTGGTCAAGATCGCGATGGACTTCCAGCGCCGCTGGATGCAGAACGTGCTCGACCTCATTCAGGAAGGCAACGTCGGCCTCATGCGGGCCGTCAACAAGTTCGATCCGGACAAGGGGATCAAGTTCTCCTACTACGCGGCGTTCTGGATTCGCGCCTACATCCTCAAGTTCATCATGGACAACTGGAGGATGGTCAAGATCGGCACCACGCAGGCGCAGCGCAAGCTGTTCTACAATCTGAACCGCGAACGCCAGAAGCTCATTGCGGAAGGGTTCGATCCCGACGCCGCGGTCCTTGCGGAACGCCTCGGCGTGGGCGAGGACCAGATCGTCGAGATGCAGCAGCGCCTCGACGCTTCGGACATGTCCCTCGACGCCACGGTGGGCGACGACTCCGGCAACGCCACGCGCATGGACTTCCTGCCCGCGCTCGGCCCCGGCATCGAGGAACGCATCGCCGGGCAGGAAATCGCCAGCCTGCTTCAGGACAAGCTCCGGGACATCCTGCCCTCCCTTTCCGAAAAGGAGGCGTATATCCTCGAACACCGGCTCCTGACCGACGACCCGGTGACGCTCCGGGAAATCGGGGAACGCTACAACGTCACCCGCGAACGGGTGCGCCAGCTTGAGGCGCGCCTGCTCCAGAAGCTCAAGAACCACCTCTCCAGCGACATCGAGGACTTCTCGGAAGACTGGATATCGCATTGACGGAGGACGGGGATTCTCCGGTTGTTGTTCGGCCCCGTTTAGGGTATTCGTTATCCGCTGTTACCCGTGTTTTAACCCCTCAGAGTCTACCCATGAGTTTCTGCGTTCGCCTCTTCCAGCCCGCGGCCCCGCTCGCGGCTGCGCCGTCTCCCGTCCGCGCGGGGGGCTCCCGCCCCGGCGCGGGTCTTGTCCGCAACCTGCTGCGCGGGATGGTCTGCGCCGCGCTGGCCGTGCAGATGCTCACGGGGTGCGCCCGCAGCACGCCGCAGGAAGCGACCCTGTGGGAACTTTCCCCCGAGGCGCAGCATACCTACGCGACGCTCCTGCTCGACCAGTCCATCCGCAACGACGACCGGGAAGGCGTCCTTGAGGCCGCCCGGCTGCTCCTCACGATGGAAGACAGGGCGCAGCCCTTCGTGGACGCGGCGGCGTGGCTCATGCTCAACCGGGAAACCAGCGAAGCCCGCAAGCTGCTGGAGCAGGCGGTCAAGCGCGTGCCCGGCGATCTCGGGTTGCACCTGCTGCTCGCGGAAACGTGGCTCGAACAGGGCGACAACGATCAGGCTCTCAGGATTCTTCAGGATTTCCGCCGCAACAGCCCGGACTCCGAGCTGGTCCAGCAGGAACTCGGCATCCTCTACGTCAAGACCGGGCATTTCAAGCAGGCCGACGCCATTTTCTCGGCCCTGCCGCAGCGCCTGCGGACCTCCTTCGTCCGCTACGCCCACGCGCAGGCCCTCGCCGGGCTCAACCAGCCCCGGAAGGCCATCCAGCAGCTCCGGCTCGCGGTGCAGGAAAGCCCCGAGTTCCTCGACGCGTGGTTCGAGCTGGCCCGCCTACTGGAAGCGGACAGGCAGTACTCGGAAGCCAACGAAATCTACAACAGCCTCATCGAGCAGGACCCCGACAACCCGGACATCTGGATACGGATGGTCGAAGGCCAAATCCGGGCCGGAAAGCCCGACAAGGCGCTGGAATACGCCCAGACCGGCCCCGCCACCTACGGCTACAGGCTCACGGCGGCGACGCTCTTTCTGGACGCCAAGCTCTATACGCAGGCCGAAAGTCTGCTGGAGGGCCTCAAAAGCGATCCCAACGCGCCGGACGAGGTCAATTTCTACCTCGCGGCCATCGCCTATGAATCCCACAAGGACGTGCAGGAGACGCTGAACTACCTTGAGGCCATCCCCTCGGAAAACCGCTTCTACGACCGCGCGCTGCGGCTCCGCATCCAGCTCCTGCACGATCAAGGGCGCTACGACGACGCCATGCAGCTCATCCAGCAGGGGCAAAGCCAGTTCCCCACGGAACGCGACTTCCGGCTCATGGAGATTCACCTGTACCTGTTGCAGGAACGCTACCGGGAAGCCCTTACCGCCGCCTCGGCGGCACAGGCCATCTGGCCGTCGGACGACGAAATCGCCTACGTCTACGGGAGCGTGCTGGACTCCCTCGGCCGCAAGCGCGACGCCCTCGCGGTGATGGAAGAGATCATCGCCCGCAGTCCCGAGGACTATCAGGCCCTGAACTACGTCGGCTATTCGCTGGCCGAACAGGGAAAGGACCTCGACCGCGCGATCACCCTGCTCTCCGCCGCCCTCAAACAGGCCCCGGACCACGCCTACATCCTCGACTCCCTCGCGTGGGCGCACTTCCGCCGGGGCGAGATCGCCGAGGCGTGGAAGCTCGTCAGCCGGGCGACAAGCCTCCCCGACGGCGGCGATCCCACGATCTGGGAACACTACGGCGACATCGCCAACGCGCAGGGCCTCAAAAAAGAGGCGCGCATCGGCTGGGAGCGCGCCCTTGATCTGGACCATCCCAACCCCGAAATCATCCGCAACAAGCTGAACTCGCTATGAACATCCGCCTTTCCGTCCCGTTCCGCCTGACGCTGCTGGCCCTGCTGGCCCTGACGCTTCAGGCCTGCGCCACGCGCGGCATCGAACAGGGAGCCCCCAACGCCTCCGATGCGACGTGGAAAGCCTACCAGAGCTACGCTTCGGCGCGCGGCTCGGAGCACGATCCCTACCGCCTGAGCGGCAGCCTGCGCTTCGGCACGCAGGGCGACACCCGCCGGGTGACGCTCCTGCTCTGGAGCAACGGCTACCTGCCCATCCGCCTCGACGTCATGGCGGGCGTCGGCGCAATCGCGGCCCGCATTCAGGAGACGCAGGACAGCTTCACCGCCTACTCCCCCAACGAAAACAAGGCCATCGTCCACACGGGGCCGCAGCGCGTGCAGCTCAATTTCGGCAAGCCCGTGCCCTTCGCCCTGCGGGACTTTTCCGCGCTCATGCGGGGACGTTTCCACGAAGTCTTCGGCATGGCCGAAGGACTCGATCCGCAGGTCCGTCCCAACGGGGACATCGCCTATACCCTGTCCGGCGGCCTTCTCGGCGGAACGCTGGAACTGCGGCCCGACGGCCTGCCCGTCCGCTGGACCGAGGACGACGCGAAAGGCGGCTGGGTCATGGACATCGGGTACGAAGACGGCAATCCGCCCCTGCCCTACAAGTTCAAGCTGGCCCATCCCGGCGGTTACACCGCCATCCTGCTGGTCAAGGACCGCCAGAAGCCGGAAGCGAAGTTCGCGGACGCTCAGCTGGCGCTGGACATCCCGGCGGGAACCGTCATCGAACCGATCAAAAGGGGGCAGGACTGATGGACATGCAGACCTCGCTGAACCGCGTTGAAGAGCTGTTCCGAACCATCCATCTGGGCTTGTGGGTCCTGTGGACCGAAAGCCGCTGGCTCGCCGGGCCGGACGTCGGCTATCAGCGCCGCCTGTCGCTCATGCGGAGCCGCCGGCAGGCCCTCCAGACCGAGCTTTCGCACATGGCGACCCTCGCCGATCCCCGGCGCGAGCAGCTTTCCGGCGACCTCGCCCTGCTTGAGGGCGACATCGCCCGGCTGGAGAAGGACCGCGCGGAGCGCCGCGCCGCGCATCTCGCCCCGCTCCGCGACAAGTTCGGGTGGTTGCTGTAAGCCTTCTTGAGGAGGGGAAACCTTTTGCGGAAGGCTCCCCCCTCACCTCTTCCCCTCCCAAGACGTGCGCACGGGGATGGGGGAGCGGCGTTTTCTTTCCCCGTCAAACACGGTACAAGGCGTCATGGGCGAACCAATCATGCCCCGCTTGTTGACTCTTCCGCATCCGGGATTATGAAAAGGCAAAGGCGTCCTTTTCCATCGGAGCGGAGAGCCGTTCCGTTTTCCTTCACTCTCCAAAAGACAGGAAGATTCCAATGGCTATCGTCTATATCGGCTCCGATCACGCCGGACTGGGACTCAAGGCCGCGCTGGTGAAGCGCCTCTCCGAAACGGGACACGACGTCCGCGATCTCGGTCCCGCCACGGCGGAAAGCTGCGATTATCCCGTTTACGCCAAGAAAGTATGTGAAAAGGTCCTTGCCGACGCGGACGGCGCCGCCCCCGGCGACGATCCCGCCTCCTACGGCATCCTCGTCTGCGGCACGGGCATCGGCATGAGCATGGCCGCCAACCACATCCCCGGCATCCGCGCCGCGCTGTGCGGCTGCGAATTTCAGGCCCGCGCCACCCGCCGGCACAACAACGCCAACGTGCTGTGTCTCGGCGAGCGCGTGACCGGTCAGGGCGTGGCCCTCGACATCGCGGACCTGTTCCTGAGCACCGCCTTCGAAGGCGGCCGCCACCTCCGCCGCGTCAACCAGATCGAAGGCTAGTTTTTCGTTGAAAAGCCGTCCGGCTTCCGCCGCGGCTCTCGCGTGGCGGGATTCCCGCCGTGCGGCCTTCCTGCCAGTCGAAGTTTTGCGGGCGGGCCGGAGAGGACGTTCCGACGAAAAGCGTCCTCTCTCGCCCCCTCGTTCAAAGGAGTCCTCATGCAGTTCTACAATACCATGTCCCGGAAAAAGGAAACCTTCACGCCCGTCCGAAAAAACGAAGTGGGCGTCTACGCTTGCGGGATCACGGCCTACGCCCTGTCGCACATCGGACACGCCCGCTCCGCCGTGGCGTTCGACATTCTGGTGCGCCTGCTCCGCTACAAGGGATACGAAGTCACCTTTGTCCGCAACTTTACGGACGTGGACGACAAAATCATCAAACGCGCCAACGACGAGGGCGTGTCCGCCACCGAAATCGCGGAAACCTACATCAAGGCCTACCATGAGGACATGGACCGCCTGAACGTCATCCGCGCCGACATCGAACCCAAGGCCACCGAGCACATTCAGGAAATGCTCAACCTGACCGAACGCCTCATCGCGGACGGCAAGGCCTACGCCACGCCCTCCGGAGACGTGTATTTCCGCGTGCGCTCCTTCCCCGGCTACGGCAAGCTCTCGGGCCGCACGCCCGACGACCTGCGTTCCGGCGCGCGCGTCGTGCCCGGCGAGGAAAAGGAAGACCCGCTGGACTTCGCCCTGTGGAAAAGCGCCAAACCCGGCGAACCCTACTGGGACAGCCCGTGGGGCAAGGGACGCCCCGGCTGGCACATCGAATGCTCGGCCATGAGCGAAAAGTACATCCCCCTGCCGCTGGACATCCACGGCGGCGGGCTGGACCTCATCTTCCCCCACCACGAAAACGAAATCGCCCAGACCGAGGCCGCGCTCGGCAAGCCCCTCGCCAACATCTGGATGCACAACGGCTTCGTGCAGGTGGATTCGGAAAAAATGTCCAAGTCGCTCGGCAACTTCAAGACCATCCGCGACATTCTGGAAACCTACCTTCCCGAGACCCTGCGCTACTTCCTCGCCGGGAAGCACTACCGCAGCCCCATCGACTTCTCGCTCGACAACATGGACGAGAGCGAACGCAGCCAGAAGCGCGTCTACGAGTGCCTGCGCGAAGTGGACAAGGCGCTGGCCCGCGAAAAGTGGAAGCCCGGCGCGGCTCCCGCCGAAATGGTCGAGGAACTGAAGGTGCAGGATCAGTCCTTCATGGAGGCGCTGGAAGACGACGTGAACACCGCCGCCGCGATGGGGCACCTCTTCAACATGGTCCGCATCGCCGGGCGCGTGCTTGAGGACAAGAAGCTCCGCAACGCCGAAGGCGGACGCGAACTGCTCCGGTCGTTCCGCGACGCCACCGCGAAGTGGGACACCCTGCTCGGCCTGTTCGCCCTGAAGCCCGAGGACTTTCTGGCGTCGCTGCGCGAAATCCGCGCCCGGCGCAGGAACCTCGACATGAACAAGGTCGTCGATCTGCTCCGCGAACGGCAGGAAGCCCGTGCCGCCAAGGATTTCGCCCGCTCCGACGCGGCCCGCGACGAACTCGCGGCCCTCGGTGTGGAAGTCCGCGACACACCCGAAGGCCCCGTATGGGATATCATCTAGACGCACCACGGGCCGGGAGCCGTCCCGGCCGTTTCTGGCGCGGCCTCGTCGCCGTGATTCTGGCGCTGGCCCTGTTCGTTCAGGGCGCGCTCACGGCGCAGGCCGCGCTTTTCGGCAGCTTCGGCGTCAAGGACGAGCAGGAGCTCGGGCGCAAGTTCGACGTCCTCGTCCGTTCGCGCATGCCGCTTGTGGAAGACCCCGAAGTCAAAGGCTACATCCAGTCCATTGTGGACCGCCTCTCCAAGTCCTTTCCGCCGCAGCCCTTCCCCTTCGTCGCCAACGTGCTCCTGCACAACAGCATGAACGCCTTTGCCGTGCCCGGCGGCTACGTCTTCGTGCATACCGGGCTGATCATGCAGCTCGATCACGAATCCGAACTGGCGGGCGTACTCGCCCACGAACTCGCCCACGTGACCCAGCGCCACATCGCCACCCGCATGGAGCGGGCGCAGGCCGTCACCCTCGCCAGTCTCGTCGGCGCGCTCGGGGCCGCCCTGCTCGGCGGCGGACAGGGCACCGGGGCCATGATGGCGGGCAGCGTGGCCGCCGGTCAGGCCGCGATGCTCAACTACAGCCGTATGGACGAAACCGAGGCCGACCAGATCGGCCTCCAGTACCTCACCTCGGCGGGCTACCGTCCGCAGGGGCTTCAGGGCGCGTTCGAGAAAATCCGCCGCAAGCAATGGACCTCGGGCATCGACATCCCGGAATACCTGTCCACCCACCCCGACGTGGGGGGCCGCATCAACGAAATCCACGCCCGCATCCAGAGCCTTTCCGCCGCCGTCCGCAACCGCAAGGAGGACGACGCCCGCTTCAACCGGGTCAAGACGCTGATCTGGGCGCGCTACGGCGATCCCGACTCGGCGGCCCGGTTCTTCGCCCAACGCGCCGGGGGCAAAAAGCCGGACTGCCTCGCCTACATGGGGCAGGGCATCCTCGCGGAGCGCCGCAACCAGATCAAGGACGCGGAGGCCGCTTTCGACAAGGCGCTGGCCTGCGCGCCCAAGGACGCTCTCGTCGTCCGCGAGGCCGGGCGCTTCTATTACAACAAGGGCGACGCCCGCGCCGGGCAGACGCTGCAACGGGCCCTGACGCTGGACCCCAACGATCTCATGGCCCAGTTCTTCTACGCCCGCCTGCTGGACGGCAACGGCGACAAGGCCTCGGCCCAGAAGTACTATCGGGAAATGCTGCGCTACCTGCCGCAGGACTCCGAGATCCATTACTACTACGGGCGCTCGCTCGGCGAATCGGGGCGCGTGTTCGAGGCGTATCTGCACCTCGCCTACAGCGCCATGTACCAGAACGACAAGCGCAAGACCGCAAGCTGGCTCAAGCAGGCCCGGCCCCTCGCCGTGACCCCCGTCCAGAAGGAGCAGCTCAAGCGGTTCGAGGACGTCTACGCGGAACGCCAGAGCGTGTGGAAGTAAAAAAGATTGGGGAAATGAAGATTGGGGAGGGGGAGGGGAAACTTTCTGGAGAAAGTTTCCCCTCCCCCTCCCCAAACCCCACCCGCTCCCCTTCAAAGA
>PPYF01172271.1_pt1 | contig 12565 bp, 10 predicted proteins | sample 1559871 | NCBI WGS metagenome assembly PPYF01 (sample SAMN08240021, study PRJNA423297) | Human gut metagenome, whole genome shotgun sequencing project. | reverse complement strand
GTATTATGAGACTTTGGAGCTGGTGGCATAGTCAGTGATATCCTTGAGAAAAATGTGTCAACTAATCTTGACAATATCAGAAATAGGCGTAGATCACATTGCTTGTCACACGGATGATGAGAAGTACCAGCAGCCCGATTCCTGCCAGGATCAGCCGTTTTTCCGTTTGGCCCGTCCATTCGCTCAGTACCTGTCCTGTAATGTAACCGGACAGAAGGGGGAACAAAAGCGCAGCAATGGCGCTGAGGGCAGCGAAAAACATATCCATGGCAAAAATGTTCCGATAGGGACGGTAGTAGGAAAGAAATTTTTTTCAGTCTCTTTTTGGTAAATTGTGATTTCATATATCCTCCGTTTTGTTCAGGAGGGTCTAACGGTCAGAGTCCCTCCTTTTGTTCTCTGTCTGCATCATCATTCTTTTTTTCATGTTTCCCATCCTTTCTTTTCCGGCATATCTGCCGGTTGATTCTGAACAAACTATAACATAGTTGACATCCGCAGACAAGAAATAGTTTGCTTTTTTACATTCCAGAAACATTCTTTCAACATTTTGTAAATGTACCGACGGTATCCTCTGTACAGAAGTTAAGAAAAGCAGATGAAATCAAAAATAAAATCGGAGGGTACAAAACAATGAAAACAATCGGGAATAAAAAAACAGAAAAAGCAGAGAAAACACGGACCATGTATCTGGTAACCGGAGCAGCCGGCTTTTTGGGAGGAACGATTTGCCGTCAGCTGATTGAGAGAGGAGACCGCGTGCGTGCCTTTGTCCTTCCCAATGACAAGGCTGCAGAATATCTGCCGGAAGAAGCGGAGATTGCTGAAGGCGACCTCTGCGACATGGAATCCCTGGAACGCTTTTTCCAGGTTCCTCAGGGAATGGAAACCATCGTGCTTCATATCGCAAGCATCGTCACCGTCAATCCCGATTACAGCCAGAAGGTTATGGATGTAAACGTGGGCGGTACAAAAAATATCATTGAAATGTGTAAAAAACATAAAGAATGTAAGAAGCTGGTTTACTGCAGCAGTACAGGCGCGATCCCGGAGCAGCCGAAAGGTGTGAAGATCAAAGAGGTGGAGGAGTTCCGCGCCGACGAGGTGGAAGGATGCTACAGCCAGTCCAAGGCATTGGCGACCCAGGCGGTTCTGGATGCGGTTCACATGGACGGACTGAATGCCTGTGTGGTTCATCCCAGCGGAATCCTCGGTCCGGAAGATTTTGCCGTAGGCGAGACGACAGGAACAGTGGTCCAGATCATCAACGGCGAAATGCCTATGGGAATCGACGGTTCCTTCAATCTGTGCGATGTCCGTGACCTGGCAAGAGGGACCATCCTTGCGGCAGACAAGGGAAAAGCAGGAAATTGCTATATTCTTGGAAATGAGGAGGTTTCTTTCCGTGATTTCTCCAAGATGCTGGTGAAAGAAGCCGGATGCAAGAAAATCCGTTTCTTTCTTCCTTTGAAAGCAGCGAATTTCCTGGCTGCCATGATGGAGAAAAAAGCGAAGAAGAGCGGGGAAAAGCCGTTGATGACAACGTTCTCTGTATACAACCTTGCGAGAAACAATACGTTTGATTCTTCAAAGGCGAAACGAGAACTTGGCTATTCCACCCGCCCTTATGAGGAGACGATCCATGATGAGGTGATGTGGCTGAAACAGGCAGGGATCATTGCCTGAGGTGTGTTACTGGAACTGGGAGTAATACAGTTTGGAATACAGACCGCCCTGTTTCAGCAAAGTATCGTGGTTTCCCTGTTCGACAATGTCTCCATTCTGGACAACGAGAATGTGGTCTGCATTTTGGATCGTGGACAGCCGGTGAGCGATCACAAAACAGGTCTTGCCTTTCATCAGCTCCCGCATGGCAAGCTGAATTTTTTCTTCCGTCTGCGTATCCACATTGGAGGTCGCTTCGTCCAGGATCAGCATTTTGGAATCCAGCAGCATCGCACGGGCGATGGTCAGCATCTGTTTCTGTCCCTTGGAAAGGCCGGAGCCGTCCCCGGTCAGGACCGTCTGATATCCTTCCGGCATCTGCATGATCGCTTCGTGGATGTGAGCCGCTCTGCATGCGCGCACCACATCTTCCATGGTAGCGTCTTCTTTTCCATAGGAGATATTTTCGTAAATGGTGCCGGTAAACAGCCAGGTATCCTGGAGCACCATTGTGTAAGCGCGGCGAAGGCTTCTTCTGGTCACCCGGGAAATTTCTTTTCCGTCTACGGTGATGGAACCGGACTGTGGATCGTAAAAGCGCATCAGAAGGTTGATGAGCGTCGTCTTGCCGGCTCCGGTAGGTCCGATGATTGCCGTCAGGCTTCCCGGTTCTGCGTGAAAACTCAGGTCATGGAGAATGGTCTGGCCCGGCAGATAGCTGAAGCAGATATGTTCCATCCGCACGTCACCCTTCACATCGGTGAGTTCGACCGCATCCGGTGCATCCGCCGGTTCCGGCGCTTCATCGATCAGACGGAAGACACGTTCTGCCGCCGCTGTGGCGGACTGAAGTTCGCTGAGAATGTTCGCGGCTTCGTTGATCGGGCCGGAAAATTTTCTTGAATACAGGACAAAGGACGACAGATCACCCAGAGAAATGCTCTGGAACAGGTACAGCACGGCGCCCAGAACGCTGATCAGAGACAGGGAAAGGTTGTTGATAAAGTTGACGGACGGTCCTGTCATGCTTCCGTAATAATCCGCGTTGTAGTAGGCGTCCACGGCTTCCGTGTTTTTCTGATCAAACCGTGAGATCATCGTCTCTTCCTGATGATACGCCTTAATGGTTTTCTGGCCGCTGATGATTTCTTCCGTATATCCGTTCAGTTCTCCCAACTTTGCAGAGCGTTTGCGGAACAGGGGACGGACTTTCCTTGTCATATACCGGGTCAGCAAAATGGATGCCGGAATCGTGATGACAAAGACGGACACCAGAGCCGGCGCGATCATAAGCATCATGACCAGAGAGCCGATGACGGTGATCACGCTGGTACAGATCTGCAGCAGGTCATTGGAGAGGGAGGCATTTACCGTATCAATATCGTAGGAGATCCGGCTGATGATGTCTCCGGTCTGGGTACGGTCAAAATAGCCCACCGGCAGTTCCATCAGTGTATCGAACACGTCTTTGCGCATCTGATAGATGACGCGCTGGCTGAAACGGATGGTAATGCGGGTCAGGATATAGGTCAGCAGAGAAGAGAGGGCGTAAAACCCGATCATCAGTGCCGCGTAGAAAAACACCAGGGGAAAATCCACATCGTTGGGTCCATGGATCGCATCGATGGCATAGCCGGAGAGCATCGGTCCCACCAGGCCAAGGAGGTTGCTGACGATCGTCAGGAACAAAGCGAGAAACAGCAGCCATTTGTACTGATACAGGTAACTCCACAGACGGAGCAGTACGTAGCGTCTGTCTCTTGGCTTTTCTTTCTTGTATTTTTCATCTTCTTCCGATTCCGGGGCTTTTCCAAAGAAGGAAAAAGTGTTCTTTCCGGAATCTTTCTTTTTTTCGGTTCTTTTTTCTGAATGGATTTCAGTATCATTCATGTGCTTCATCTGTTTCACCTCCCATCTGAGAAAGACTGATCTGACGGTATGGTTCACAGGAGGCCATCAATTCCTCGTGGGTGCCATAACCGATCTCTCTGCCGTTTTCCAGCATCAGGATATGATCCGCGTGGCGGATCGAGCTTGCCCGCTGGGCAACAATGATGGTAGTTGTTTTACGGAAATTTTTGGACAGAGCCTGGCGAAGCCGTGCGTCGGTCTGATAATCCAGCGCGCTGGAGGAGTCGTCAAGGATCAGGATTTCCGGATGTGCTGCAAGCGCCCGTGAGATCAGCACGCGCTGTTTCTGGCCGCCGCTCAGGTTGGAACCGCGGATCGCCAGACGGTAACCAAGTCCGTCCTCCAGTTCTTCGATGAATGGCTGTGCCTGTGCGCACACAACGGCTTTCTCGATATCCTCCTGCGTGATATCCCTTCCAAAACGGATGTTTTCTTCCACGGTATCCGCAAACAGCACATCGTTCTGAAAGACGATTCCAAATTTCTTGTGGAGTTCGCTGAAAGGAATTCCACGGACATCATCCCCGTCGATGCGGATGGTTCCCTTGTCTGCATCGTAAAAACGGATCAGAAGGTTGATGATCGTACTTTTTCCACATCCCGTAGCGCCGATGATTCCAAGGGTTTCCCCTTTTTTCAGAGCAAAGGAAATGTCGGAGATCACCTGGGAACGTCCCAGATGGTAGGCGAAAGATACGTGGTCGAACAGGACATGATATTCCGTATCCTGATGATCCCTGGCTTCCAGCAGCAGGTCCTCCGGAGCGTCCAGTACCTGACTGATCCGATTCGCGGAGGCAGAACCTTTGGAAAACAGCATAAACATACGGTTGATGGAAAGCATGGCGTTCAGGATGATCGTAAAGTAAGTAAGAAAAGCCAGGATGGTTCCCGTCTGTGTCTGACCGGCAGCCACCCGGAAAGCTCCCGCCACGACCACCAGCGTAAGGCCTGCGTTCAGGAAAAGATTCATCAGGGGATTGCTGGCAGCCATTGTAACCGAAGCTTTTGTCTCTTTCTCCACGATGTTCTGGTTTGCAGCCTTGAAACGTTCTTTTTCGTATTCTGTTTTGGAAAGCGCTTTGATGACACGGATTCCGGAGGCGTTCTCCCGTACGACACGGACCATCCGGTCAACCGCCTGCTGCAGCTGTGTGTACAGGGGAATTCCTTTTCTGGAAATATAAAACACAGTGACCGCGACAAACGGCAGGACAGCCAGAAGAACCAGCGTCAGCACCGGTTCCATGAACATGGTCATGGTGATTCCGCCAAGGAGCAGAATCGGCGCGCGGATTCCCAGCCGCTGCATCATACCGATCATCTGGTGAATGTTGTAGGTATCCGAAGTCAGGCGGGATTCCAGGGAAGCGATAGTGAACGTGTCCGTCTGGCGGCAGGACAGATAAGAAATCCTGCGGAACAGATCGTGCCGGAGACTTTCGGTTGTATCCCTCGCCACCCGGGAAGCCATCCGGTTGGCAATGACGTTACCCGCCCAGGCGATCACCGAACAGATCAGCATCAGCAGACCGTAAAGCAGGATTTCCGTCATGTCTTTTTTGGGAACGATCACATCGATCATATAGGAAAGAATCCACGGGAGAAACAGATCCATGATCGTTCCGGTGAATTTGATCGTCACGCCGAGGATCATCCGCGGAATGTGCGGACGCAGATAGAGAAATACCTTTTTCAAGCTGAAACCACCCCTTTGCAGATAATATTGCATTTACAATTATTGCATGTGCAACTATATAAAAAGAATACTATGATATAATAAAAAAGTCAACAAAATGACGAATAAATTCAAAAAATATCAAAAGGTAATTGGAAATAGAATACAATATGCTATACTAATAGGAAAAAGAAGAATATATTTTGTTTTTTATATGGGAGAAAGTTATGTTGGCTGAACTTAAATTGAAACTTGAAAGTGAAGAACTGAGTTATCGGCAATCTTCTAATCTGCAAGGGCTGATGATGGAACATGTGGAAAAAGAATATGCTGCTTTTTTGCATGAGAATCGATTGAACCCTTATAGTCAATGTTTGATGCAAGAAGGTAATGACAAGATTTGGTATGTACGTACTATGAATGAAGAATCTTATGAGAAAATTTTGCTTCCACTTTCCAGACTGCAAAGATTTACTCTAAAAGATGGAAAAATCAAGTGTATGGTGCAGGAGACACAGCTTCAGACCATACCGGATGAAACATTGATGAAAGAATTTTATCATGTGCGTGGAGAACGATATATAGATCTTGCTTTTCTATCACCTGCCGCATTTAAACAGAATGGTAAATATGTGTTTTATCCGGATCTTTCATTGATTTACGGAAGTTTGATGAGAAAATACAGCGCATCCTCCGGACAACTGGATATGATGGATGAAGATACATTGATGCAACTTGTTAACCAGAGCGAGATTGTCAGGTACCATCTAAAAACAGCTTTGTTTCCCATGGAAGGTATAAGGCTTACTGGATTTATGGGAACCATACGAATACAGATAAAAGGATCAGATACGATTGCGAGATATATTCGTCTGCTTTTACGTTTTGGTAAATTTTCCGGTGTGGGAATCAAAACTGGGATGGGTATGGGAGCCATTAAAATGTTGGAAAGGAGTGTGAACAGTGAAGGATAAGGAAGTTAAACTTGTAGTTGGAGGTCTTCTCCATGACATTGGAAAAATTGTTTTTCGGGAAGGGAATGACAGAAGAAATCATTGTCAGAGTGGTTATGATTATCTGATAAATGAAGTCGGAATGACAGATAAGGAAGTGTTAAACTGTGTTAGATTCCATCACTATAAGCTATTGAAAGATGCAATGGTTTTACCAGATGATCTTGCGTACATTGTGTATATAGCAGACAACATTGCGGCATCGGCGGATAGAAGAAAAAGTGATTCGGCGGATTCCGGATTTGAAATTACGGTTCCGCTTCAAAGTGTTTTCAATGTGCTGAATGGAAATCATGAGGAAAAATATTATCTTCCGGGAAGTTTGAATCCAGAAGGGATGATCAATTATCCTCAGGATAAGAAGATTCCGTTTGATGAAAAATTTTATCGGGAGATTATTCAGAGGATTACGGATAATCTGCAGGGCTTTGAGTGGAATTCGGAACACATCAACTCTTTGATGCAGGTGCTGGAGGCAAACTTGTCTTTTGTACCTTCGTCGACCGCGAAAGATGAGCTGACGGATATTTCTCTGTATGATCATGTAAAATTGACTGCAGGATTTTCCAGTTGTATTTATCAGTATTTGCAGGGAAAACAGGAAAAGGATTATCGGGCAATACTTTTTCAAAAAAGCCGCGAGTTTTATGAAAGAAAAGTGTTTTTGCTCTGTTCTATGGATTTATCCGGAATTCAGCAGTTTATTTATACCATTGCCTCAGAGAATGCGCTGAAAACCCTTCGGGCACGTTCCTTTTATCTGGAAATTATGATGGAACATGTGATAGACTGCCTGCTGGATCGACTGTCTCTATCAAGGGCGAATCTGATTTATTCTGGCGGAGGACATTGTTATCTGATACTTCCTAATACGGATTCTGCCAGAAAAATATTTGAAGAGTATCTGGAACAGGTAAACGAATGGCTGACAGAGCTTTTTGATATTTCCCTGTATTTGGCTGGCGGCTGTGTGCCGTGCAGCAGCAATGACCTGCAGAATCTTCCTGCAGGAAGTTACTCGGCTTTGTATCGAGAACTTGGAAGTGTTATTTCAAAACAAAAATTACATAAGTATTCAGCGGAAACGATTCTGAAATTAAATACCAGAAAGGTTCGGGATTATTCAAGAGAGTGCAGGGTTTGTAAACGACTTGATTCTGTAAATGAGGATGGCGTGTGTCAAATCTGCAGTAAAATGAGTGGGTTTTCCAAAAACATTTTATACAGTGAGTTTTTTACAATACTTTTGGCAGAGTCAGGAGAAGAAGGACTGCCGCTTCCGGGAGGATATTTCCTGGTTGCAGACAATGCCGCGCAGGTCAGAAAAAGGATGGTGGAAGATCCGTATTATGTTCGAACCTATGCGAAAAACCGGATGTATACAGGAAAACACATTGCAACGCCGATTTGGGTGGGAGATTATACGACTGGGCAAAGCTTTCAGGAGTTTGCTGAACAGGCTTCAGGAATTGACAGGATTGGAATATTGAGAGCGGATGTGGATAATCTTGGACAGGCATTTGTCTCTGGTTTTCGGGATACCGAAAATGCGGATCGTTATATGACGCTGACGCGTGTAGCGGTGCTGTCCAGACATTTGTCTTTATTTTTTAAAGTGTATATCCGGCAGATCCTTGAACAGGGAATTTTTCATATGGATAAGACGACTGAAACCAGGAAACGAAATGCCACAATCATTTATTCGGGAGGAGATGATGTATTTATTGTTGGAGCATGGAATGATATTATTGAATTTTCAGTGGATTTAAAAAAGGCTTTTCAAAGATATACTCAGGGAACCCTGACGTTGTCTGCAGGTATCGGTATTTATGAACCTGGCTACCCAATCAGTGCAATCGCAGAAGAAGTCGGAGAACAGGAGGAACAGTCCAAAAAACTTCCGGGTAAGGATGCAGTTACCCTTATGGAAGACGGACAATGGCATTGGGATGAAAGGGGGAAACACAGAATCAGTGATGGAACGTATCGGTGGAATGAATTCGAAAAAAAGGTACTGGAAGAAAAATATCGAATCTTTTGTGAGTTCCTTTTTGAGTCAGAACAACAGGAGCGTGGCATGAACTTTGTGTATCATTTGCTGCAGTTGATCAGGAATCAGAAGGAAAGGATAAATTTTGCAAGGTGTGTATACTTTCTGGCACGTCTGGAACCGAAAGAAGACGGGGAAAAACAGGAAAAATACCGTAGATTTTCCAATTGTATCTATGAATGGATCCAGTCAGAAGAAGACTGCAGACAATTGAAAACGGCAATCTGTGTATATGCATATGCAAGAAGAAAGACGGAGGGTAAGAACGATGCTGATTAATGAAGAAAACTATGTGGATAAAGCAGAGCAGACCATCTGTAATCTGGTAAAAAAATCGCAGGAAAAAAGGAGAAAACGAGGCGAAGACAATCTTGTTACAACATCAAAAATCAGAAACCTGCTTTCTATTACAGCTGATATTTATAATCAGATCCTGAATGATACGGGCGAACAATTGTCAGATGAAATATGTGAAAGAATTCAGTATCTGCGGGTTCGGTTTGTTTATGAAGCGGGAAGAGAGGAAAAGGTAAGGGATTTTGTGGAAGAGGCCAAGATTCTGGAAATTATCCAACAGATTCAGGGAAGCAGACGAAATTATATTTTATTCAGCCGATATATGGAGGCGTTGGTAGCTTTTCATAAATATTACGAAAAAAAATTATAATGAGGTGAAAATCATGTACGCAAAAATTCAGATTACAGGCGATTTAGAGGTAAAAACAGGAATGCACATCGGTGGAAATGATTCTTTTTCTGCAATAGGAGCGGTGGACTCTCCTGTAATAAAAGATATCAAATCAAATCTCCCCATAATACCAGGCAGTTCCTTGAAAGGAAAAATGAGAAGCTTGCTTGCAAAAGAGTATAATACTTCCATTAATGTGAAGCCAGACGACGATGCCGAACGACTTACACGGTTGTTTGGCACAGCAAAACCCAATCATGTGAAACGAAGCAGAATTCTTATTTCGGATATGGTACTGGCAAATGAAAAACAGATACATGAATATGGAATTCAGAGCATGACAGAGGTAAAATTTGAAAATACAATTAATCGGGCAACTGCAGTAGCAATGCCAAGACAAATTGAAAGGGTTATACGGGGCTCTGTTTTCGAATTGGATATGATTTACGAACTGGAAAATACAGAAGAATTTCTGGAAGATATTGAAACACTTGCGGAAGGATTCCGGCTGCTTCAGTATGACTATCTTGGAGGTCATGGATCCAGGGGATACGGGAAAGTGGTTATTCATGATCTTGATGCAGCTTTGGTAATTGGAGAAGTCGATGACCAATTGATGGAAGAATGCAACAAAATTCTGAAGGGGGTCAGCCAATCATAATGGTAGAAAGGAAAAGTAAATACAGATTATTTCGGCTGGAGTTTCCATATGGTGTACATTTCGGGAAAAGGGCGCTGGAGGATACGGATATAACTTTTTACGCAGATACTTTATTTTCTGCGCTTTGCCAGGAAGCTGTTCGACAGGGGGCTTTGAACCGATGGCTTGAACTTTTTGAAAAAAATCGTTTATGGATTTCGGACGCATTTCCTTATGTAAAACAGGAGTATTATTTGCCGAAACCTATTATGTGGATAAAAACAGAAAGGCCGGGAGGAGATTCTGTTGAGAAAAAGAAATATAAGAAATTGAAATATATTCCGGCAAAATATATAAAAGAATATTTTATGGGTGAATTTCCGATTGACCTGGAGTTTCCGGAGATAGGGCAGGAATCGATGCGTGTTTCCGCAAAGGTTCGTGGGGAAGAGGAAACGACACCATATCGTATTAAAATTTTTCAGTTTTCAGAAGGAGCCGGTCTTTATTTTATAGCCAAAGGTGAAGAGGATGCACTCCAGTTTCTGGAAGAACTTCTTTTTGCAGTTTCTTATAGCGGAATCGGTGGAAAGAAATATGCAGGCCTTGGAAGATTTGAGTTTATGACATGCAAAATGCCAGATGAATTGGAAACTTTATTGGAGAATAAGGGAGAAATCCATATGCTGATTTCCTCGGCTTTACCCAAAACTGAAGAACTCCAGAAAGCGACAGAGCATGGATATTTCCAGCTGATCAAACGAAGCGGTTTCATAGATTCTGCGAATTATTCAGATCGTCAGATGCGAAAAAGGGATTTATATGTTTTTCAATCAGGATCATGTTTTACATCAAGTTTTTCCGGTCAGATTGTAGATGTATCGGATGGCGGTAAACATCCGATTTATCGTTATGCAAAGGCGATGTTTTTGGGGGTATCGATATGAAACGGGTTCTTAAAGAATACAAACTGAATTTTCAGGTGAAAGGTCCTGTATTTATTGGAAATGGAAATGAGATTAAGAAAAAGGAATACTTGTTTCTCACTCCGGATACAGTGGGAATCATAGATATCAACAGGTTTTATAGCATGCTTCGAAAAAGGCATTTGGAGAATCAGTTTGAAAAATTTATGTTGGGAAGTGAAAAAACCAATCTGCGCAACTGGATGTTTCAAAACAAAATTTCTCTGAAAGAAGCGGAAAAGTGTATGAAGTATACCATTCAGGTCGGGGATGGCATACGGAAAACAGCTCGTTCTATGCAGGTGATGGAGTATATAAAAGATCCTTATGGAAAACCTTATGTACCAGGAAGTTCGGTAAAAGGGATGCTGCGCACAGTCTTGCTGTGTGCAGATATCAGAAAAAATCCGGAAAAATATATGACAGACCAAAGGGAGATAATTCGGGAATTGGAGAAATCCAGGGGCAGAAATCGGAAGATACTGACGAATCAGATTAAATGCGTAGAGAACAGAAGATATCATCTCCTGAACAGAAAAGAAGACAAGAAGAATGCGGTCAATGACGTTATGGCAGGATTTATTGTATCAGACAGTGAACCGCTGAATACAGATCAACTGATTTTGTGTCAGAAAATTGAACGACATCCAGACGGAAAAGAAAAGCCGCTGAATTTAATGAGGGAATGCCTTGCACCTGGTACAACGTTTCGTAATACACTTACAATTGACACTTCGATTTGTCCATGGGATGCATCGGAAATAAAAGAAGCGATTGAAAGACATAATGAAATATATTATGATGAATTTGTCTCTCATTTTAAAGATATGGACAGGCCTTTTTCAGATAGTGTATACCTTGGCGGCGGATGTGGATTTCAGTCAAAAACAATGGTAGCTTCCATGTTTCCAGGCGGGCAGGGAGTGAGGACGACAAAAGAGATTTTTGATAAAATTGGTGTTCCAGAAAAACATCATAGTAAGGATATGGGATATGGCGTTTCGCCTCATATTTATAAATGCACTTATTATAAAGGACAGACTCTGCCAATGGGAGTGTGCAGGATGGATATTATATAATTTTCCCACGCACGGCATAGTTACTGCGAATTTAGGTCTTTTTTCTATTTTTCGTATTCAGCTTTTTCTCTCAAACGGTTTCCCACGCATTATGTCTCTGGAACCCACTTAATTACTAGGGTTCCAGGGACGGGATTGAGAAATGTAATTCCCCGTAAGGGGACGGAAACACGGTATGACAGAGCAGGAATTTATCCAGTATGATTGAGAAATGTAATTCCCCGTAAGGGGACGGAAACTAATTCGAATCCTAACAATGCAGCGCAAGTTTTTATTGAGAAATGTAATTCCCCGTAAGGGGACGGAAACACATGCTGGCAGGTTTCATAGTTTGGTTTCATGTTATTGAGAAATGTAATTCCCCGTAAGGGGACGGAAACTATATCCTTGTCAATCTCGTATTCACGGCATATCTGATTGAGAAATGTAATTCCCCGTAAGGGGACGGAAACCAAGTCTGGGAAAGCAAAAGGAACTACGGTTGCATTGAGAAATGTAATTCCCCGTAAGGGGACGGAAACAACGATTGACGGTGCGATAGTCATAAGGTACTGCATTGAGAAATGTAATTCCCCGTAAGGGGACGGAAACCCCAAAATTTCGTTCATTTTTGTTTTTCATTCCGCATTGAGAAATGTAATTCCCCGTAAGGGGACGGAAACCTTTGTAAACGGTTGTCTCAAAATCACACATGAAATATTGAGAAATGTAATTCCCCGTAAGGGGACGGAAACGCTGCCCTTACTTCCTTTACCAATGTTTTCCGGTATTGAGAAATGTAATTCCCCGTAAGGGGACTGGTGTGGTATAAAAAAAGTTGACAGTTTATTCTCAAGGATTTCATAATAGAATCATGAGAATAAGGAGGTATTCAAA
>PPYF01269630.1_pt1 | contig 12566 bp, 14 predicted proteins | sample 1559871 | NCBI WGS metagenome assembly PPYF01 (sample SAMN08240021, study PRJNA423297) | Human gut metagenome, whole genome shotgun sequencing project. | reverse complement strand
TTCTTTATGATATCCGCCCGAAGCTCTGACATTCTGATAGAATCGTGAGAAACTTCGGGCTTTTTATTTGCCCCTTTTTCTTATTTTTCACAGTGAAGATGCTCATTGTCTTCAAATAAAAACTATCTTTGTGGTTCGATAACCCGGATATTTTTTAGATATGGAACGACTGAATACCATAAAAGAGCTTATCAACCAGGGAAATGTAGAGCAAGCCATCCAGCAGCTTGACGAAATACTGCAAACAGACTTTCCCGGCAAAGACGAAGCTTACTACCTGCGGGGAAATGCCTATCGGAAACAAGGCAACTGGCAACAAGCACTGAACAACTATCAGTATGCCATCGACCTGAACCCCGAAAGCCCGGCACAACATGCCTATCAAATGGCTATGGACATCCTGAACTTCTACAACAAGGATATGTACAATCAATAAATAAAGAACGTAAATTATGGCAAAAATCAAAGGAGCAATCGTAGTAGACACCGAACGTTGCAAAGGCTGCAACTTGTGTGTGGTAGCGTGTCCGCTCAACGTAATAGCCCTCACCAAGGAGGTGAATGTGAAAGGGTATAACTATGCCCACCAAATATTGGAAGATACTTGTAACGGCTGCGCCTCGTGCGCCACAGTATGTCCGGACGGATGTATCTCAGTATATAAAATAAAAGTAGAATAAATCTGTAAATCAGTAGAATATGGCAGAAGAAGTTGTATTAATGAAAGGAAACGAAGCCATCGCCCACGCAGCCATCCGTTGCGGTGCAGACGGTTACTTCGGATATCCCATTACTCCGCAATCGGAGGTATTGGAAACTCTTGCCGAACTGAAACCCTGGGAGACGACCGGCATGGTGGTTCTTCAGGCAGAAAGTGAAGTGGCAGCTATCAATATGGTGTACGGCGGTGCCGGAAGTGGTAAAATGGTCATGACCTCCTCCTCCAGCCCCGGTGTCAGCCTAAAGCAGGAAGGTATCTCTTATCTGGCAGGTGCCGAGCTGCCTTGCTTGATTGTAAACGTTATGCGCGGCGGTCCCGGTCTGGGAACCATCCAACCGAGCCAGGCCGACTATTTCCAGACAGTAAAAGGAGGCGGCCACGGTGACTATCGTCTGATTGCCCTTGCTCCGGCTTCCGTACAAGAAATGGCAGATTTCGTAGGACTGGCATTCGAACTTGCCTTCAAATACCGTAATCCGGCAATCATCCTTGCCGACGGTGTCATCGGCCAGATGATGGAAAAAGTGGTGCTCCCGGTACAACATTGCCGCGTATGCCGACAAGGTGAAAGGTATGCTCGTTACAGAATTGAATGCCGGACAGATGGTGGAAGATGTCCGCCTTGCCGTGAACGGTAAAGTGAAAGTGGAACATTTCGGACGCCTCGGCGGCATTGTTCCCGATCCGGATGAGATAGTAGATGCATTGAAAGAAAAACTGATTAAGAAATGAATCCTGATAAAATAAGAAACGTACTGAACATTCTCTTCATGGTACTTGCCCTGGCAGCTATCATTATATATTTTGCTGCAAAAGATGACTTCAAGCTGTTCATCTACGTCTGCGGCGCGGCGATATTCGTCAAGTTGATGGAGTTTTTCATACGGTTCACCAACAGATAGGAGAAGTGATTATGACAAAAGAAGATATTATAAAGCCCGAGAATCTGGTTGCCAAGAAACCGACTCTGATGAACGACAATCCCATGCACTACTGCCCGGGATGCAGTCACGGCGTAGTTCATAAACTCGTAGCCGAAGTTATCGAAGAAATGGGACTGGAAGACAAAGCAATAGGCATCTCCCCCGTGGGATGTGCCGTGTTCATCTATAATTATATAGACATCGACTGGCAGGAAGCCGCCCATGGACGTGCGCCCGCACTTGCCACTGCCATCAAGCGCCTTTGGCCAGACCGCCTGGTGTTCACTTACCAAGGAGACGGCGACCTGGCTTGTATCGGTACTGCCGAAACCATCCACGCCTTGAACCGCGGCGAAAACATCACCATCATCTTCATCAACAATGCCATCTATGGTATGACCGGGGGACAAATGGCTCCCACTACCCTTGTAGGCATGAAGACATCGACCAGCCCTTACGGACGTGACGTGCATCTGCACGGCTATCCGCTGAAGATGGCCGATATTGCTGCACAATTGGAAGGAACCGCTTACGTGACACGCCAAAGCGTACAGTCCGTTCCCGCCATCCGCAAAGCGAAAAAGGCTATCCGCAAAGCATTCGAGAACTCTATGGCAGGCAAAGGTTCCAACCTTGTGGAAATCGTTTCCACCTGTAACTCCGGCTGGAAGATGTCTCCTGCGAAATCCAATGAATGGATGGTAGAGAACATGTTCCCCTTCTATCCGCTGGGCGACCTGAAAGATAAATAATCATGCTAAAGACAGAAGAACAATGAAAGAAGAAATCATTATAGCAGGCTTCGGTGGACAAGGTGTATTGTCCATGGGAAAGATTTTGGCATATTCCGGATTGATGGAAGGCAAAGAGGTGACTTGGATGCCGGCTTACGGACCGGAACAACGTGGTGGTACAGCCAACGTAACAGTCATCGTAAGTGACGAGAAAATATCCTCACCCATCTTAAGCAAGTACGATGCCGCCATCATCCTGAACCAGCCGTCATTGGAGAAATTCGAAAGCAAGGTAAAACCCGGAGGCGTACTTATCTACGACGGTTACGGCATCATCAACCCGCCGACGCGTAAGGACATCCACGTTTACCGCATCAACGCCATGGATGCCGCCAATGAAATGAACAACGCCAAGGCATTCAACATGATTGTATTGGGTGGATTATTGAAAATCAAGCCGATGGTTACACTGGACAGTGTACTCAGAGGATTGAAGAAGACACTGCCCGAACGCCACCACCACTTGATACCGATGAACGAAGAAGCTATCAAGAAAGGAATGGAACTTATTCAGGAAATGAAATGAAAGGCTATGTAAAGCCACTCCCCATAAGAGGAGGAACTTTACGCCAGAATAAGAGATAAAGGAAAACGGATAAGCCCTTGTGATATTGATTTATTGCAAGGGCTTATTTCATTTCAAGCCGGAAAAAGTATGGATTCAAGGGCAGAGAACCGGAAGCAGTATAGAACAAAACAGAAAACAAGACAGTTTAAAAGAAGCAAAAAAGGCTGAATTCAGTAAGCAAATAATTTTTTATTGTATCTTTGCGCCTAATTATGAGACGAATTGTACTGACATATATATTTCTGTCCGTTATAGGGATATGGGGGGCTATGGCGCAAAACACCTTAAACCCGATGAACAATCGCGACCGGTTCGGTAACCAGATTGACCCGAATACCCAGCCGGACAATCTGGAAGACAGTACCAATACTGAGATTCAAAGTCTTCCGCCCAAGCTTTACATGTGGAAACTAAGTGAGACACTGGGCAACCGTACCATCATACCTGCCGACACAGCCAGCCTCAACTTCCAGAGCACCAATCTGGTGGAAGGAATGTTCGGCCATTACAACTACTTGGGAAATTTAGGTTCTCCACGCCTCTCACGTCTGTTCTTCGAACGGGAGGAAAGCGAACCTACCATCTTCATGGCTCCCTTCTCCAGTTTTTTCACACGTCCCGACCAGGTGCTTTTCACCAACAGCAACGTGCCTTACACCAATCTTACCTACTACAAAGCCGGCAGCAAAGTGAACGGTGAAGAACGCTTCAAGTCCTACTTCTCCGTCAACGTCAACAAGCAGTTGGCATTTGGCTTTAACATCGACTATCTGTACGGACGCGGTTATTACCAGAACCAGTCCACCTCGCACTTCAATGCAGGTCTGTTCGGTAGCTATATCGGCGAGAAATACCAGGTACAAGCAGTCTACAACAACTTTTTCCTGAAGATGAACGAGAACGGCGGTATTGCAGACGACCAATACATCACCCGTCCCGAAAACATGTCCGGAGGAAAGAAAGAGTACGAGTCCACCACTATTCCGGTCAAATTGGAACAGAGTTCCAACCGTAACAAGGATTTTTATATCTATCTGACACAGCGCTATCGTCTTGGTTTTACGCGGAGAGTACGGAACACACAAGAAGGCAAACCGACGGTATCCGCACCCAAAGCCTCATCCTCCCCGTCCTCTGAAGCCGAAATATCCGCTTCGAACAACGACATAGCATTGCCAAACGACAGCATAGCATCAAAATCGGTCAGCACACTTGCAGCTGCCAATGACAGCCTGCCGTCTGTTTCTACCGCAGACAACGACTCACTTTTCGAAGAAGAGTTCGTCCCCGTCACCAGCTTTATCCATACCTTGAAAGTAGAGCGGTCGCGGCACCAATTCCGTTCGGGAAGCGAGCCCGAAGGATTCTTCCCGGAAGACTACAAGCTTTACAAGAATTACAGCAACGACTCCACCACGGCATTCAGTGTAAAGAACGTGTTCGGAATAGCCTTGCTGGAAGGTTTCAACAAATACGCCAAAGCCGGACTTACGGCTTATATCTCCCACAAGTTCAGCCGGTACGACCTGATGAATACGGACACACTTACCGACATGCGCCGCATCCGCTACACCGAGCAGGAAATCTTCCTGGGTGGCGAACTCGCCAAGCGCGAAGGCAAACTGCTGCACTACAACGTAAACGGTGAAGTGGGGTTGGTAGACAAAGCCATCGGGCAGTTCCGCGTCAACGCCAATCTGGACCTGAACTTCCGTCTATGGAAAGATACGGTGAACTTCTACGCCCGCGGTTATGTGAGCAACACGCTTCCTTCCTTCTACATGCGCCATTACCACTCCAACCACTACAACTGGGACAACGACAACATGGACAAGGAATTCCGTACGCGTGTAGAAGGCGAGCTGAACATTTCCCGTTGGGGAACCAATCTCCGTGCCGGCGTAGAGAATATCAAGAACTACACCTACTTCAACCAAAGCGCCCTGCCCGAACAGAACGGAGGCAACATACAAGTGCTGTCCGCCACACTGAAACAAGACTTCCGCCTCGGTGTCTTCCACCTGGACAATGAGGTGACCTGGCAGAAGACGAGCAATGAAACAGTACTTCCATTGCCCCAACTCTCGCTCTACCATAACTTCTACATACTGGCTAAACTCGCCAAGAAGGTGCTGACCGTTCAGTTGGGTGCCGATGTCCGTTACTTCACCAAGTACAACGCACCTGCCTATGCACCCGGCGTCCAGCAGTTCCATCTGCAACCTACGGACGATTTGGTGGAAATAGGCGGTTACCCCATCGTAAACGTATATGCCAACCTGCACTTGAAGCGGACGCGTATCTTTGCCATGATGTATCACGTCAACGCGGGTATGGGAAGCGCCAATTCCTTCCTGGTGCCACACTACCCCATCAATCCGCGCTTGTTCAAAATTGGCGTCTCATGGAATTTCTATGACTAACAGATGACTGTATGACGAAAAGCAGACTGCTCAAATACGCACTTCTGGGAATTGCAGCGGCTCTCATTGCCCACTATCTCATCAAGAAAGAAGAGAAACCGAAAGGTCATCCGCGCGATTATGCCGAGATAGCTGCCGAAGGCATCATACATGCTTCGACGGAATACAACTCCATCAGCTTCTATGTGGATGATGACACCTTGTCCGGTTTCCACTACGAGCTGATAGAAGCTTTTGCACGCGACCACGGGCTGCAAGCGGCCATATCACCGGAAATGAGCTTCAACAAGCGACTGGAAGGCCTGGCCGACGGGCAATATGACGTGATTGCCTACGGCATCCTCGCCACCAGTGAGCTGAAAGACTCCTTGCTGCTTACCACCCCTATTGTGCTGAACAAGCAAGTGCTGGTGCAACGCAAGCTTGAGAATATTTCCGACTCGTCATTATTCATCAAAAGCCAACTGGACCTGGCTGGAAAGACACTGCACGTAGTGAAAGGCTCCCCTTCCATACTACGCATCCGCAACCTGGGAAATGAGATAGGCGACACCATCTACGTTGAGGAAATAGAGAAGTACGGTTCCGAACAACTGATTGCCTTGGTAGCCCATGGAGACATCGACTATGCCGTATGCGACGAAAGCATTGCCCGTACCGCAGCCGACAGCATTCCTCAAATAGACATCAATACCGCCATCAGCTTCACGCAATTCTATTCCTGGGGGGTAAGCAAACAGTCCCCTATCCTGCTGGACAGCCTCAACACATGGCTGGATAGTTTCAAGAAGGGAAAGGAATACAAGAAAATCTACAAACGATACTACGGGAAACGAAACTAAGCTGCACTTTTCCATACACGCAGCATATCCCTACTTTTACAACTAGTTATTAATCAACAGCTTATTACTGCAAAATCCTGCATACATTTTGCAGTGCCACTGCAAAGCCGTTGCAGTGGCACTGCACACCGATATGCAGTACGACTGCAACAGTTATGCAGTGATACTGCAACACGTTTGCAGTCGCACTGCAAAATACATGCAGCAAGAATGCAAACAAGATGCAGTCATCAAATACCCATATCGATATTACGGCATACCCGAAGTAAAGAATTAGAGTCCTTCCACCTCCCTTAGCCACATCTCCGACGAAGCATCGCTCGGCATTCTCCAATCACCGCGCGGACTCAGAGAGATACTGCCCACCTTCGGACCATCCGGCAAACAGGAACGCTTGAACTGCTGGTTGAAGAAACGACGGCAGAAAGTCTGCAACCATTTTTTGATGGTTTCTTCATCATACATCCCCTTGAATGTGCGTGCTGCCAGGAAAAATATCTTGGAAGGACGGAAACCGCAGCGCAGGAAGTAATAAAGGAAGAAGTCGTGAAGCTCATACGGCCCCACCAAATCCTCGGTAATCTGCTGGATATTACCGTTCTCATCTGCCGGAATCAGTTCCGGGCTGATGGGAGTATCCACAATATCGAGCAAGGTAGCACGTGAAGCATCGTCCATATCATGCTCTGCCACCCATTTCACCAAGTGCTTCACCAGAGTCTTGGGGACGCTGGCATTCACACCGTACATCGACATGTGATCGCCGTTGTAAGTGGCCCATCCTAAAGCAAGTTCCGAAAGGTCGCCCGTACCGATAACCATTCCCCAGGTCTGGTTGGCAATATCCATCAAGATTTGGGTACGCTCCCGTGCCTGCGCATTCTCGTAAACCACGTCGTGCACATGGACATCATGGTCTATGTCTTTGAAATGCTGTATGCAGGCCTCCTTGATACTGACTTCGCGGACAGTCACACCGAGGGAGTTCATCAGGTCGATGGCATTCGTGTAAGTACGGTCGGTCGTTCCGAATCCCGGCATGGTGACACCGACAATACCCTGGCGGGACCATCCCAACTTATCGAAAGTCTTTACGCAAACCAGCAGCGCCAGCGTAGAATCCAGTCCACCCGAAATGCCGATAACGGCACTTTTCGCTTTAGTATACACCAGACGTTGCGCCAGTCCGGACACCTGGATGGAGAATACCTCCTCACAGCGTTCGTCCAACGCTATCCCCTGCGGAACAAATGGATGCGGTTCAAAAGTACGTGTCAGGTTCAAATCCCTGCTGTTGACATACTCCGTAGAGATTCGTACCGGAAGGGCCGAAACACAATTTGCATGGCAAGCCGCGAAGGTCGTATTCACCCGGCGCTCCATACGCAAGTGTTCCACATCAATTTCACTGATGACCACCTGCCCTTCGAAAGAGAAGCGTTCGTTTGCCGCCAGCAGAGTCCCGTTCTCATAAATCAGTCCGTTGCCGGCAAACACCACATCCGTAGTGGATTCTCCGAAACCGCATGAGCTGAATACATAACCGGCAATGCACCGTGCCGACTGCTGGCTGATAAGCGAGCGCAGATAATTGTGCTTGCCGATACCTTCATTGTCGGCCGAAAGATTGAACAAGATTTCCGCACCTTGCAGTGCCAGCGTGGAACTGGGCGGTATGGGTGCCCACAAATCTTCGCATATCTCCACTCCGAAAGTGGTATCTGCCGTTTCGAACAGCAGGTCTCTCCCCATCGGAATAATCTGCCCGCAAAGGCGCACACTGTTTTCTGCCACATCACATGCGGAAGTAAACCAGCGCTTCTCATAAAACTCCTTATAATTGGGAAGATAAGTCTTCGGGACAACGCCCAGCACTCTCCCCTTCTGAATGACAACCGCCGCATTCAGCAACACACCGTTCAGTGCAACGGGCATGCCCAATATCGAAATGATATCCATCTGGCGCGTATTGTTCAGAATCTGTATCAGCCCCATTTCCGCCTCTTCGAGCAGAAGTTGCTGGGCAAAGAGGTCGCCACAAGTATATCCGGTAATGCACAACTCCGGAAAAGCAATGATTTGCACACCTTTCCCGTCGGCTATAATAATCTCTTTTTCAATCTCTGAGGCATTGAACTTACAGTCAGCCACCTTGACACGGGGCACAGCCGCCGCTACTTTTACATATCCGTAATTCATAAGGATGCTATATTATTTATTCGGTGCAAAGATACGGCAAAATTCTGATTAAGAGAGATAAGAGAAAAACGTTTTCTCTATATCGGCACGAGAAACCGACTGAAGCCGGGGTGCATCCTGCCTTCGCTTTTATGGCAAAAATACGGCAACCTGCCTACAAGAAGAGGAACATATATAAACAATTTTAATGACCGCAACTAAAAATTTTCCAAAAATCTTTTGGAGAATTATAGGAACTTCCTATCTTTGCAAGTGAATTAAAAATGTAATAATTACAAGTTTGAAACTTTAGATTATATGGATGTAGTAAAACGATTGCAGAATCATAATATCAAGCCTTCAGTACAGCGCATAGCCATCATGAATTACTTGATAGAGCATCGTACGCATCCCACGGTGGATGAAATCTATACGGCACTGTCTCCCTCCATACCGACACTGTCTAAAACAACGGTATACAATACCTTGAAACTACTGAGCGAGCAAGGTGCCGCACAAACCCTGACTATCGACGAGCGTAACACATGTTATGATGCCGATACCAGCCCGCACGGTCATTTCTTGTGCAAGCGTTGCGGAAAGATTTATGACTTGATGTGCAATAACAACATCAAGAAAGTGGTCGACATGGATATGGACGGGCACGATGTGCAGGAAATCCACTACTATTATAAAGGAATCTGTAAACATTGCATAGAAGAAGAACGTTTAAGAACAACAAAGAATAACTAATTCAACTAATTAAAATCTGAGAGAAAATGAAAAAATTTAGATGTACTGTATGCGGTTACGTATACGAAGGAGATGCAGCTCCCGAAAAGTGCCCATTGTGTAAAGCTCCCGCAAGCAAGTTCGTAGAAGTTGAAGAAGCAACAGCTGACGGCCCGCTGGTATTTGCCGACGAACACGTAATCGGCGTAGCCAAAGGTTGCGACGACGAAATGATTAAAGACCTGAACAACCACTTCATGGGCGAATGTACAGAAGTTGGTATGTACTTGGCAATGAGCCGCCAGGCAGACCGTGAAGGCTATCCTGAAGTTGCAGAAGCTTTCAAGCGTTACGCTTGGGAAGAAGCAGAACACGCTGCTAAATTCGCTGAACTGCTGGGTGACTGCGTATGGGACACCAAGACAAACCTCGAAAAGAGAATGAACGCAGAATCAGGTGCATGCGAAGACAAGAAGCGTATCGCTACCCGTGCCAAAGCATTGAACCTCGACGCTATCCATGACACCGTTCACGAAATGGCTAAGGACGAAGCCCGTCACGGTAAAGGTTTCGAAGGTCTGTACAACCGCTATTTCAAGAAATAATCCTATACTTTTATAGTAATGTGAAGAAAAGGGACTGCTAATGTTAGTAAGTCCCTTTTTTTATTCCAACTTTTTTCACTTTACAATGTCACGTTTGTATTTCCCATTCGTCTTATCTGTGTAAATGGAACTCAAAGAATTCAAAATAACCGTTCTTCCACTCCGTGCCAAGCTGTTGAACTATGCACGGAAGTTGCTGATGCACGAAATCATCGACTCGCTGCCCAATCTTCAACGCACCATCATGCGGATGAAGGACATCGAAGGATACGAAACGGACGAAATCGCCGAAATCACGGGATGCGGACCGGAAGCCATCCGCAGCAATCTGTCAAGAGCCCGGAAGAAAGTGAGAGACGTTTACCTGCGAACCATACAAGAAAGAAAAGAAAGGAGAAATGAGCCATGAAGATAGATGAACTGCTGGATAAATATTTCGAAGGGGAAACTTCCTGCGAAGAAGAGCGTGAACTGCGCCGTTTCTTTACCGAAGAGGAAGTGCCGGAGCACCTGCAAACGTACCGCCCCCTATTCGCTTATCTGAACCGGGAAGCAACTTCAATGGCAGAACCGACAGAGGAAAAATCCGTAACAACAGAATCGGCAAAGGAAGTACCCGCACAGCGGAAGCCTTTCCGTCTCTATCGCACATTCTATGCTGTCAGCGGCATTGCCGCCGGATTGCTCCTGCTTCTCGGGGTAGCTAAGATTATATTTCCGCTTTCCGATGTTCCCGAAAATTATGTCGTCATCGACGGCCAGCGGTATACAGACGAGAAACTGGTGGAAGCCAAAGCACTAGAAGCCCTGCAGAACGCCAGCTTCACGGATGAAGATTTAAGCAACTTACTGTTTCAACACTAATATAACAAGGTTATGAAAACATCTATACTGATTTGCATACGTAGTCTGTGCCTCTTTTCCCTGCTGATTTGCCTGCCAGCCTTTGTACATGCACAAGAGAGACTGCAAATAGCCGACCTATTCAGCAAGTATGGCGAGCAAAAGGACGTGACCAGGGTAGAACTGAACGGCAGTATCCTGAAATCTTACCGCATGACTACCTACAAGAGCCTTGTGTTCAAGAATGTATCCCCCTATCGCCGGGAAATTCAGCAGGCCATTGTACACGACAAGCAAGATAACGCAAAGAAGGCGCAGGAGGTAATGGAAAGCGGTGTGCTGCGTAGCGCTTATTACCAACTGAAAGAGGTGGAACGCAATGGAAAGAAGCTGAACCGCTACATCATTTTCAAGATAGGAAAAGACTCCATGGGCACTTTGATTTACATAGAGGGTCTGCTCAGTGAAAAGGAAATGATGGATATGCTTTACAAATCGGAATAACACTAAAAACAATATACGATATGAAAACCAGAATTATGATTTTGGCCTGCCTGCTTGCTGTGCCGGCCGGCCGCATGGCAGCACAACAACAGACTGACCCTGAACAGAAAGCTACAGTACAGACACAAGGCGACTCCATCATCATCCGGAAAGGAAAAGGAGACATGCGCATCAAGGTGTACGAAGAGCAGTTGGAAGACGGAGAAAAGAAAGAAGTACAAATTTATGAAGGAGTCTATCTCGAGAAAGTGGATGCAGACAAGCGCACTTTCCTCGACGCACTGCCATTCATCCCCAAAAAGAGAAGATACAATGCTTACGAACCGCACTGTTCCGGTCTGTATATTGGCTACAGCCGGCTGGCTAACGACTTCCTTTCCTTCGGAGCAAGCGACAAGATGGGACTCGACTTATCCAAGTCATGGGAATTCGGCTTCAACATCCTCTCCGTATATCACAACTTCAAGAAGAACCCGCATTGGGGAATCAACCTGGGAGTCAGCTGGGGATACCGTTCTTTCAATATCGACGGTAACTATGCCTTGCTGAAGGAAAACGGAACCAGCATCTTCACCGCAGGCAACGAAGACACCAGTTACAATAAAAGCCGTCTGCGCCATTTCTTCTTCCGTGTACCCGTATTGATGGAATGGCAGCAAAGAGTGGGAAGAAACAAAGTGTTCTTCAATGCCGGTCCCGAATTTGAGATACGTCACAGCGTGAAGTCATTCTCACACATCAACGGAGGCAAGAAGAAAACCGTAGGCAAAGGTATGTATGTGCAGCCCGTCGGCATAAACCTGCTGGCACAAGCCGGTTATGGTAATATCGGCATTTACCTGCGCTACTCCACATACGGATTATTCCAGAAAGACAAGGGACCGGAAGTATCTCCCTATTCATTTGGCGTGGCATGGTATCTGTAATCCCTCCCCTATAACACAAGACTCCCCGAAATGTATTTGTACATTCCGGGGAGTTCTTTTATACCCTAAGGTATTGACAATGAAAGGTTATCTGCAATAAAAATTGTTCTTCTAAAAACGCATGCCCAATGTAAATAGCACTTTACTGCGAGTGTTGGTAACTTCCGTTGTTGGCGGTGTTACCAAGCCATTTATATCATTATAAAACGGATAGAAATCAGATTTATAAGTATCGAATTTATAAGCCAAATCCGCATAAAACGAAGAAAAGCGATAACCGATACCTAAAGTGAAAGTATTCATCGATTTGCTATTGGCAAAATCCGTATCTGTATTTATAGAATTGGAAGGCAATGCCTTAATAGCATCCTTTTTATAGGCTGCAGTACTGTAATTGTAACCGGCACGCAGAGAGAAAGCAGGTATCGGCTTGTATTCTGCTCCTAAACGAAGCGTACTTACCCCCTTCATACAGAGGTCAGCCTCACCCGTTTCCCATGCCATCTC
>PPYF01507456.1_pt1 | contig 12568 bp, 6 predicted proteins | sample 1559871 | NCBI WGS metagenome assembly PPYF01 (sample SAMN08240021, study PRJNA423297) | Human gut metagenome, whole genome shotgun sequencing project. | reverse complement strand
ACACCAAAGTATCATTGACTAAATGCCAATAAAGTGTTACTTTAATAAAGAACTTAGATAAAATGTTTATGCAAAAGTATTTCAAAAAACTCCTGAAAATATTGTAATGTGGATTTTGCATAAGCATTTTTTTAAGTGGAATATAGAATGTATTGGGATTATCTGTGGCTGGGCGCAGATAAGAAAGGAGTGCTATGAGAAGAAGCTTGAAGAAAATGATGGCTGTCGGACTTACGGCTGCGATGACAGTCGGTTCCATCAGTTTTCAGGGGCTGTCAGCAAATGCAGCGGGACTGCCGACAACCGACGGACATAACAAATATGTCAACAGTGGAGTCTTTAATGTGATTTCTGATGATAGTTTTGGTACAAAGGAATTGGAGAACCCTTTATTTGACAAGACAACGGGAAGCAGTGACATCAGTAATTTACAGGTTCCAACACTGGCATATGACGATACAAGCATCGCACTTGTATGGGATAAGCCGGAAAAATATGATAATGTAGCAGATTATAACGTTTACGTCAACGGCACACTTGATGGAACAGCAAGAAAGAATTATGAAGAAAATGCCAAATGGGCAGATACATATATGAAATCCTTCTATGAATATTATGAAACCAATAGTGACGTAGATATGGTAAATGTGGATATTCATTCTTATCGTGCAACAGGTCTTACACCTGACACAGAGTATACCTTTAAGGTTGTTGCAGTTGATAAGGACGGAAAAGAACTCGGAACGGCAAAGGAAATCAGTCAGAAAACGGCAGTTAAGCCGGAGGAGTTTAACATTTTAGATTATGGTGCAGTGGCAACAGAAGGTTACACTTCTTATAATGATGAAGTCAATGCACTCGTAGAAAAGAATACAAAAGCAATCCAGGCAGCAATTGATGCCTGTACACCGGGCGGAAAGGTTGTGATTCCGCAGGCTGAGGACGGAAAGGTCTTTGTATCCGGTGCACTTTGGTTAAAGAGTGACATTACAGTAGAATTAGACGGTACACTCTGGGCATCACCAAACAGTGACCATTTTGAAATCGGTTTCTTAATGTATCCGTTCTACACCGATACAAGAGGCTGGGGCTTACTGAATGCCACAAGTGCCGATGAAAATGCTCCGCTTGAAAATATCCGTATTACCGGTAACGGTACACTTTACGGCAACGGCTGGAAGTATGGTGCAGGCGATAAAATGTATGAAGACGGTTACACCGCCAATACCGGTGTAAATACGCAGGCAGGTGATCCGTCAGATACAGAAAACTATGGTCTGCCAAGATACATGGGCGGCAGTAATACCAAGGTTTATTACTATGGTATCCAGGCTGCCGATTCTGCAAAGAAATATCTTACCAACCTCACAAACGAAGACGGTTCAAGAAAGTATTCCGATGAACTGATTGATTCGCTGTCAGGCTATATTGAAAAAGATCTGGCAGATAACGGTAAGGTTGATAAAAACGGAAAGGATAAATTTATCGATGTAGAAACGGGAAATAATGCAGGTATTGAAAAGGCAGATATTACCAATGCTTATGCGACACGTTCCAGCCTGTTAATTATGAGAAATGTCAGCAACGTTTATGTAGGTGACATTACCGTTGAAAATCCGGCAAACCACTCTGTTAATATTCTGGATTCCAGAAATATTTCAACAGAAAATGTCAAGGTATTCTCTTATGACGGCAACAACGGTGACGGACTTGGATTTGGCTGTTCACAGAATGTAATCTGCTGGAACAACTTCACAGATACAGGTGATGATAACTTAGGTTTCGGTGCATCTGTTGGTGAAGGCGCAAGAGACAGCGATATTCAGACCAATTCAGAAATCTGGATGTTTAATAACTTCCTTCGTGAAGGTCACGGCGGTCTGGCAGCAGGTTCACACACAGGAAACGGTATTCAGGACGTATTATTTGAAGATACCGTCATGAACCACATTGATATGGCATTCCGTTTCAAATCTGCACCGACGAACGGTGGTTTTATTGCCAACATTACAATGCGTGACTGCGCAGTTGCAGATACAAATCAGGCATGGGTACTCACAACAAGCTACAGTGACCCGAACAGTGCATCTACAACAGAATTTGCAGAAATCGGAAAATTCTACAACTTTGCATCGTACAATGTGTCCGTATACGGCGTACAGTATAATACCGTACAGGTACTTGCAGATGTTGATCCGGTCAGCAATCCACAGAAACCATGGCATACACACAGCCACTTATACTTCCAGGATATTACCTTTGGTAATGTCGGAATAAACGGCGGCTTTAAGAATAAGAACGGCTGGGAATCATTAATCGGCTGTGAAAATTCAGTATTCTATAACTTTAAGACCGTATCTTATGCAAAGAAGGCAGTAGATAAAAAGACGGATAAGACATGGAATAATATGCAGTATTGCAAAGACATTGTATTCCAGGGCACAACATGGGATTCAGTCAACAACTGTACCGATAAGATGCAGAACATGATGTCAGGTATTACTGTAAAGGATTCAACCGTAAAGGCAGAAGTTGTTCCGGCTGTTACAGAACCGGATTCAGGTTCTACAGGTGAAGAAACAACGGTAAAGGCAGAATGGGATGCAGCGGCAATTGCAGCAGCTACAACAACTGCCAACGGACTGACAGCACATGCAGATGCCAATGATGCAAACGGCGGCTGGAAGACTGCAACAGTAGCAGAAGCCGATACAACAGGTGAAGGTGCTGTATGGCCGGTCGGAACAGAATATGTCGTATCCGGTAAGACGAAGGCAATGGATTCAGACGGTAAAACACAGTCTAAGGGAACCATTCCGGTATCAGGATGCTTCCTTACATATGAAGCTGCAGAAGACGGCGTATTAAGCATTGACCAGAAGACGCTTGCAACCAAGAGATTTTATGTAGTGGATTCAGATGGTAAAGTTGTTGTAGACTATCAGAATACCAATGCAAAGGATACAGCAGCAAAATATGAAACATTAACTGCACAGGTACAGGCTGGAAAGACCTATTACATTTATTCAAACGGCGCAACAGCAAATATTTTAAAGATTACATTTGCTACAAAGACAGCCGGTACAGCAGCGCAGACAGCAGTACAGGCACAGACCGCCAAGGCTTCTGACGGACGTCAGGTAAAGCTTTCATGGAATGCGGTTGAGAATGGAGCAGAAGAAGTATTCTACGGTGTAGATACTTATGTAAATGGTGAAAAGGTTGATATTACAGATGGTATTACAGGAACAGAAACCATTATGGACAGATTATCATCCGGTGTAACTTATACATATAAAGTATATGTAAGTGAAAAAGGTGACAATGCAAACAGCATGAGTGTTACAGGACAGAATAAAACATTACTCGGCGAAGTAACTGTTACTGTAGACGGTGAAAAAGATACAGCAGATATTGAAGCACCGGAAAATGTGACATCAGAACTTGCAAGTGCAGTTTATACACATGCACAGGGAACATGGACAGCAATCAGTTCAAGTGATGCAAGAATCAGAGGTTATAAGATTTACGCAAACGGAAAGCTTGTCAATACAGTTTATAACTATCAGATTCCGAAATTTGCAACGGCAGAAACCGTATCAAAGCAGATTGGCAGACTGACACCGGGTACAGAAAATACAGTTGAAATCGTTGCATTTACAGATGCAGGGGTTGAATACAAGTACCCACAGGCACAGATTACAACACTTGGCAGCTATGATTACAAAGCACCGGTATTCGCAGAAAATGCAAAAGTAACGGCAGAAGTAAAGGATAACGATGTTGTTCTTACATGGACAGCAGCAACAGATGACACCGCAGTCGGCGGATACCGTGTATATGTTGACGGAACACCGGTTGTACCGGAAGGTAAGGACTTCAATCCGGTAAACGGCGATTATACAACGGCTGAAACAACTTATACAGTAACAGGTCTTGATTTAACAAAAGACCATACATTTACAATTCAGGCAGGCGATACATGGTGGAAAGCTGCACAGACTATGGGAACATATGATAAGATGGCAGGCTTTAACTGGACCGTAGAGGGCATCAGCACAACACTGAGTGCCAGATATGAGTCGGATTCTGCTGTAACAGATGCTTCCGGTGCAAATATAGCGGTTGCAGTAAAGGCAGATGCAGGTGTAATTCCATCAGGAAGCCAGCTGAAAGTAACAGCATTGGGAGAAGGAAATGCATATGATGCAGTAAAGAAATCTTTTGACAATAAGAAGTTCTCACTGCTGGATATCAGACTGCTGGATACAGAAGGAAATGTCATTCAGCCGGATGGAACAGTTACAGTTACGATTTCAGTTCCAAATGGTTATGACTCTGCAAAAACAAAAGTATTCTATGTTGCAGAGGATGGAAGCATGGAAGATGTAAATGCAGTTTATGCAGATGGTAAAATGACATTTACAGTGGCTCATTTTAGCAATTATGTAATTGTGGATGAAACAGTAGTCAAGGATAATGACAATTCAAACACTGGTGATGACAACCAGAATAACGGAAACCAGAACGGTGGCAATCAGAACAATGGTGGACAGAATAACGGAAACCAGAACGGTGGCAACCAGAATAATGGTGGACAGAATAACGGAAATCAGAACGGTGGCAACCAGAATAATGGTGGACAGAATAACGGAAACCAGAGCGGTGACAACCAGAACAACGGTGGACAGAATAACGGAAACCAGAACAGCAATAATCAGAATAACAGCCAGAATGGCGGAGCAGTATCAGATAATACAGATACAGGCGTAAAGACAGGAGATTCTTTTGCAATGTGGTTCTATGTAATTCTGATGGCAGCTGCAGCAGGTTTTGCAGGATGCCTTGTTATAAAGAAAAAGAAACTTGAAAAATAAAGAGCAGAAAATTGTATAATTAAAAGGCAGGGACACCGCATAGCTTGTGTTCCTGCCTTTTGCTGTATGATGTTAAAACTTATAGCTGTGGGCTTTGCCCCGGTAGCATTATAAAGCGGTTGTATAAATAGCAACCATGTCTTCAACAGACAGGTGTTTTACTTTTCCGGCCTTGTGGTGGGTGGAAATGTCACATTTTTCAGCCATAGTGCGAATCTGCTCCGGTGTCGGGGTAACGCCGAGTTCGGATAATGAAACCGGCATGTCAATGGAATGATAAAAGTCTTCCATGGCTTTTATGCCTTTTAAAGCGGTTTCCGTATCATCTGCACCGGCGGTTACGCCTAAGACATGTGTGGCAAACTGCGCAAAGCGGGCAGGACGGGCATCCAGTACAAATCTTGCCCAGCTGCCCCACAAAGCGGCGAGTCCGGCACCGTGTGCCACGTCAAACAGACCGCCGACTTCATGCTCCATTTTATGGGTTGCCCAGTCACCGCCGTCCGTGCCGCAGCCGGTCAGTCCGTTGTGGGAAAGACTGCCGGCCCACATGACTTCTGCACGCGCATCATAATTATCAGGTTCGTCTTTTAAAATCTTTGCATTTTTCATAACGGTGCGCATTAAAGATTCACTGATACCGTCTGTCAGTTCCATATTGTCACACTGGTTAAAATAGCGTTCCATGGTGTGCATTAAAATGTCAACACAGCCACTTGCCGTCTGATATGGCGGGAGTGTCATGGTCAGCTCCGGATTCATAACGGCAAAGCGGGCACGGCTGAAATTACTGCTGTAGCCGCGTTTAATCTGACCGTCTTCTTTGGTGATAACAGAAGAACCGCTCATTTCACTTCCGGCAGCAGCAATGGTAAGCACTGCGCCGATTGGAAGACAGCCTTCTGCCTGACGTTTAAAATCATAAAAATCCCAGACATCGCCGCCGTTGTAGACACCGTAACCGATGGCTTTCGCAGAGTCAATGACACTGCCGCCGCCGACAGCAAGAATAAAATCTACATTTTCTTTTTTACAGAGTTCAATACCTTCATAAACAAGGGAAAGGCGCGGATTTGGAACAACGCCGCCCAGTTCTACGTAAGAAACCGCTGCTTCGTCAAGGGATGTCTTAATGCGGTCGAGCAGACCGGAGCGGACAACACTGCCGCTTCCGTAGTGAATTAAAACCTTTTTGCAGTGCTGTTCTTTAACCAGCGCACCGGTCTGATTTTCAGTGCCTTTGCCGAAAACAACCTTTGTCGGTGTATAATAAGTAAAATTTTCCATAGATAACTGCCTCCAAATATTTTAAAATAAGTATGTATTTATAAAAAATACATGACAGATGAGAATGATTTTAGTATTATTATAGAGAAAGATTTTTTAAATTTCAAGAATGGAGTAATGTGAAGCACCCTTAAATTTAAGGCGCTTCACATGGCATTTTGTGCTGCGGGCATCACAAAATGCTTTTATCGCAGAACTGAATGAATTCAGATGAGAAATCGCCCGTGCGAATTGCTCATCGCTGGATTGCGATAAAAGGGCGCAAGAAAAGGAGAAGAATATGACAACAATTCAGACGATTGCTGCAACGACGGAATGTAATGATGTAATTCCTGAGCAGATGAATACAGAACTGACAATTTTAAGCGGCAAGTTTGCCGGTACGTGCTATGCAAAGGAAGGGTACCAGACGATTCGTACCCAGCCGGTGGAACGTGCGGTAAAGAGGGCAGAAGGCACGGCGGAACGCGGACATCATTCGGTATTCCAGCACTGCATGGTGACAATGGAAATCCAATGTCCGAAAATCATTGCCATGCTGTTAAATTCTATCGGTGTATCCAATACATCGGAAAAAAGCGCAAGATATACCAAAATGCAGCCACAGACCGAAAAAGAACAGGAACTTTATGAAAAGTGGCATACACTGGTATTAGAACGGATTTGTGAAGTGTATCCGGGAAAATTTGATGAAAAGGAAGCGGATAAGCTTGCCTATGAAAATGCAAGATATATGATTTCTGTATTTTGTCCGACTGCAATGGTCTATTCCCTGCCGTTCCGTAACATTTTCTATGTGCTGGACTGGACGGAGCAGATGAAGAAAAATCTGGAGAACTTATCCGGCGGCTTTAATAAAAGACTGCATGACGAACTGGAATCCTTAGAGGAGCAGTTACTTTTAGTTGTCGGCGGAAAACAGAATTTCCATGACAATAAAAATGAAGCCTTCCGCTTTATGCCGGTACAGGCTTACGGGGAGGACGATAACGACAACCGTGAATATTTCGGCGATGTCTATACGGCAAAATTCCTTGCTTCCTTTGCACAGGTAGCACAGGAACAGCGCCACAGAACTCTGCGCGTAAAAATTCATTTCAGCGGGGACGATGCAGAAGAATATGGTTTTTACGTACCGGAAATTCTTCGGGGAACACCGTTAGAGGAACAGTGGCTTTCGGATATGCGAAGCATTAAGGAAATATATCCGCAGGGAACACTTGTATCCGTTACGGAACAGGGCTTGTTTGAAGATTTTGTATTAAAAAGCAAAGAGAGAATGTGCGGCAGGGCGCAGCTTGAAATTATGCGCATTACAGAACAGCTCACACAGAAATTTGTTGAGAATGCAGATAATCTGTCCACTGCCAATAAGAAACGTTTAAAAGACATCACAGAAAGCGGGAAACCATGCGCCCGCTGTGGATTTGCGGACTTTTCCTGTACGGAAGGCTGCAAATGGGGCAAAAACGGCGCTTTAACACGCACAATTTAGGAATACAAAAATATAGAATAGAAAGCTGTCAGATACAGAAATGTAAAACATTTTCTCTGACAGCTTTTTTGTATATTTTTTTAAGAATCCGCCATACTGAAATTGTGATGTTAAAATGGAGGAGCTTTATGAAAAGAAAATTTGGTATGGCGGATAAGCTTGGGTATATGTTTGGCGATTTTGGCAATGACTTTGCATTTATATTATCGTCTATGTTTTTGTTAAAATTTTATACGGATGTGATGGGCGTATCGGCGGTAGTCGTTGGTACGATGATGATGGCAGCGCGGCTGCTTGATGCGTTCACGGATGTGACGATGGGGCAGATTGCGGATAGAAGCCGCGGAAATAAAAAAGGCAAATTTGCACCGTGGCTATTAAGAATGTGCGGACCGGTGGCAGTATCTTCATTTTTAATGTATGCTTCGTGGTTTGCAGAAATGCTGATGACATTTAAGATTATCTGGATGTTTTTTACGTATCTGCTCTGGGGCAGTGTGTTTTATACGGCAATTAATATTCCATATGGTTCGATGGCATCGGCAATTTCGGCAGAGCCAAAAGACAGAACGGCGCTATCGAACTGGAGGACAATCGGCGCTACGCTTGCGGCAACGGTTATTGGTGTTGTACTGCCGTTAGTGGTTTATTACACCGATGAAAACGGGAATGCCGTGCTTTCCGGTACGCGTATGAGCATTGCAGCGTTCTGGTGTTCTGTAGGTTCAGTTATCTGTTATCTGTTGTGTTATTTTATGGTAACGGAGCGCGTAAAAGCAGAAACAACAAAGCAGAAATTCTCATTTATGGGACTGATTGGCAGTCTGATTCAGAATCGTGCGCTCATCGGAATTGTGGTAAGTGCATTGCTGTTACTGCTTTCCCAGTTGTCGTTATCCAATATGGGTGCATACATTTATCCGAATTATTTCGGTGATGTCAAAGGACTTTCGCTGGCTTCACTGATCGGAACAGCGGTCACGCTGGTGCTGTCTGCCTTTACGGTGCGGCTGGCTGAGCGGGTCGGGAAAAGGGAAATGTCGGCGGCCGGATCGATTATCGGTGCGGCGGCATTGATAGCGGTATATTTTGTGCATACAAAAAATGTGTATGTGTGGCTTATTTTTTACGGCATTTCCTATATCGGACTGGCAATGTTTAATCTGGTGTGCTGGGCGATGATTACAGATGTCATTGACGATACACAGGTGCGTACCGGACAGCGCCAGGACGGAACAATTTATGCGGTGTACTCCTTTGCAAGAAAGTTGGGACAGGCGGCATCATCAGGGCTTGTCGGTGTTTTGCTGTCAGTGATTGGCTATAATACGGCAACGGCATATGACGAAAAGGTTGTAAACGGCATTTATACGATTACGTGTATTGTACCGGCAGCAGGATTTGTTTTACTTGCACTGTCCTTATGGTTTTTATATCCGCTTGGAAAGACTAAGGTGGAAGAGAATGCACGAATTTTAAAAGAACGAAGAGACAGAAGCGGAATGTAAGGGACGGGCAGTCCGTTGTTTTGGAATAAAAACAGGAACAATTGCTGATATTATTTACTTTTACACGGTAATGTGGTATAATTAAAATTACTTAAATAGTGTGACCGGATTAAAATTGAAAATTGAAATACGAAAGGTAGGAGAAGGTTATGGAAAGAGTACACAAGGCGAATCTGCTGGTGATTCTGGCATGTGTCCTGACAATGTCTGTTACAACGGTCATGTCATATGGAATGTCAACGCGGACAATCAAAGGATGCGGTGTGTTATGGGCAACGCTGATTATTGTAATGATTGTCCAGTTTTTACAGGTCAGTGATTTTGTCAAGGCAATGGTAATTGTTTTATGCCCGTCTTATGCAGTATTAATTTATTCAGGCTTGGTGAATGGCAACAGTATTGCATTTCTGGCAAATTTCATCACATTATGTATGGCAGTCCGGTATTTTGATAAGAAAATTATCAAGTATTATGCGATTCCGTTTACGGCGACATGTGTTGCCTGTCTGTTTATTAATGTTAAGATTATTGATGGGGCATTTGTTGGTGCAATTTCAAAAATTTGTTTATTTGCAGTAAGTGCAGTGCTTTTATATCTTGGGACGAAATTTGGGGAGAAAAAGACAAGGCAGGCAGAAGCGGCACTCTGCCAGGTGCAGGAAAATACAGCAGTTGCCAACCGGATTGCTTTTAATCTGAACAGGGAAATTGTTGAATGTGGCACACAGGTAGAAGAAGTGACTTCCCATGCACAGTCTGTTAAGACATCCGCAGAACAGATGGAGCAGGTTGTGGATGAATCCAGCCGTGCGATTCAGACAGTTAGTGAGAAACTCAATACAGCCAAAGAACAGATTGATAAAAATTATGACTATGCACAGCAGCTGGAGCAGAGCTTTGCAGAAGTGACACAGGCAGTAAATGACGGTAATAAAGAAGCAAAGACGGTTCAGAAATCTATGCTTGAAATGTCTGAAACGGTCGGTCAGGCAAGTGATGCCACGGCAGGGTTGTTAGAACAGATGAATACGATTACAGGCATTTTAAATGATATTAATGCAATTGCCGGACAGACAAATCTCCTGTCCTTAAATGCTTCAATCGAAGCCGCTAGAGCCGGTGAACATGGAAAAGGATTTGCGGTGGTTGCAGACCAGATCCGTGTTCTTTCAGAAGACAGTAGAAAATCGGCAGACAGTATCAAAGAAATTATTCTGACACTGACAGAAACCGTCAATGGTGTGGTAGACAAGATTTCAGCCGGTGCTGATGCGGCAAAGAACAGTTCCGTACAGATTGAAGATTTAATCGGTAAGCTCGATACGGTTAACAACTCTGCAGAATCCGCAACAGTGGTTGTCAAAGAAGAATACGATGTTATCGGCGAGGTCAAAAGACAGTTTGACGATATTCAGGAAGAACTGGATACCGTAGCTGCAACTTCTGAAGAAAATGCTTCAATGGTTGCGGAAATCGGCAATAATATTGTCAATCAGACGGATTATGTCATGAAGCTTTCCGGTTCAATTGACAGTTTAAAGGAGTCTTCTAAGAAGCTGGAAGAACATTTTAATGAATAAAAATACAGATTTAGTAAATTATCTGGCGCAAAAGTATAGACAGAATAAACAGTTCTGTATAGATGAAAGCCGCAGGGGCATATGCTTCTGCGGCTTTTGGTATTTCAGCTATCTTTATGCGGGGGCTTGAACGGAAGCCCATAGTGTTGTGCTTATTACAACTATAAAATGTAAATAAGAATAGATACAACCGTACTTGTCAGTCCGACCAGTGCTTCATAAGGAATCAGCTTCATGCGGTCTTTAATCGCCATGTTGACAGAACCGCCGGTTGCGTGGAAGAATGAGCCGTGTGGCAGGGAGTCGATGACGGTTGCACCGCTGTGAATCATCGCACCGGCAAGAATACCCGATGTCAGAATCCGTAAAACGGAAGACATCATACCCTGTGCGCCGCTAATCATCGTATTAACAGTGCCGGTCAGTCCGCCACCGCCGATGAATCCGCCGATTAACGCACCGAGAATAAGACTATATGCAGGGTGGACTTTCTTAATAATTAAAATAATTGCAATCACGAGCCCAATCAAAGCTCCAATTTTTCTCTATAATGATGAAAATGTCCGTATTGTGCGGAATACCTGCTCTGCGGTGTCCGCCATATTCTGACGGGCGTTGGCAGGATTCATGGCATCTTCTAAAGAAACAACATTTCTTAAAACCGGGAAAAAGGCATCAATGCCCTCGCGGTTGCAGGCAGTGGCATCTTTTGTGACACAGCCTGAGAACGCAAGTACCGGTTTGTCAAACTGCTTGGCAATCTTTGCGACACCAATCGGGGCTTTTCCCATAACCGTCTGACCGTCTAACCGGCCTTCTCCGGTTACGACAATATCTGCATCTTTGATATAATCACTTAACCGGGTTTCTTCAAGAACAATCTTAATCCCGGATTCAAGCGTGCCGTTTAAAAAGGTCATAAAGGCAAAACCGAGACCGCCTGCGGCACCGCTTCCTGCCGCTTTCGGATTGGCGTGCGGGAAAATTTCCCGTGCCAGTGTGGCATAGTAAGCCAGCCATTTATCCATTTGCAGAATCATGGCCGGCGTAGCGCCTTTCTGCGGACCGAAAATAGCACTGCATCCCTGCTCGCCGCACAGAGTATTGGTTACATCACAGGCAATACGGAACGTACAGTCTTTTAATTCCGGCAGGACATTGTCGGTGGTAATTTTATCAAGGACTTCAAGACCCATAGCGCCGAAAGGAACCGGATTGCCGTTTTTGTCAAGCAGTCCGAAACCGAGGGCCTGTAACATACCGGCACCGCCGTCATTGGTGGCACTGCCGCCGATACCCACAATAAAGTGGCGGCAGCCTTTTGTAATCGCATCGCGGATGACTTCGCCGACACCGTAGGTCGTTGTATAGAGCGGGTTGCGCTCCGTGTCGGGAACAAGTGTAATACCGGCAGCACCGGACATTTCAATAATGGCAGTCCTGGTGCTGTCAACAATGCCGTACTGGCAGGATACCGGCTTGCCGAGCGGTCCGGTGACGGTAACGGTTGTAAGCTGTCCGGCACAGCCGAGTGTCAGTGCTTCAACCGTTCCCTCGCCGCCGTCTGCGAGCGGACGGACTTCAATCTGCGCATCGGGATAGACGCGCCGGATACCTTCTGCGGCGCTGTTTCCCGCTTCAAAGGAAGATAAGCTTCCTTTAAAAGAATCAATTGCAATTACTGCTTTCATAAAATCAACCTCACAATCTTTCAACTTATTTATCATTTGGTTTGGAATCATCTGTTCATAGTGTTTTGTATCACGCGTGTTTTTGATGATGTTATTATAACAGGGCATTTTTTAAAATGATATGTTATAC
>PPYF01305821.1_pt1 | contig 12569 bp, 3 predicted proteins | sample 1559871 | NCBI WGS metagenome assembly PPYF01 (sample SAMN08240021, study PRJNA423297) | Human gut metagenome, whole genome shotgun sequencing project. | reverse complement strand
ATTGTATTATGTACGTGCCGCAGATAATTCTGTATTATTTACAGAAACCGGATTCACGAATAAATCGTATGTAATGTCTACTAATACGGATTCTGTATATCAAGCCACAAAAGAATATTATATATTGAAAGTTAGATTCAATTCTAATTCTGATAAAATGATGGTTCTTGGGAATTCTTCTAAAGGATATTTCGGTGATGGTACTTTAACAGAGACAACCTATATCGAAGGAATTCAACCCGATATTATAATGTGCTTTATATTAGATAAATCAAAAAAGCAATGGAAACAACTGTCACATACTAACGTAGGATTGAGTTCATTATGGAACAATTATGCAGCTTCTGCTTCAAGTTCTGGTAATACTTACAAACCTTCCTTTAATTTCATAAATAATGAGATAATTAATTTCGTTTATCCAGGAGGGCAACCCCCTTATACTTCCTATAGTTATAATTTAACCTGGGGAGAATAAATAAAACGGCAACCATATACCAATTCATAATAAAGATGTTTAGGTATATGGTTGCCTTAATTAATATGAACACTTATTTTATTAGTCTCCGAAAGTCAGTTTAGCGTAATAAGCTGTCGCATTTTCACTATATGATGGATAAACGAAGCTCATATCCCACGTATTACCCAAATAATTTTTATTAACACTAAAGAATGGTCTCAATTTTCCACTTCCAGAAGCATTATATTTATTCCAGAAATTAGTAAATCCTGGTATACTATAAGGTATATTTTTCCATTTACCACCACTTAATATCACAAAGCAAAATATATTAGTTGGATGTATACCTTCTACATAAGAATTAGTAATAGTCGTTTCTCCTTGCACTCCTCTTTGCCCATTACAAAAAACAATCATTTTACTACCCGTAGAATTAAATATAATGTCAAGGACATAATAATTTGCAAGAGTGTTTCTTAACTCTGCTGTAAAGCTATCATTAATACTTACTGACGTTTCCGCCCAGCCGTTTTCATTAATCAAATTAGAGGCGCCTCTTGCTGTATTTATTCCTTTTGACGACCCCCAAGGACCCTTACCGACATAAAGCATTAACCTTCTATCTGTTGACATCCACACATTGCCTCCCATATTGTTGGTAATGGAAGAAGGTATGTTGTTGTAACAATTCCAATATTGAAAACCACTATAACTATGTATATGATTCCATGTAGAAGAACCTTTCCATACCAATATATAAAAATCATAGGTCAAATCTTCTTTTGAAAAAGTCTTTTGAGGCCCGTATACTAACAATATCAATTGATGTTTAGAAAAGTTAACATACGCTCTTTTATAAAAGAATATATTTATTTTTCTTCCAACAGAAGGTCCAACAAGATTTAACATATAAGAAGAAAAAGCAGAAGAACCAATTTCAGAACTCCTAATGTTTATCCCAATTTTATCAATAGAATCAGGTGTGTCTGGTATCGCCACTATTTCTTGTGCATTAATATAATCATTAATTGAATCCGCTTCTTTTTGTGTTATCAAAGTACAAATGGCATTTCGTATAGAATAATTATTACTATTTTGGAATACTGAACCTAAAGTAGAATTATTAATTCCCTTTACATAATTCAAAGAACCTCTTCTTATATTTATTTGTCCAAATGTTAAACTATTTGGATTAGAAAATCCACAAAGTACATAATTTAAGTTCTGGAAATCACCATCAGAGGTAGAACTTAAATAAAAGCTTCCTTGTATATAGTCATATCCATATAATCTTTGTGAATCTGTCGATGTCGCAGAATCAAAAAGTGTTGATGCTGCACAAACATACGCCAAGTCTGTATAAAGAGAAATAACCGTTTTTTGAGAAGATATAACCATTTGAGTTGGGTCATACGTCAATACAGCAGCACATGAACTACTTGGATATGTCTTATTCTCCTCTATAATTGGCTTAACGTATAATCCAGTATACGAATTTTTACGAGAAGTTGCGTTTGCTCCAAAATTACTACTGCTCCATTCATCACTCACCCACACCCCTACCTTTAGAGCCTCTATTGTTATGGACTGGTCTTTGATGAGAGAGATTGCAGTGGTGGAACGGTTCGGATAATTCCAGTCGCCTGTCCCTGTTCCTCCCCATGTCGTGCTTCCTCCTGCTTCCCACCAGTAGTTACCCGGCTTTATCTTCAAGACCACCTGTCCGCTCGTGTTTGTAGTGCCGCTATATGCTGTGCTGGTGTTGTTGCTTGACAGCTTCACTATCACACCACTTCCTACTCTTGTTCCTATACTCGCGTCATTTACCGTTATCGTTATCGTCACCTCACTTGGTACCAGCTTGATTGTAAAATTAGAGGTATTCGTGTTGGTGGTGTTTAATGTCACGTATCTTGTCGCACTTACTATGTATCTCATTGTGGTGCCGGACACATATATAGTTGCTTGTCCAGAACTGTTCGTCGTTACTGTCTGCGTGGCATTACCATCAGAAGCACTACTATCTCCATTAATACCATGTACTTTCATCGTTGCACCACTTACAGCCGCATTCGTATAACTATTTTGCACTGTCACTGTTATACTCTTTATTGCAGTAGAATAAAATGCTGTAGCGTCATTGTAATGTCCTATATTATTAAAATTATAAGTAGGGGTAATAGAATATGGAGTTTCGGTTGTTGTTGTACCAGTCACAAAATAATTCGCCAATTTTACCGTTATTGTTGTTGTAATACCTGCAATCCACGTATATGTTGCATCTCTATATACACCGCTGTTTAAGGTAAGCGTAACTGCCGTTGCTGTTCCTGCCGTTGTAAATATAGGCTTCACCAGTGTATTAACTCTCCACCAGCCCATTACTGGAGAAGAAAGTGGCACTCTTAATCTAAAAGCTGTTGTTATACTCTTCGTCAATCTTACAGCATTCTGTGTAGTCGTTGCTGTAGGCATTGTTATCGTCGTACTTCCTGCTACCCAATAACTCGTACCTCCACCCCACGATAATGTATATGAACCTGCTATCATCGGGCCGAATGACACTTGACCGCTGCTATTCGTCGTTCCACTAAACGTGACAGATGACAAACTCTTATTCGTCAACGTTACCGGACATCCGTTCGCATTCCCTTTTACCGCACTCTGATAATAGTCCTTCATCGTTATTGTTATAGAAGAACTTGTCTCGCTCATTTTCAGATTAAGAGGGCTTGCTTGGCCTGCCGACAATGTACCAGTCAATGTATTATAGTTCGTCTTCGAGAATGAATAATCTCTGTTTATACCGCTTCTGTAAATGGTGAAGTTACCGCTACTGTCCGTTGTTCCGGTCTGATAGAAACAGTCCGCAGCCACACCACTTATATTTGTCCCATAATTAGAACTCTTTATGTTAAATGTAAGACGTGCCGTCACATTCAATGTCATAGTCCAGGATTGATTTTCAGATACCCACGTCCATTCCTGGCTTGCATTGCTGTAATAACTTGCGTTGTTTTTCGGTGTGTAGGTGTAATTTATACCTGCATATACCGTATTTGTTTTCTTTCCGCTTGCTGCATCCAACGTTATTTCTCCTGCCGGGGCATTAGAACCAGTAGGTACGCTTCTAACCATCACCTCACCCCTTAAAGCATAGGTAGTGGTGATGTTTGGAATTTTCTCTACAACCGTCAGTGTCACCGTCCTTGTCGTTCTGTTCATCGTCACTGTATAGGGTGATGTCTGTGTGGCAGTCACTGTTCCTACATAATTGTTAAAATACTGTGCCGTAGCGGTCATTTGTCTATCAAGTCCACTTCTATAGAAGCTTCCACCAGACGGAAGGGTTTGCCCGAAGTAGGTAATCGTTCCAGCAAGTGTATTGTTTGTATTGTAAATATTTGCTACTGTATTAATCACTATCTTTTGGTTGCAAATCAATTGTATTGTCCGCACTTGTCCTGCTGCCGTATAAGTCAGTGCAGTATTTGGATTACTGTAATAATTAGGTCTTGTTACTGGTGTGAATGTTACTGGTGTACCTAAATAACATACAAACGATACATTGCCGTTCGTATCTAACGTTAATGGACTTGTAGATGCTGCCGGACTGAAATTCATCTTCATGGATGAATAAAGAGCTACAGTCCATCCAAACGTATTAGACGTAAATGCTTTTCTTGTTATTGTAACAGTACCATTCGATTCATTATTATATACGTTAATATTATTACTTCCATTACTAAATAAGAAATCTTTATTTGCAGAAACCATTTTGTTGTCTACAGTACATATTTGGGTTATTTCTGCATACGATTTATTCTGCGAATTACTTCCACTGATATCAAATACTGATGCTGTATCTATCTGCCATGTAACTGGCTTACTTCCTCCATCTAAATTAAAGAAATTAGTTGTCCTGAAAAGACCAGAAGCACCACATCTTATATAATGAGCATACCAAGTCCATACATCTGTTCCTTTATTATCTGTAAGCCATCTTCTCGTTGCACTCCCACCTGTTCCGGTTGCATTACTCTGAAAAAACAAACTATATCCAGTAGGAATTTTTGCATGAAAAAACACTACAAACTCCTTATTTGCTGATGTCGGTGTGTTAAATGTAAAACCTCCTAATCCCGGTCTTGTTGCTCCGGTAGAAGTCTTTATTTCCAAAACATACTGTGATTTGAATAACACTTCTTCACTCACTCCAAGACTTACTGTAGCAGTTGAACGTGTCATTACCGCATTGAACGGAGACGCGGTGTCTGACGTTATACTACCTCTATAATTACCGTGATATGTCGCTGTAATATCTACATTTCTTGTTACAGAACTCCTATACAATGATACATTACCGCTATTGTCCGTTGTCCCTGTCTGATAAAAATATGATACGGTAGCACCACTCAAATTTGTTCCGCTTGGCACGTTCGACTTGACATTTATGGTTATCTTTGCCGTTACCGTCAAATCCATAGTCCATGACTGATTCGCGGCTGTATAGGTATGCTTCTGTGTCGGATTGCTGTAGAAGTTTGGATGTCCCACTACCGTAAACGACATTTCCATACCTATATATCCATTGAATGTCACTGCACCGTTCGCATCTGTTGTAAGTGTTCCGGTTGCACTTCCTGCTGTATATTTTATCTGTAAGTTCTGATAATAAGTTGTTTGTGCTGGCGTTATTTCTCTTACTACAAGTGTAACTGAATTGGCTGCACGTGTCATTACAATATTGAACGGATTCGCAGAATTGTGAGCTATCTGTCCGGTATAAGATTCGAGATTTGATGCACTTACCGATATGCTTCTACCACCGCCACTCCAATAGAAAACTGCATTACCGCTTGCATCTGTTGTTTTTGTCTGGGCAAAATAGTTTATCGTAGCTCCTTGTACATTCGTTCCAGGTACATTATCCTTTACATTGATTGTTATCTGTTTTGCACAAGTGAGATTCAAATCCCATGCTTCGCCTGCTGATGTAAATGTATGTGTTTGCTGATAATTCGTATAAAACGGTCTTCTGTCCGCTGCCGTTAGAATAAATGTAATTGGAATACCTAAATACGCCTCAAATGTTCGACTATCATTCGGTATCGTTCCGTTTCCTGCTGCCGATGTATAAGTCAATGTATAATTAATACCTAATTTACTTCCACCTGGTATTACTTCGTACTGATTTATTGTCACCACATGCTTGTTTCTCAACATAATAACATTAAGCGGTGAGGCTGTAGTAGGTGCAATGGTTCCATTTACTGTACTATAATCCTCTTTATCCAAAGAATAGTCCTTTGTCAGTACTGACCGGAACAATGAAGCGTTACCGCTTGCATCCGTTGTCACTACCTGTTCATTGTAAGCTACCGTTACTCCCTGGATATTGTTTTTCACATATACATCCTTTACATTGACCGTTATCTTTGAGGTCACATTCAAGTCGAACGGCCATATCACACCGTCTTCGGTCCATGTATAGGATTGTGTCGGATTGCTGTAAAAATTAGGATACGAATCAGTTGTGAACGTGTATTCCAGTCTCTTTATCAATAACTGATTGGTATAACCGTTCTCATCCAAAGTCAGCTTTATCGTTCCTGCCTTGGATGTCATTGTAATGGTCTGATTTGACAAGTACACTCTTCCTGCCGTACCGTACACCTCCGAAACTTGAATACCTGCGTTAATCAATTCATATTGTACTTCTACATCCAACACTGTACCACTTTCATTTTGAGGATGTGAGAATGTATCGGATGAAACCTCACCTGCAAGAATCTCATAGGTGTATTCTCCTACCGGAACATTCGGCATCACTATCGTTCCTTCCGCGTTCGTCTCGCCCTCAAATACAATGTCCGGCAATACGTTGTTTGTCACACGTACCAAAATTCCGTCCGGTGGCAAAACTCCTTGTGTTGACACATGGAAAGTGACCGGGTACTCCTTCGCCTCCAATTCAATATCCATTCTTGTTTCTGTTCCAGTAGGCTTGAAATTCCCGGTCTTGGTATTGTAATGCTGCTTGCTTACACTGTAAGACATATTTACCGGAGAAATGTACATTTGCACTATCCCGTCCGTATCGGTCGTTCCTGTCTGATTGACGGACATCCCACTGAACGTCACTGATGCGCCACTTAACTCACCATACAGATTGGATGTGATATATACCGGAATTCTCTTTGAACATGTATATACAAGGTCTTTTGTGTTTGCATCTTTATAATTGACTGTAGCTATTGCACCGTTTCCAGAATAGAATCCTATTGGTTGCACCTGGAAACGTTCTGCAATTCCTGCATACACTGTTTTTGTAAATTGTCCGCTTGCATTCGTCGTTACATTCGCACCCGAAGATGTACTATTGTCGTTGTAATAGCATGCAAGCACAAGACCTGTCTTTACCGGATTTGATGCTGTAGTCGAAATAGAGGGTATTATTTCTTTTACCGTGAATGTGACTGATTTCGTTCTTCTTGTTAATACTGCTGAATGCGTCTTGTCCGTAGGCAGATAGATGTTTTCTGTCTTGCTGTTGAAATTACTGTTTCCTCCTCCATAGGTTATCGTATAATTTCCAGGCGGTATATTGAAATTTCCATTTCCTTGCGATATCAATTGTCCGCTTTCATTCGTTGTTCCAGAAAAACTATATGCTTGTGAAGATGTTCCACCCCATGCACTCGTAACCGTTACCGGACAACTTTCTGCCGCCTTAGAATAAGGATTGTTTGCTGTCAATGTTAGACTGAACGTCATTGCAGCATAGCCCATGATTATATCCAGGTAATCAGCCGACAACGGGGGTGTGAATGTTCCAGTCTTTTTCGTATGGTCTGTTACTGTACACTCATAGCTCATTGCAATAGGTGAAATGTACACTCTTGCCGAACCATCACTTCCGGACGTAACGGTTTGAGGCAGTGACATTCCGGACACCTTTATAGTCGCATTTTCAAGCGGTCTTAGGGTATTCTGCTGTTTTACTCTCAATTCAAGCCTTTTTGAAGCCGTTATTTCCATCAGTGTAGGTACACTCGCACCGAAGCCCCAGTTCTTGATTAGCAGACCTTCATTCTCATAGAAACCTTTCTCTTTTATTGTCAACTGATAATCAATACCCGGCATTACTTCCGGAAATATCTTTCCTGCCGCATTCGTCGTGTATTCCCGTACATTGTCGTTGTACATGTTCTTTACCGAAATAACAATTCCGGCCTTAACCGGATTGAAGTTCAAAGCAGCTTTCTGTTCAGTAGTTATCTTTACAGTCACCTGGCTTACCGGGGTCGTTATCGTCACGTCCACATAGAAAGTTCTTGGCTCTGCATCACGTGTCACATTCGGCTGCACTGTCAACATCGTGCCTTCCAAAGAAGCTATTTCGTCATTCGATACATTGAATTTCAATTCAGCACCTCCACTTGCAAAATCGTATGGCTCGTCCTCACCACCGATTTCTGCACGTCTGAAAGTCTTTACATGTTCCATCAAATCGAACGTCACCCCTTTGTTAGGAACAACGAAATTTTCCGGTGTATGAACTATGTAATAATAACTGTCATTGGATAACGTCTCGGCTGTATTTTCACCACTGAACCTTACCGTGGTAGCGTCACCGGACACACCAGGAATATTCTCTATTACGTCAACTTCCGGTTCGATTTCCCTTCTTGTCATAGTAAAGGGAAGGTCTATATCCTTCAATTTTTCAAGCGTTATCGACTGGTTTTCTACCGCATCATAATATCTGTGTGTCGCATTCCAAGTGTATTCCCCTGCTTCCGCTCCAAGCTGTAACACGCCTATATCATTCGTATAGCCAAAATCCACCTTAATTCCAGTCCCCTTGTTTATCAATTCGATATATACACCGGAAATAGGAGCTTTCGTTATCGCGTCCGTTGCGGTGTATGTTATTACCGTGTCTCTCAATTCGAGATAAATAGTTTCTACGACGTCTTGGTCTTTAATTACAATTTGTCCAGTATATCTTTTATAATTTCTTTGAGTAACTACATAATCATAAGTTCCATTACCAAGAATTACAGTTGCTACACCATTTATATTTGTAATTTTTGTTTCTTCATTGATATTCAACTCAGCTCCTTGAATATAATTACCGTTCTCAATATCACGAACAATCAGCTTTAAAGTATAGAATGCCTTGTTTAATTTAATAATCTTAGATATAGGTGCATCATCCACAACAATAAAGTCTGAATACGACATATAACCGCTTCTAAACACTGTATAAGTAAATGTGCCGTTCGGTAAGCTTACAATAACTACACCATGTTCGTCTGTTAGATATGTAGATTCGTTAATTGAAACTGTTGCATTAGGAATCACCATATCATTTTCTGAATCAAGAACAGTAAATTTAACCTCATAGGGAATAGCATCAAGCTCAACAAGAATACAATTCGGTTTTTCTCCTACTATATCAATTGTTTCATTGTACTCTTGATATCCTTCTTTCATTACACGCATCTCATATTGACCTACCTGAAGTCCCATTTGAGCTTGTCCTTCATTGTCAGTTCTTTGAGTTGTATTTGTAACTGTAATATCTGCTTGAGGTACATAAATACTTCTTCTTCTATCAATAACAGCGAAATTGACTGTCAATGATTCAAGAAACATTCTTTCAAAGATTTCTACTGGTTTATTTTCAACAGTCAAAACACTTTCAATGGTTTTAAATCCAGCTTTTGATACTGTATAACTATATATTCCAGGTTCTAAATCTACAGAAGCTATACCTGTATCATCAGTTTCAAGAGTATTAATTCCAATCTTGATTTCTGCACCTTCCATAGGAGCTTCACCTTCGTATATCGTGAAAGTCACTTTATAAGGGGTCGCTTCAAAATTATTAATCGTTATAAAAATTGGACCATTTAATACTACAAATTCACCAGTCTGTTGAATCCAATTTGCTTTATTCAATGTATATGTATATTCACCATTTTCAAGTAATATATTAGCAGTACCAGATTCATCTGTTGTAATAACTTTGTTTCCAATAGTAATAAACGCACCAGGAACTGCAACATTCTTCAATGTAGTTACAGTAAATGAAACAAGATATTTCTGAGAAAGAATTGCAGATTGTGAACCTTTATAAATATCACTCTCTCCTGCTGGATAAAAAATATTAGAAAGACTACTACCAGAATCATATAAAATGTTTCCTTCCAAGTCTCGCATTCTGAATCCTTTGATACGAGGTAACATATTCAAAGGAACTTCTTCGTCAAAGTAAGGAAAGAAATATTCATCCGGCACATATTTCACACCTTCCGCAGTTTTAACGACTTGAAGTAAATCATCCCATTGTACAACTTTTCCTGCTTCCCAAAAACGGAAATCAAGATACTTCGTCATAGCAATTTGGATATTCTTTCTTGCATCAGCAATATTTATATTAGGAGATAATTCAACACGGAAATCAATACCTTGTTCTCCTCCAACATACATCCATTTTGCATTTTCAAGAATAATACCTACTGATTCACCTGATAAATTTAATTCAGTTAAACCAAAATAAGGAGTAGCTTTTTCAAGTAATTCTTCAAGCTCATCATCTGTAAAGAAAGAACCATTCTGAGTTACAAGATAAATATGAGTCTTTCCATCTTCACCTAATCCTACATTCATAACCTTCAGAATTCTATCATCAAGGTCTTGGAAAATCTGTGTCCAAGATTCCACTGTTTCTTCTGAAAGTCTGTTATTGTAATTTATAATTCTGTTTCTAAAAGTCTCGTCATCTTCATAATCACGTCCACCAATAGCTGCATATTCGTTAGTACATTCTATATGCGTCAATGGTCTTGGAGAAACTTGTGTAATACTATTAGCTTCTACATTCGTAGCAGAACCAGTGATTACACTTCTTACACTTACATATCCATAACCAGAATTATCAACTGTAAACGGTTTATCTACAACGAATCTGATACCATTCTTAGAAATAAAAGTTGTACCTACTTCATATAATGTTCCAGGTTCAGCATATACTCTTATATAAGTAGATGAGCCAAGAGCTTGTTTTCGAGGACTTACACCAAACAATGCTGCTGATTTATCCAGATATGTACCAGTTGCAGATGTAGGAAATATCTGTGCTTCTACAATAGCAATATCTTTAATTGCTTTTTGAGCAACTTTTGCAGTACCAAATGCAACTGCATTCAACACTGAACCATCTGCTATGTTAGAAACCTTATCTGTTTTGTTTAAAAACATTTCAATCCACAAATTCTTCAGATTTGCGATTGTGTTACTTACCTTTGTTATCATAACATGTTATATTGGAACATTAATTAAAAAATCTTCTTTTGTCACTGTAGTAGCTCTTACTTTCATAAAGATACTATCCTCAACCTTCTTCAAGTCAATCAATTCAGCACTCGCCCAACGATTATCTCTTTGGAACATATTCATCAATGATTTAAATATAATCGGATATTGAATCGCATTTGTAGTCTGACCAATAAAATCAGAAGGAAGGCCGTAATCAGTAAATTCAGGAATACAACCTTTAACTGCTTCAAGAATAATCTGAAGAGCTTGTTCCATAGATTTTTGGAATTTAATAATCTTCAAATCTTCATTCTCAAATACAAATTCAATCGATAAATCCTTACCAAGAATATTCTCATTCACTAAGGTATCAACCACATTATCAACATAATTAATACCTACATTCTTTAAATTCACAGAAAAAGTATTACTACCATGACCAGTAACATAATCTTCTTCAATTATATATTGAGGTACAACTATATCTACCCAATCATCTTCAGGATTTTCCAATTCAAGTTGTTCAGATACAGTTTCAAATGTCTCACCAGTTCTTAATTGTTTTTCTAATTGCAAGGTATTTGTTCTTCCTACAGAAGCACTTCTTAACCATCTATCAGAATTCTTTATAGTTGTCAACTTTGTAACAATTTCAGAAAAATTTTCAAGAAGTTCCCACATAGAAATATCGTCCAACTTATTCTCATGTAATTGAAATAATGGTTCAATAATATTAATCTGTGCAATTAATTTGTCTAACTCATAAAAAGAATCTGCATTAATCTCCCCACCCTGATAATAATCCACAATATAAGGATAATATTCAGAGCAAAAATCAACGTAGGATTGAAAGAAATCTTTTATATTGTATCCTGTAACTGAAAGAAACTTTTCGTACATATCCATAGCTACAAAATATTAGCGATTGTCGCAGCGAGGTCATTAACTCCTTTTTGAATTGCACCTGCTGCACAAATTTTTGTCAAAGCTGTTTTTGCTTTTTTAGCTCCTGCTACAGATTCTAAAGGGGCAATCGCAGTCATTGATAAATTATAATCCCATATCATATTCCTTTGAATATTTTGAGAAAAAGATAGTCCTGCTGGTGGTATTACAACTAAATAACTCTCACCTAAAGCCATATTATAGAAGTATAATCTCAATGGTAAACCCAATTGGTCTACTCCATTACTTTTTGAAATTATAGCTTGCAATATTTTTATACATCCATATCCAGTTTTAATACCAGCATCAAAAGATGCAGATTTTAAGCTATTAGTACTTTTTCCAGAAATATCTGTCAACGACCATTTACCTGCCGACATACTATAAGCTGCACCCGTCAAACTACTCGCAGCTCCTCCTAACGATAATAAAATTTTAAAAGTCCTACCGAAATCTCCTCTAATGTTTATTTGTTGAGGAGTAAAAGTCGGTGAACTCAATACAGTTATTCCACCTGCAGTATTCCTTATCGTTTCTCTCTTAGGTTCAGTTTTAGTTATACTATTTGGATTAATAGGAAAAGTGAAAAAGTCAATTGTGTTATTCTGAGAATCAGCTAATTCAAGTGTACAAAGATATACCTCAAAATCATTTGGAAATTGAGATGCTAACACTGCTCGTCCTGCAGTTTCAATAATCCCTGATGCTTTTTGAATTGCTGATTGTGCTAAACTTGCCATATAATACTTTTCTTTATCGCCTAAAGATACGAATTATTTCATTAATCTGAAAAAGTTACCGTGCTTTTTATACCAACAAATTGTAATGGATTTACTGC
>PPYF01425071.1_pt1 | contig 12575 bp, 10 predicted proteins | sample 1559871 | NCBI WGS metagenome assembly PPYF01 (sample SAMN08240021, study PRJNA423297) | Human gut metagenome, whole genome shotgun sequencing project. | reverse complement strand
AAACCGCTGATCATGTAGACGATGGGGTTCAGATGCGACAGCCCCTGCCAGAACGGCGGCAGCAGGGTCAGCGAGTAGAACACCCCGCCGAGATAGGTCAGCGGCGTCAGCACAAAGGTCGGGATCAGGCTAATGTCATCGAAGGTCTTGGCAAACACCGCGTTCAGCAGCCCGGCCAGCGAGAACAGCACCGCGGTGAGGAGCAGCGTCAGGGCGACAAACAGCCAGGAGTGAACCTGGAACGGCACAAAGAATAGCGACACCGCGGTCACCAGGATACCTACGCACAGTCCTCGCGCTACCCCGCCGCCCACGTAGCCGGCGATAATCACATGCGTCGGCACTGGCGCCACCAGCAGCTCTTCAATATTGCGCTGAAACTTGGCGCTGAAGAAGGATGAGGCGACGTTGGCGTAAGCATTAGTGATCACCGCCATCATGATCAGGCCTGGGACGATAAACTGCATATAGGTAAAACCATGCATCTCACCAATGCGCGAGCCGATCAGGTTGCCAAAGATCACGAAATACAGGGTCATGGTGATCACCGGCGGCACCAGCGTCTGTACCCAGATGCGCATAAAACGGTGGATCTCTTTGGTCCAGATGCTTTTCAGCGCGACCCAATAAAGCTGCATCATGCTGATTCTCCTTTTCGCTCATGCACCAGCGTGACAAACAGCTCTTCCAGACGGTTGGCTTTGTTACGCATACTCAGTACCTGCACCCCCTGGGCGCTCAGCTGCGCGAAGACGCTGTTAATTCCCTGCTCACGCAGAACCTCCACTTCCAGCGTCGAGGTATCGACCAGCTGGTACTGGTAGCCTTCGAGCTTCGGCACCGGGCTTTTTGGCGCGAGGTCAAGAATAAAGGTCTCTGACTTCAGCTTCGACAGCAGCGCTTTCATCGAGGTGTTTTCCACCAGCTCGCCGTGCTGGATGATGCCGATGTTGCGACATAGCATTTCGGCCTCTTCGAGATAGTGGGTGGTCAGGATAATGGTGGTTCCGCGATCGTTGAGATCCTTGAGAAAGCCCCACATCGAGCGACGCAGTTCAATATCGACGCCGGCGGTCGGTTCGTCGAGGATCAGCAGCTTCGGCTCATGCATCAACGCGCGGGCGATCATCAGACGGCGCTTCATCCCGCCGGAGAGCATCCTCGCGCGTTCGTTGCGTTTTTCCCACAGGTCGAGCTGTTTTAAATACTTTTCACTGCGGGAAAGGGCTTCTTTACGCTCAACGCCGTAGTAGCCCGCCTGGTTAACGACGATCTGCTGCACGGTTTCGAACGGGTTGAAGTTAAACTCCTGCGGCACCAGGCCAAGCTGGCGCTTGGCATTGACGACGTCTTTCTCCAGATCGTAGCCAAAGACATTGACCTGACCAGAGGTTTTGTTCACCAGCGAGCTGATGATGCCGATGGTCGTGGATTTTCCGGCCCCGTTCGGGCCCAGCAGGGCATAAAAATCCCCCGCTTCGACCTGCAGGTCGATCCCCCGCAGCGCCTGAACCCCGCCGGGATAGGTTTTTTTGAGCTGTTTTAATTCCAGAGCAATGGTCATTAAATATCTCTTCTCGTGTCGTGACACGTCATTAACCCGCCTGACTCACGTTTGCGCTGGACCGGCGCTGACGCCGCCAACGCATCTGCAGCCTGAAGTATCACGGGTTAAGATGGTTTTAAAAAAGGTGAGCTTACCCTATATTAGCGCAACGCACTTACTTGGTTACAGGCCGATAACGTCCATGAATGATATAGATACACTCATCAGCAACAATGCACTATGGTCAAAAATGCTGGTGGAAGAGGACCCCGGCTTTTTTGAGAAACTGTCGCAGACGCAGAAACCGCGCTTCCTGTGGATTGGCTGTTCGGACAGCCGCGTTCCCGCTGAGCGACTCACCGGCCTGGAGCCTGGCGAACTGTTCGTGCATCGTAACGTAGCGAACCTGGTGATCCACACCGATCTCAATTGTCTGTCGGTGGTGCAGTATGCCGTCGATGTCCTGGAAGTCGAGCACATTATTATCTGCGGCCACTACGGCTGCGGCGGCGTGCAGGCGGCGGTGGAGAACCCGGAGCTGGGGCTTATCGACAACTGGCTGCTGCATATCCGCGATATCTGGTTTAAGCACAGCTCGCTGCTCGGTGAAATGCCAGAGGAGCGCCGTCTGGATACCCTTTGTGAACTGAACGTGATGGAACAGGTGTACAATCTGGGACATTCGACGATTATGCAATCCGCGTGGAAGCGCGGACAGAAGGTGACCATCCACGGCTGGGCTTACGGGATTCACGACGGACTGCTGCGCGATCTGGATGTCACCGCTGTGAGCAGGGAAACCCTCGAACAGCGCTATCGCCACGGGATCTCCAACCTCAAGATCAAGCACATCAACCACAGATAGCCTTCAGACTTCGCCACCCTGGAGAGCGCGGCGCGCGCTGTCCAGAGTGGGATATCCCCTTACTCGTCCAGCAGGGTGACTTTGCCGATATACGGCAGATGGCGGTAGCGCTGAGCATAGTCGATACCGTAGCCCACCACGAACTCATCCGGAATCGCGAAACCGACGTATTCAACCGGGACGTTCACTTCGCGGCGGCTGGGTTTATCAAGTAGCGTACAAATGGCCAGCGATTTCGGCTCGCGCAGGCTGAGGATTTCGCGAACTTTAGACAGGGTATTGCCGGAGTCGATGATGTCTTCCACGATCAGAACGTCTTTACCACGGATGTCTTCATCCAGATCTTTAAGGATTTTCACATCACGAGTGGTGGACATGCCGCTGCCGTAGCTGGAGGCGGTCATAAAATCGACTTCATGCGGCACCTGCACTTCACGGCACAGGTCGGCCATGAACATAAACGAGCCGCGCAGCAGCCCCACCAGCACCATTTCGCTGCCGCTGTTCTGATAATGTTCGTTGATTTGACGACCCAGTTCCGCGATACGCGCTTTGATCTCGGATTCCGGGATCATCACTTCTACAGTATGTTTCATAATACTAACCATTTGATTCTAAATATAAATCATCAAAGCCGCTGCTTTCGCCCCGACGATGACCGGCAAGCCATCCAGTATACCAGCAAAAAGAAATCTTCGGTGCAGGGATTAATAAAGCCATATTTGTGATTCCGATCACACTTGTTAAATCCTATAATTAATTGCAGTTAAAAAATTTAACAAACACATGAGTAACTTTTTATGGCTGAAACAAAGTCTCAACAATCAAGGCTCCTGGTGACGCTGACTGCGCTATTTGCAGCGTTCTGCGGCCTCTATCTATTAATCGGCGGGGCATGGCTGGTCGTGCTTGGCGGCTCCTGGTACTACCCTATCGCCGGGCTGGTGATGCTGGGCGTGACCGTAATGCTGTTCCGCGGCAAGCGCGCTGCTCTGTGGCTGTACGCCGCGCTGCTGCTGGCGACCATGATCTGGGGCGTCTGGGAAGTTGGTTTCGACTTCTGGGCGTTGACGCCGCGTAGCGATATCCTCGTCTTCTTTGGCATCTGGCTGATCCTGCCCTTTGTCTGGCGTCGTCTGCCGGTGCCTTCCGCTGGCGCCGTTGGCGCGCTGGTCGTCGCCCTGCTGATCAGCGGCGGCATGCTGACCTGGGCTGGTTTTAACGACCCGCAGGAAGTCAACGGCACCCTGAGCGCCGACGCTACGCCGGCCGCACCGATTTCCACCGTCGCCGACGGCGACTGGCCGGCCTATGGCCGTAACCAGGAAGGCCAGCGCTTCTCCCCGCTGAAGCAGATTAACGCCGATAACGTGAAGAACCTGAAGGAAGCCTGGGTGTTCCGCACCGGCGACCTGAAACAGCCGAACGATCCGGGTGAAATCACTAACGAAGTGACGCCGATTAAAGTCGGCGATACGCTCTTCCTGTGTACCGCTCACCAGCGCCTGTTTGCGCTGGACGCCGCCACCGGTAAAGAGAAGTGGCATTTTGACCCGCAGCTGAACGCCGATCCGTCGTTCCAGCACGTCACCTGCCGCGGTGTTTCTTATCACGAAGCGAAAGCGGATAACGCCCCTGCCGACGTCGTCGCCGACTGTCCGCGCCGCATTATCCTGCCGGTGAACGATGGTCGCCTGTTCGCGGTAAACGCCGACAACGGTAAGCTGTGCGAAACCTTTGCTAATAAAGGTATTCTCAATCTGCAGACCAACATGCCGGTCACCACGCCGGGCATGTATGAACCCACTTCACCGCCGATCATCACCGATAAAACCATCGTGATTGCCGGCGCGGTCACCGATAACTTCTCTACCCGCGAGCCGTCAGGCGTGATCCGCGGCTTTGATGTGAATACCGGTAAACTGCTGTGGGCCTTCGATCCGGGTGCGAAAGATCCGAACGCCATCCCGAGCGATGAACATCACTTCACGCTCAACTCGCCGAACTCATGGGCGCCTGCCGCCTACGACGCTAAGCTGGATCTGGTCTATCTGCCGATGGGCGTGACCACTCCGGACATCTGGGGCGGCAACCGTACGCCGGAGCAAGAGCGTTATGCCAGCTCGATTGTGGCACTGAACGCCACCACTGGTAAGCTGGCCTGGAGCTATCAGACCGTCCATCACGATCTGTGGGATATGGACATGCCTTCCCAGCCGACGCTGGCTGATATTGAGGTCAACGGCAAAACCGTACCGGTCATCTATGCCCCAGCGAAAACCGGCAACATCTTCGTGCTGGATCGTCGTAACGGCGAGCTGGTGGTCCCGGCGCCTGAAAAACCGGTTCCGCAGGGCGCTGCCAAAGGTGATTACGTTACCAAAACCCAGCCCTTCTCCGATCTGAGCTTCCGTCCGAAGAAAGATCTGACCGGCGCGGACATGTGGGGCGCCACTATGTTCGACCAGCTGGTGTGCCGCGTGATCTTCCACCAGCTGCGCTATGAAGGTATCTTCACCCCGCCGTCTGAGCAGGGCACGCTGGTATTCCCGGGTAACCTGGGGATGTTTGAATGGGGCGGTATCTCCGTCGATCCGAACCGTCAGGTGGCTATCGCCAACCCGATGGCGCTGCCTTTCGTCTCAAAACTGATCCCGCGCGGGCCAGGCAATCCGATGGAGCCGCCGAAAGATGCGAAAGGCTCTGGTACCGAGTCCGGCGTGCAGCCGCAGTACGGCGTCCCGTACGGCGTAACGCTGAACCCGTTCCTGTCGCCGTTCGGCCTGCCGTGCAAACAGCCGGCCTGGGGGTATATCTCCGCCCTGGATCTGAAAACCAACGAAGTGGTATGGAAAAAACGTATCGGTACTCCGCAGGACAGCCTGCCGTTCCCGATGCCGGTTAAACTGCCGTTTACCATGGGGATGCCGATGCTGGGCGGTCCGATCTCCACGGCCGGTAACGTCCTGTTCATCGGCGCGACTGCAGATAACTACCTGCGCGCGTACAATATGAGCAACGGCGAGAAGCTGTGGGAAGCCCGTCTGCCAGCCGGCGGTCAGGCGACTCCGATGACCTACGAAGTGAATGGCAAACAGTATGTTGTCATCTCTGCCGGCGGTCACGGCTCGTTCGGTACCAAAATGGGCGATTATATTGTCGCCTATGCGCTCCCGGATGACGCCAAATAAAACGCAAAACGGCAACGAAAGTTGCCGTTTTTTTTGGTGTTCCGTCCTTCTTCCCGTCGGGGATCGCAGCAGGTCGCAGAGACTTAAACCGTGAACCCCAACATCATCCCGGTGTCTTCATGTTCCAGCAGGTGGCAGTGTGCCATATAGGCAAACTCCTTCGGCGCCGGATGATCAAACTTCACTAATACTTCACTCACGTCCCCTTCCACACGAACGGTGTCTTTCCAGCCGCGACGATGCGCCGCTGGCGGCTTGCCGTTTTCGCTGAGGATACGGAACTGGGTGCCGTGGATATGGAACGGATGCAACATCATGTCGCCCTTACCAGAAATCACCCAGCGCTCATACTGGCCTCTGGCGGCGGCAAACATCGGCTCATTCATGTCGAAGGCTTTGCCGTTGATGCGGTTGGCGTTATGGAAATCAAAGCCCTTGCCTGACGACATGCCATGCTCCATGCCGGATCCGTGGTTCATGCTCATGTCGCCGTGATGCATATTCCCCATGTCGCTCATGTCGCCATGCCCCATCATGCCGTGATCCATTCCGGCCATCGCCTGGTCGCCATACTTCTCCATCAGCGCCTGCATGCCCATCCGGTCGAGCATCGGATCCATCGACAGCTGGAGCTGACGCTGCGTCAGCCCCGTCAGGGACGGTAACGCCGGGAGAGCGGCCAGAGTATCCAGCAGCTTGCCGGAGGCGGGAATGACCAGCGGCTGGACGCGCAGTACCGGCTGTGGTTTATCAAAAGGCGCAATCGCCATGCCCATCTGGCTCACCGGCAGGGTCACCAGATCGAAAGGTTTACCGTCGCTGGTGTCCACCAGCACCTCAAAGCGTTCCCCCATCAAGACCGGCAATTCATCGACCTTGACCGGCTCGGCCAACAGACCGCCATCGCTGGCCACTACGTACAGCGGGCGCTTATCGCTGGTGGCAAAATTGAGGGAACGGGCATTACAGCCGTTCAGCAAGCGCAGGCGCAGCCAGCCGCGCGGCGCGGCATGTTCGGGATAGAGGGCCCCATTGGTCAGTAGCGTATCGCCAAACCAGCCGACGGCGGCGCTCATCACATCCAGCTGATAGTCGATCTCGCCGGCGGCGGTGAACTTCTTATCCTGGACGATCACCGGCACATCATCGATTCCCCACTGCTTAGGCAGCAGCAGGCGCCCGCTCTCTTCATCCTCGATCAGCACCAGGCCGGCCAGCCCCATCGCCACCTGCCGGCCGGTGCTCCCATGCTGATGCGGATGAAACCAGCAGGTCGCCGCCCGCTGCGTTGGCGTGAAGCTTACCGTGCGGGTGGCACCCGGCGCGATAACCCCCTGTGGCCCCCCGTCGACCTCGCCCGGTACCTCCAGACCATGCCAGTGCAGCGTGGTCTCTTCCGCCAGCTGGTTAGTAATATCCACCGTGACGGTCTTCCCCTGCGTCAACTGCAGCGCAGGGCCCAGCAGCGACCCGTTGTAGCCCCAGGTAGTGGCATTCAGGGCGCCAAACCGCGTTTTGCCCGCCTGGATCCTGAGCGCGATGCGGTTGCGCGCATCGGCGGCTAACAGCGACGGTATCGGCAGAGCCGGGCGACTGGCGGCAAAGACCGCCCGGCTCCATAACGGCAATGCGCTGGCCATGCCGACCGCGGCGGTCAGTTTGAGGAAGTCTCGACGTTGCATATTCACATCCTTTTATTCTGCGGGCGAATATTTGAGCTTAAACCCTACCGTAACGGGAAGGTCAAGCAGAAGAGTAAGAATAAAGATCGGCGCTGTGTAAAGAAGTATGCTAATTTGAAGCGTCGGTGATCTAATGGTAGAAAAAATGAAGACGCTTTTCAGAACAATGGTACTCGGCAGCCTGCTTGCTCTCTCCGCCAACAGCTACGCGCTCAGCGAATCCGAAGCGGAAGATATGGCTGATTTAACCGCGGTTTTTGTGTTTCTGAAAAACGACTGTGGCTACCAGAACCTGCCCAACACGCAGATCCGTCGCGCGCTGGTGTTCTTTGCCCAACAGAACCAGTGGGACCTGAGCAACTATGACAGCTACAACATGAAAGCGCTTGGCGAAGACAGCTATCGCGATCTTAGCGGCATTAACATTCCGACGGCGAAAAAATGTAAAGCGCTGGCCCGCGATTCGCTCAGCCTGCTGGCTTACGTTAAATAATTCCCTGCGCGGGCGGCAACGCTCCGCGCCTTTAGCATTTCAACTTCCCCCTTTAAATATTTATATTTATTATTGTATATAAACAAACCTTATTTAATTGCGAACCTATCAATTTGCCAAATAAAGTAAACCCATAATAATGAAGAATGACTAAAAAACTAATAAAATATCATTATTCATATATTGCAAAATAAAAAGCACCCTTCTAGAATCCGGTAAAAATATACCTACTTCATGGACTGAAATTGTGAATATCTCGCTGACTCTTCGTGTTATCCCACTCGCCGCGCTGTTAGTAGCCGGCTGTAGCAATACCTCTTCCCGCCAGCCGGTTAAACCGATCGCCACGCCGCTGACGTCACAGCAGCAGGCAGAGCAGGAGCGGGCGGCCAGCGAACAAGCGCGCATTGAATCCTGTCGCCAGGCGCTGGATTCGCTAAAAGAGGTTAACCCACAGCAAGCCACTAAACTCAGCAATGACTTTAACGCTTTAGTGCGCGCGGCGTCACAATACAATAGCGTGCGCGAGAAAGTGGCGGATCCTACCCGGCTTGGCATTGACTCCATGTATCAGTTTAAATCCATCAAACTGTGCGCCGATATCCAGAAAACGCTGATCGATAGCCTGGTACAGCGTGGTGAAAGCAAACAGCCATGAACAGAGCCGCCACGCTGACCCTCAACGCGCCCCTGCTGATGCTCGTCGCTGCGCTGGCGCTTTCAACCCCCTTCACCGCCGGCGCCGCGCCGGCCTTTCTTGATTACGCCCAACAGCAAACCCAGCAATCTCAGGCGCAAGAAAAAAACGATGCCGCCAGCGCAAAACAAACACAAGAAAGCCGCCAGAGCGCAGATAATAAAAAAACCGGTACCAACACCTCACAATTACAAAAAAGAATCACCAGCCAGCAGGCGGCGATTGCACAAAAAGATAAGCTTATACAGCAATTAAAAAAACAGCTTGCCGCTACGCCGCAAACGGATACTGCCGGAGCGAATGAGCAAGCGGCGTTGAATAAGAGAATTAATGAATTACAGGTCGCCTTAAGCGCCGCTACTGCAGAAAAAGAGGCATTAATAAAAAAAGCAGGCGTTGTGCAGAATAATAATCTACAGCAAAGCCAGGCCGCGGCGCGTCAGCAGATCCAGCAATTAACGACGCAGATTCAGCAAGCCGAAGCTGAAAATAAACGCCTCAGCGCCAGCTTTACCACGCTTAATAAAGATAAACACGCGCTAATGACCCAACTGGCCGCAACGGAAAAAGAGAAACAGGCCGCTCTTGAGCAGGTCAAAGCGCTTAACGCTGACAAACAGCCGCTGACGACCCGGCTGGCCGCCGCGGAAAAAGAGAAACAGGCCGTCCTCGAGCAGGTTAAGGCCCTTAACGCCGATAAACAGTCGCTGACTATTCGCCTCGCCGCTGCGGAGAAGGCGCAGCAGGCCGCTCTTGACCAGGCTAAAGCGCTTAACGCTGACAAACAGCCGCTGGCGACCCGGCTGGCCGCCGCGGAAAAAGAGAAACAGGCCGTCCTCGAGCAGGTTAAAGCCCTTAACGCCGATAAGCAGTCGCTGACTATTCGCCTCGCCGCTGCGGAAAAGACGCAGCAGGCTGCCCTCGATCAGGTCAAAGCCCTTAACGCCGATAAACAATCTCTGTCCACCCGGCTGGCCGCCGTGGATAAAGCGCCGCATGGCCCCGCTAACGACGCCGCTGCGCCAAAAAATGAGCCACCAGAGATGGCGGCCATAGTGGCAGCCTATCGCCTGCAGGCGGATAAAGACAACGCCCAGCTACGGATGAAAGAAGATGAAATCGAACTGCTGAGAACGCAGCTTTCTGTACAGTCCAAAACGCGCAGCGGCGAGAGCGCCGCCGCCAAACTCAGCGCATCGGGAGAACAGCAGGCTTATGCGATCGGCGCCTCGATGGGAAGCGAGGCGCTCAACGTCCTTACCACCCGTCGCACTCAGGGAGTTACCGTCGACGCAGGCCTGGTGCTGCAGGGCATCGAAGATGCCTTTCGCGGCCAGCTTCGTCTCGGAGAGCAGGAACGTAACAAGGCGCTGTTTGATGTGTCACAGCAGGTTTTTCAGAACCTGAATAAAATAGAGCAGAAAAACATCAGTGCCGGCAAGAAATATCAGCAGGCGTTTGCGCGCAAAAAAGATGTGGTCTTTAAAGAGGGCGTCTACAGCCGCGTCGATTACCTGGGTAAAGGAAAAATAAGCGGTAACGACCTGGTTACCGTGGTGATCAAAGAGATGCTGACGGACGGGACGGTGATCAACGATATGGAAGCGAAAGATCAGGCGCTTACGCAAAAGCTGGATGCCTATCCCCCGGTGTTTCGCGAACCGCTGAAGCGTCTACAGAACCACGGCTCTGTGACGCTCGTCGTCCCGCCTGAAAAGGCCTATGGCAGTAAAGGATTACCGCCAAAAATCCCGCCAGGCGCCACCATGGTTTATTCCGTGCGGATAGTAGATAGCCAACCCGAGCCGGCAAAATAGCCTCATCCTCTCCACCGCCCTTCCGGGGCGGTGGCTGTTATTCCTGCCTCATTGCTGCAATAACCGCCGTGCATCCTCATCTATAGTTGTCTATGATGTTGCACTCGTTTTACGGGTGTAACAGATGTTAACGAAGGAGGAGCCTTATCGTGGCCGATAATCCACTGTGGCATGAAACGCTGCATGACCATTTTGGTCAGTATTTTAGCGTTGATAACGTGCTGTACCACGAAAAAACCGATCATCAGGATCTGATCATCTTTGATAACCGCGCCTTTGGCCGGGTGATGGCGCTGGATGGCGTCGTACAAACCACCGAACGCGACGAGTTCATCTATCACGAAATGATGACCCATGTGCCGCTGCTGGCTCACGGCAACGCGAAGCATGTGTTGATCATTGGCGGCGGCGATGGCGCGATGCTGCGCGAAGTCTCTCGTCACCGTAGCATCGAAACCATCACCATGGTGGAAATCGACGCCGGGGTAGTTTCATTCTGCCGCCAGTACCTGCCGAACCATAACGCCGGCGCCTATGACGATCCGCGCTTTACGCTGGTGATTGATGATGGCGTCAATTTTGTTAATCAGACGACGCAAACGTTTGACGTGATCATTTCGGACTGTACCGACCCTATCGGCCCGGGAGAAAGCCTGTTCACCTCGGCTTTTTATGAAGGCTGCAAACGCTGCCTGAACCCGGGTGGGATCTTTGTTGCCCAGAATGGCGTCTGCTTCCTGCAACAGGATGAAGCGGTAGGCAGCCATCGCAAGCTAAGCCACTATTTTCGCGACGTCAGCTTCTACCAGGCGGCAATTCCAACCTATTACGGCGGGATCATGACCTTTGCCTGGGCGAGCGACAATGAGGCGCTGCGCCATCTCTCCAGCGAAATCATTCAGGCGCGCTTTCACAAAGCCAACCTGACCTGCCGTTACTACAATCCGGCAATCCATACGGCGGCCTTCGCCTTACCACAATATCTGCATGATGCTCTGTCCGCACCGTGACGCGAAATAAGGGGGTGAACTAAATTGAAAAAATTGAAGCTGCACGGCTTTAACAACCTGACCAAAAGCCTGAGTTTTTGTATCTACGATATCTGTTACGCCAAAACGGCAGAAGAGCGCGACGGCTACATCGCCTATATCGACGAACTCTATAATGCCAATCGCCTGACGGAGATCCTGACAGAAACCTGTTCTATTATTGGCGCCAATATCCTGAATATCGCCCGTCAGGATTATGAACCCCAGGGCGCCAGCGTGACCATTCTGGTCAGCGAAGAGCCTGTCGATCCCAAGCTGATTGACCAGACCGAACATCCTGGCCCGCTACCGGAAACCGTGGTCGCCCATCTCGATAAGAGCCATATCTGCGTGCATACCTACCCGGAGAGCCATCCGGAGGGCGGCCTGTGCACCTTCCGCGCCGATATCGAAGTTTCAACGTGCGGCGTCATTTCCCCGCTTAAAGCGCTGAACTATCTGATTCACCAGCTGGAATCGGACATTGTGACCATTGACTACCGTGTGCGCGGCTTTACCCGCGATATCAATGGGATGAAGCATTTTATCGATCATGAAATCAATTCGATTCAGAACTTTATGTCCGACGATATGAAGTCGTTGTATGACATGGTCGACGTCAACGTTTATCAGGAAAATATCTTCCATACCAAAATGTTGCTCAAGGAGTTCGACCTTAAGCACTACATGTTCCATACCCGACCGGAAGAGTTGACTGCCGAAGAGCGCAAGGTCATTACCGACCTGCTATGGAAAGAGATGCGCGAGATTTACTACGGCCGCAATATTCCTGCCGTGTAATCTATGAAATGCCCGGCGGCGCTTTTGCTTGCCGGGCCTGTAGTTCTGCGCCACCCGACATAAAAGGCGTCATTAACGCTGCTGCATAAACTCACGATAGGCGGCGACCACCTGCAGGAAATCCTCAACACCGCACAGAGAAAGACTTTCTTCGTCGTAGTAGCTCATCCCCTCCTCGATTTCGTCGCCGGAAAACTCCAGCTGATTGGCGCGGATCATCACCTCTTCGCCATCCAGCCACAGCGTATATTCATGCCCGGCACGCTGCCAGGAACGCTCGCTGCCCTTCACGGTGCGCGCAGCCTGCTCCACTTCGTCCAGCAGAGCAAGATTGCCTTTCACCTCCTCGTTGAACCAGTGGCCGATCGCCTCGTGATCCATCGACATTCGCACCTTTACCACTCCGGTAATATCGCGCAGAAATTCGTAATCCATAGTCTTTTCCTCTGCAAGGG
>PPYF01130324.1_pt1 | contig 12575 bp, 10 predicted proteins | sample 1559871 | NCBI WGS metagenome assembly PPYF01 (sample SAMN08240021, study PRJNA423297) | Human gut metagenome, whole genome shotgun sequencing project. | reverse complement strand
GCTTTATATGCGCCGTTCTGGACGATATCTCCTGCGTCTGCTTCGTTGTGGACGTAGCTGTAAGCGAGCCGGTAATATTGATCGTAATTTTGCAAAAGCAGATCTTCTACCGCTTTTTCTTTTGTTTTTCCGGATAATGATATCACGAAGAAATTCGCCTCCTTCTTTTGTTGTTCTGAGGATTAGACGTTGTAGGCGGGAAAAAAGTTTCAGGGAGTTTTAAATTTACTCTACCATACCATTATTTTTAACAAATTTGGTTGAAAAATTTCCAAAAATAGAACTAAAGGTTCTTGAGTAGAACTAAGGGATCGTGGAGCGGAACAGATAGGAAACCTATACTTTACCCATACTATCAGTACGAGACTATAACGATAAGGGGAAGGGAAAAGTATATGCTTGGGGAGCAGATTAAACGGTGCAGGGAGAAGCGTGGATTTACACAGGAGCAGCTTGCGGAAAAAATCGGAGTCAGCATAGAGACGATTTCCAGTATTGAACGGGGCATCAAAATGCCCAGACTGCAGAATTTTGTGGCGATCGCAAATCAGCTTGGCGTTTCAGCAGATGAACTTCTGCAGGACGAACTGGATTTTGGATTTATCGCGGAAGCGAACGCTCTTTCCAAAAAGCTGGAGGAGTTGTCGAGGGCAGATCGGAAGCGGATTTTAGAGACCATGAACTTTCTGATTGTGCAGGCTGGCGGAAAGCCGGAATAAGAGTTTCGTTTTTCAATGGAAAAGAAAAACTGCATCGGACTGGAGAAACGACAGAAGCAGGCAGGAGCTGACGGGTATCTGAATCGGACGGAATAGGATAGGAAGCGTCGGCTCCGCTTGGCCCTGAGAAAAGGAGAGGTGATGTGCTTTTATAATTATCAATAATGATAGTGTATTATATGGTAGTAATAAGGATTGATAAAGCGAAGGTTCTGTGGTAGTGTGGAACACATATTTTATATGTAAATGGAGAATACCGCGGCGATTCGGATTTGGGCAAGCTGATGCACGATTTTAACTGTATAGATGCGGAAGAAATGTATTTTGATTCATGACAATAGAATGTTCGCGGAACTCGTCCCCTATTTTTACCAATTTCTACGAGCAGGCTGCTAATTTCGACGAGATTATTTACCACCCCGAAAAGTATGGTACAATCGATATAAGATATATTTTATGATGAACTGTGCGTGTGGGGAGGCAGATAATTCGCGCAGGCAGTTGATTGGTGACAACAGTACGTTCGCGCAGAGCGAGTTATAGATTGGAAGGGTGAGTATCAAAGCATCGGGAGTTTGTATTGCATTCTATTGTTTGAAAAAGAGAAATCTATCAACAGGGTAATAACAGGGGTAAACTACAATGAAAAAGAAAATATTGAGTGACACATTATTGCAGATCTTCCGAACCAGGAAGCGGTTTGTTTTTGGCATTTTAATTTCGCTGATTTTGGAGACGGTGATCTCTTTGGGATTGCCGGGCATACTCAGCAAGATCATTGACGGATTGGGAAAGCAGACGGTTACATGGCTGGTTGCGTTTATTCTGTTTTTCCTGGCGATTGTGGTCGTAAAAGGATTTGCAACAGTTTTAAATTCTTATTTAAGCGAAAAGATGGGCAGAAGCGTATGCGATGAAATCCGGAAAGAGCTGTTGAAAAAATTATTCCAGTTTTCCGTCTCCCAGCATAAAATGTCGAAAACCGGAGACTTTTTTGAGAAGATCGAAGGCGACGTCAACGTTATGGTTGGATTCTTTTCCAATATGCTGATCGACATCATGAGCAGCTCATTTATGATAGTGGGAATCCTGGTTGTATTCCTGACAAAGTCGCTGATTCTCGGCGGAATTTTTTGTGTGATAGCGGTTCTGATATTTGTCATTTTTATCGGAACCCAGAAGAGCCTTTCTGCATTATGGAACGATGCGCGAGTGAGTGAAACAAAGCTGTTTGGAGAGTTTTCCGAAGATGTGTATGCTGCGGCAGATGTAAAAGGAATTGGCAAAGAAGATTATATCCATGAGCGGTTCCATAAGGATTTTGCAGAGTTTGAACAAAAACAGGTAAAGGCGTCCTTCTGGGGAAACTTGCCGGCGACGGTGTTTTTCTCCCTGCTAAATGTTGCAGAAGGCGTTGCATTGCTGATCGGAGTCCAGCTGTTAAATCGCGGCAGATTGTCAATCGGGGAACTGTATTTGCTGACGAGTTATGTCGGCTTATTGAATATGCCGTTTTTCCATTTAAAATATCAGTTTGCGCAGATGCCGATGTCACTTGCTGCCTTAAAAAGAGTGAATTCCATATTTGAAATGGAATCCCAGAAGGCTAAAAATGAAGGAACTGCAGAATTTAGCGGCAATGAAATTGAGTTTTCTGGCGTTTCTTTTGGCTACAATCAGTCGAGGGTTTTGTCAGATATATCGTTTACGATCGGCTCGAATGAAAATGTGCTGATCGAGGGAAGGACAGGCTGCGGAAAGAGCACTATTTTGCATCTGATTGCAGGACTGTATGTACCGGACTGCGGCAAAATTCTGATCGGTGGAAAAGAAATCCGGGAGTTTAACCGGAGAAAATATGTGGAAAATGTTTTCTATATTTCCCAGTTTTATCCGATTATCGAAGATACGCTGCTGAACAATCTGGTGCGGTTTTACGACAATTACGAGAAGCAGTCGGTTGAGCTGGCGCTGAAAATCACCCATATGGATCAGTGGATGGAAGAGACGAAAATCGGTCTGGAAGATACCATCAAACCGGAAGATTTTACGGTAAATGAGGCGCAGATTTTGGCATGGACGGCAGCATTAATTGCAAAGCCCCGTATTTTGCTGGTCGATGAATTCGACGCTTCCATAGACGATAAAATCCTCACGACGATTGACACGCTCCTTGAAAAGGAATTTACGGGTTCTACGATTATCATGGTGTCCCATAAAAACAGGAGTGCCTTGAAATTCCACAAAAAGATACATATGGAAGAAAGTCGGATACAGGTAGAAACCTGCTGAGAATCGAGAGGGACAAATTATGAAAATGAAAAAGAGAGAACTATATCGGGCTTTCACGAAAGACATAAAGGCTTTTGGACTACTTGTGATAGCGGTCGAAACGATCACTTATACGTTCAGTTTTTTAATGAGCGGTATTGCAAAAAAAGACATTTTTAACGTGATTGAAGGAAAAGACGTCACACTTGGAATCTATTCCCTGAACATTTTAATCTTGATCAACGTGATGGTTCCACTGATCATCAATTGTGTAAAACAGGTCAATTCCGCTTTTGTGGAAAAATGGAAAACCAAGGCGAGATACAACGTAAAAAGTGTATTGTTAAACTATGTGTTGAGGGAATCGCTGAATCCGGCGCGGGAGACAGACGGCGCAGTTTTAAATTATTACCGGAATGAATGCGAGGACGTCGTAAATTTCTTTTTGGAATTTTATTATCAGGTTCCCAAAATCGTATTATCCGTTTCGATATTAATCGTGATGTTTTTTATCAACCCGATCTTTGCGGCTGTAAGCCTGTTCCCGACCGCTTTGACGGTTTTTCTGGTAAAAGTTCTTGGCAAGAAAATTTTCTTATACCGGACGAATTCCCGGAAAAACACAAAAGAAGTGACGAGTTTTCTGAATAACTTTTTTGAAAACACCGAGTATTTTTATATGATCGGAAACCGGGAACGGGTGATTTCCGCGTATGAGAGAAAATGTCAGGAGAGATCGAAAAGCGAGATTCGGGACAGAATTTTTGACAGCCTGCTGGGCAGTATTTCCGGCAATTCTTCGAATATGGCATTGGGCATTATTTTACTGATTGCATTGCCGTTTATGATGAACGGAATCTTTTCGGTTGGCGAATTTGTCATGTTTGGCTATTACTATGCGTTTCTGGCATATCTGCCGGATGCAATTGGAAATCTGGTAAAAAGAAAGAAACAGACGAACGCATCGCTGGATCGCCTTGGATTTTTGCTTCAAGAGGCAGATTGTGCAGGCTCTGTCAGGGAAAAAGACGGATATGATTTTTCGATCGGTGCAGGCGGTGGAAAGAAAATGTTCCATGCGGCGGAAAAAGGAATCGTGATTTTAAAAGGCGAAAAGAGCAGCGAAGCGCTGCGCACATTATTTTCCGTATGCGACAGAGAATTGAAGGATAAAAAATGCATCTATGTACCGAGTGAGCCGGTTTTATTCGATGACTCTCTTTTGGAAAATATTTCTATGGGAGAGGGGATTGAGGATGCAAAAATGAATGGCATTCTGGCGAAAACAGCTCTGGTCGAGGATGTGAAAACTTTTGGGGATGGACTGCTTAAGCGGTGTGGAAAAAAGGGAGAGAACCTGTCCGGTGGGCAGAGAAAAAGAGTCGGGATCGCACGGGGACTTTATCAGGATGCGGATGTGCTGTTTCTGGATGGTGTGGCGGATCGGGTGGATTCTGTAACGGCAAGATTTCTGGTGGAGCATGTTTTGGAAGAATTTCAGGGACTGGTGGTAATGGTGTTTGAGGATGGCTTTTCGCAGAAGCTGGACGGAATGGTTGTTGAGGTGTGAGCCTTAAATAAGTAAGTAGAGAATGTGCGGATGCCGGTATGATGCATGAGGCTTCATGCCGCCGTGATGGTCTGCACCGGAGATGCTTCTCCTGTCACGATACTCACACTTTCTGAAGAGGAAGCACTTCATGCACAGAAAATCATCCGGGATGGAAGAGAGCTTCTTGTGATTTCGGAGATGGATCTGTATCAGAGGGAGAATGGGACAATTGCAGGTCTTCTTCGGACGAAAAAAACGGCAATGCCGGAAGTCAGAGTCTATCCTTCGCCAGATGAAGCACCATAGGGCTTGCAGGTTGGTAAATGCGGAGACAGCGGCGATCGTTCAGGTTGAGTGAAAATAGTGAAAGCGATAGCAATAAAGACCTTGATACCAATGGGGAGCCTGTCACATGATTGTGATAGGATTAAAAAATTTGAATCCTGCCGTCTTACTGCTTATCAGGACGCAGCAGGAGTATGGACGATTGGCTATGGACATACGGGCAGTGTATATGCGGGGATGCAGATATCGCAGGAACAGGCGGAGGATTTATTGAAAGAAGATTTGAAAAGATTCGAAGCAGCAGTGAATCGATATGTGACAGGTGCACTGACGCAGGGCAGGTTTGATGCACTTGTATCGTTTTCTTTTAATGTAGGCGAAGGGGCTTTGAAGAAAAGTACATTGCTCAAAAAAATGAATGCAGGAGATATGGATGGAGCTGCCAGAGAATTTGATCGGAACAGTGTGCAGAACAGGTAATCCCTTACTTTATCGGTATCGGAACAGTTATGGCAGAAAGCTATGACAATAAATACCGGATCGGTGTTTACGGTTCCAGAAATATTTGTCAGAAGGTTTGCAGTTTAACAAAGGCAGAGAGCAGCTTTGTGGTGGATATGTCAACCGGATACAGCGGAAATCTTGGCTACAGTATGCCGAACAATTGGGCATTTGAACAGTTTCATGAATATTCTATTCTGGGCTCCGGTTTTTCCTTTGCAGTGGACAAGGATATGGCGTCCGGACGATATAAGGGAATTTCTGCAGATTCCAAGTGTGGTCAGGATAGGTTTGAAGACTGTACACTGCATAAAATGGAGTTAAAGGCAGACGGGTACTATCATTGTGATTTCTGTAACTATAAGGTTCCGTCACCGTTCCTGCAGGATAAGGAAATTTTAAACCAGGAGGATTATCTGACCGTAACAGGTTTGATGTATGCTTATTCTGTGTTCCTTGCAGATGTAGATACTTACGGAATTTATTTCCACGATCTTTGGGAAAAAATGCACGATATCAGAAGTAAGGCAGAATATAAGGGAAAATATGCTTATCGCGGTGCAGATCAGAACCGTTTATTCGTTCCGCCTGAGGTCGACCCGACTGGGGTAGGAATGACAATGTCGGCATTACGGGAACCTGAGCTAGTTACAAGCTTCCCGCATCCGTCGCTTTCCTTCCGGTGGCACTGCTCATTGTTATGCAACAATTTGACTGTTCTTGTTAACAATTGGGGGTGGCAGGACGGAGGGGGTATGGTATGATAATTACAGGAGGGGCGAGAGCCCTGTGTTTGAGATTATTTTATGGGAGGTCAGTTTGAAGAATAAGCGTGATCGCTTATTCTTCAAACGGCTGTTTGTGCCGCAGGCGTCACAAAACAGCCATGATCGCAGAGCAGAACCGGATGTTCTGCTCGCGGTTCCTCCGGCGCGAAGCGCCTGCGGAATGGGAGGTTATGATGAAAGAACAGCTTTTAGCAAAATTTGGAGAACTCTTTGGGGGAACAGACGGTGCGAAGGTTTATTTTGCGCCGGGCAGAGTGAATTTGATCGGAGAACATACCGACTATAACGGCGGTCATGTTTTTCCGTGTGCACTGACGATCGGCACTTATGGTGTGGCACGCAGGCGTGAGGATAAGAAGCTGCGGTTTTATTCGATGAATTTCGAGCAGCTGGGTGTGATCGAGTCGAGCGTTGAGGGCTTGAAGCCGGAGAAGGAAGCGGACTGGACGAATTATCCCAAGGGTGTGATGTGGGCATTTGGCGAGAAGGGGATGGAAGTGACAAACGGTATGGATTTGCTGCTGTTTGGTAATATTCCGAACGGCTCCGGGCTGTCTTCTTCCGCATCGGTCGAGGTTTTGACAGGCTATATCCTGCGCGATCAGTATGGCTTTGAGGTTTCCAATCAGGATCTGGCGCTGATCGGTCAGTTTTCCGAGAACAAGTTTAACGGTGTAAACTGCGGCATTATGGATCAGTTCGCAATCGCGATGGGCAAAAAGGATCATGCGATTTTCCTGGATACTGCGACGATGGAATTTGAGTATGCGCCGATTCAGCTGGAGGGCGCGAAGCTTGTGATTTCCTGCAGCAACAAAAAGCGCGGTCTGGGGGATTCTAAATATAATGAAAGAAGAAGTGAGTGCGAAGCGGCTCTGGCAGAGCTGCAGCAGGTGATCGGCATCGAGTCGCTGGGGGATCTGTCGGAGGAGCAGTTTGAAACCTACAAGTCCGCCATCAAGGATCCCGTCAGAGTAAAGCGTGCGCGGCATGCGGTTTATGAGAATCAGCGTACGATCAAGGCAGTTGCAGCGCTGAAGGCGAACGATATCACAGAGTTTGGCAAGCTGATGAATGCGTCCCACGTTTCCCTGCGGGATGATTATGAAGTAACCGGCATTGAGCTGGATACGCTGGTAGAGGAAGCCTGGAAGGTAGATGGTGTCATCGGTTCCAGAATGACCGGTGCTGGCTTTGGAGGCTGTACGGTCAGCATCGTAAAGGATGAAGCAATCGAGGCTTTTCAGGAGCAGGTTGGAAAGGCTTATCTGGAAAAAATCGGTTACGCGGCAGATTTTTATGTGGTAGAGATCGGTGACGGTCCGGTAGTATTATAAGAAAGGCAGGCAATCAGGGCAATGATTCAGGATAAAATCCGTGAACTGGTGCAGTATGGACTTTTGACAGGTCTGGTATCTGCAGAGGATGAAATTTATACAACAAATCGGCTGCTGGAGCTGTTCCAAATAGAAGATTATCCCTATGGATTTGGGGAAAAGATAGAACAGACAGAAGAAGAGGCGGTCAAAAGGCTGCCGGATCTTCTGACGGAAATGATGGATTATGCGGTGGAAAACGGGATCCTGCAGGAGGATGGTATCGTTTATCGGGATCTGTTTGATACAAAGATCATGAGCTGCCTGGTAGGACGCCCCAGTGAGATCATCCGCCGGTTTCATGAGGAATATGAAAAGTCCCCGGAAGCAGCGACGAATTTCTTTTATAAATTCAGTCAGGACACGGACTATATTCGAAGATACCGTGTTTGCAGGGATGAAAAGTGGGTAACGCCAACGAAATACGGCGATCTGGATATTACGATCAATCTGTCCAAGCCGGAAAAAGACCCCAAAGCGATTGCGGCGGCAAGGCTGGCAAAGCAGGGCGGTTATCCGAAATGTCTGCTTTGTGTGGAAAACGAGGGTTATGCAGGTCGTATCAATCATCCGGCACGTCAGAATCACCGGATCATTCCGTTGACGATCAACGGCAGCAGATGGGGATTTCAGTATTCTCCCTATGTGTATTATAATGAGCACTGCATCGTGTTTAACGGCCAGCACACGCCGATGAAAATCGAACACAATACCTTTGTGAAGCTGTTTGACTTTGTAAAACAGTTTCCTCATTATATGCTCGGCTCCAATGCGGATCTGCCGATCGTCGGCGGTTCGATTTTGAGCCATGATCATTTTCAGGGCGGCAGATATGAGTTCCCGATGGCAAAAGCACCGGTCGAAAAAAGCTTTACGGTCAAAGGCTTTGAAGATGTACAGGCAGGAATTGTAAACTGGCCGATGTCCGTAATCCGCATTTCCGGTCCGGATACAGAGCGGCTGATCGCTCTGGCGGATGTGATCCTGGATGCATGGCGCAGCTACAGTGATGAGGCCTCCTTTATCTTTGCAGAGACAGAGGGGGAGAAGCACAACACGATCACGCCTATCGCTAGAAAACGTGGCGATCATTATGAGCTGGATCTGGTTCTGCGCAATAATATCACCACGAAAGAGCATCCCCTTGGTGTGTTCCATCCCCATGCAAACCTGCACCACATCAAAAAGGAAAACATCGGTTTGATCGAAGTAATGGGACTTGCAGTGCTTCCTGCCCGTCTGAAAAAAGAGATGGCAGAGCTGGAAGAAGCGATCCTTAGCGGGGCTGATCTTCGGCAAAACGAGGTGCTTGCAGCTCACGCGGACTGGGCGGAGGAATTTTTGACCAGACACAGTGAGGTAAATGCCGAAAATATCCATGAAATTGTGCAGCAGGAGATTGGACTGGTGTTCATGCAGGTTCTGGAGGACGCAGGCGTTTATAAATGCACGGAGGACGGAAGAAAAGGATTCGAACGGTTTATTGACCGCTTAAATGCATGACTTTGTGCACAAGTCTGCAAATGTGATTTATTGCTGTGCACTATATAGAAAGACCTGCAGCAGGTATAATAAACACAAGCGAAAGGAAAGGGCTGTCGTACTAACGTGCGGCAAGCCCTTTTTTCATAGGAACAGAATGGCTTGCAGCGTGTGCATTTTGTTGTGGATGTTGATGCACAGCAAACGGATTTGTGGTATTATGTTTACCGAAATCAAACAGGCATTTGACGAAAGAAGGTTTTATAGATGAAGTTTTTACTGGCGGCACTGAACGCAAAATATATTCATTCCAATCCGGCGCTTTACAGTCTGCGGGCCTATGCGGAAAAATACCATCCGGAGGCCGCGGCACAGGTGGAGCTTGCCGAGTATACGATCAATCAGACGGTGGAGGAAATCCTTGCCGATCTTTATGAGAGAAAGCCGGAGGCAGTGGCGTTTTCCTGTTATATCTGGAATTGGAAAATGATGCAGGAGGTCATTTCCGAGCTGCATCAGGTGCGTCCTGAGCTGCCCATCTGGCTGGGCGGTCCGGAGGTATCCTATCATGCGGAGGAGGTTCTGGAGCAATTTCCGTTTTTGACCGGCATTATGGTCGGCGAGGGCGAGGTGACGTTTTCAGAGCTTTTGACCTTTTACGAAAAAAAGAGCAGCGGACGGTATTCGGAACAGCAGCAGCTGCAGATTGTGGCATTCTGGCCGGGCGCAATCAAACAGGCCGGGCTGGACAGTATTGCAGGTATTGTTTATCGAGATCCCATCACCGGGGAGCTTGTGCGGACAAAGGAGCGCTCTCTGACCAATATCAGTGAGATTCCGTTTTTTTATAAGGATATGAAGGATTTTGCCAATCGGATCGTTTATTATGAATCGAGCCGCGGATGTCCGTTTCGGTGCGGTTACTGTCTGTCCTCCATCGATAAACGGGTACGCCTGAGAGATCTGACACTGGTGAAAGAGGAGCTGCAGTTTTTCCTTGATCAAAAGGTTCCGCAGGTTAAATTTATTGACAGAACCTTCAACTGTAATCATCAGCACGCAATGGAAATCTGGAAATATATTCAAGAGAACGATAATGGAATTACGAATTTCCATTTTGAGATCTCGGCAGATCTGCTGAACGGAGAAGAGCTGGCGCTTCTGGCAAAAATGCGCCCAGGTCTGGTTCAGCTGGAGATCGGTGTGCAGTCCACGAATCTGCAAACCCTTGAAGCGGTCAGACGGCATACAAATCTGGATAAGCTGCGGCATGCAGTGGTACGGATCCATTCCGAATATAATATTCATGTGCACCTGGATCTGATCGCAGGACTTCCTTATGAAGATATGGGAAGCTTTATCCGGTCCTTTAATGATGTATACAGCATGAGGCCACAGCAGCTGCAGCTGGGATTTCTGAAGGTATTAAAAGGCTCCTATCTGGAAGAAATGGCACAGACCTATGGGATCGTGTACCAGAGCTGTCCGCCCTATGAGGTCTTGTATACAAAATGGCTGAGCTATGGGGATATCATCCGGTTAAAGCGGGTGGAGGAAATGGTGGAGCTGTATTATAACAGCAATCAGTTCACACATTTGATTCCGGTTCTGCAGAGCCGCTTTGAAAATCCCTTTGCAATGTATGACAAATTGGCTGATTTTTATCATGAAAAAGGATATTTTGTCCATACGCCTGCCAGAGCTTACCGCTACCAGGTGCTTTTGGAGTTTGCACAGCAGGAAGACCCGGATGGGATGGAGTTATACCGGGAGCTGGCGGTGTATGATTTGTATCTGCGGGAAAATACGAAGAGCCGCCCGGTATTTGCATTGGACGAAAAACCGTATCATGATCAGATCGTCGAGTTTTATCAGGAAGAAGAGAAAAACCGTACATACCTGCCGGGGTATGAGGAATATCACGCCAGGCAGCTGCAGCGTATGACCCATCTGGAGGTATTTTCCTGGCCGGTACAGAAAAAGGCATGGGAGCTGATCGGTATGTTGAAAAGAGGCGAGAGTCCGGAGACGAAAACGGCAATTTTATTCGATTATCAGAACCGGGATCGCCTGACGGACAATGCGAGAACAGCGGTGGTAGAGCTGCTGAACGCCGTAGATGCAAAACCGACAGCCGGACAGGCGACCGCCGCGGACGCAGAAGCAGTCGCCGCGACAGGAAAGGGGGCCGCCGATTGAACGCACACACGAAAGCCATTTTGGATCAGCTCGACGCCCACTACGGGAGAGAATATATCTGCTACCTCAACCATGAAAACGCGTGGCAGCTTTTGATCGCGACGATGCTGAGCGCGCAGTGCACCGACGCACGGGTCAACATTGTCACGAAAGATCTGTTTGTGAAATATCCGTCGGTCGAAGCCTTTGCGGAGGCGGATTTAAAAGAGCTGGAGCAGGATATCCGCCCGACCGGTTTTTATCATAATAAAGCGAAAAATATCATTGCCTGCTGTCAGAGGCTGATGGCACTGCATGGAGGCGAAGTCCCCTCCGGGCTGGAGGAGCTGACGGCGCTGCCGGGAGTCGGGCGCAAGACGGCAAATGTTATCCGCGGCAATATTTTCCACGAGCCAAGCGTTGTAGTGGATACCCATGTGAAGCGGATTTCCAAAAAGCTGGGGCTGACAAAAGAGGACGACCCGGAAAAAGTGGAATATGAGCTGATGAAGGTATTACCGAAGGATCATTGGATTTTGTACAATATTCAGATCATTACGCTGGGGCGGACCATCTGCAAGGCACCGACGCCGAAATGTATGGAATGTTTTCTGACGGAATGGTGTAAGGATTATCAGAACCGTCAAAAAAAGGAGAGCAGGAAAAAGAAGTGAAAGAATATGTGAGCGTAGATGTGGAAACCACCGGGCTTGCGCCGAAGCAGGATAAAATTATAGAAATCGGGGCAGTGCGCGTCCGGGACGGACAGATTGTCGGAAGCTTTACATGCTTTGTCAATCCGGGGCGCATATTGCCTGCGCATATCACAGAGCTGACCGGGATTTTACAGGAGCAGGTAGATGAGGCAGAGACGATGGAAAGCGTTTTGCCTGCCTTTCTGGAGTTTGCCGGAGATCTGCCCCTTGTGGGACATCGGATTTTGTTCGATTATGGATTTTTGAAGCGCGCGGCGGTGAATATGCGGCTGGATTTTGAACGGAGCGGCGTGGATACCCTGAAGCTTTCCAGACAGTTTTTGTCGGAGCTTCCCAGCAGAAGACTATCCGCCCTGTGCGAACATTTCGAAATTCCGATTCAGGCGCATCGGGCGCTGGAGGACGCGAGGGCAACGCATATTTTATATGAAAAATTACTGGAGCTTTATGGAACAGGCCCGGACCGGGCAAAGGATTTTGAGCCGGTTCCGTTGATCTGCAAGGTAAAACGCGAATCGCCTGCGACGAAGGCACAGAAGGAACGTCTGACAAAGCTTCTTGCGCTGCATCAGCTGACGCCGGATTACGACGTTTCCATGCTGACGAAAAACGAGGCAAGCCGTCAGATCGACCGGATTCTTGCGGCATATGGAAGCTTGCAAAAGTGAGGGAAGTGCTTTATAATGTGTGGAAGCGCAGCCATGGAA
>PPYF01017239.1_pt1 | contig 12577 bp, 10 predicted proteins | sample 1559871 | NCBI WGS metagenome assembly PPYF01 (sample SAMN08240021, study PRJNA423297) | Human gut metagenome, whole genome shotgun sequencing project. | reverse complement strand
TGGCCACGATAATGTGGCTGGCATAGATAAAGGCCGAGAGCAGCATGATGATCGCACCGGGATTCAGGCTGGTAAAGTCGGCGCCCGAGAGCAGCAGCATGCCGCAGGTGACGATGGCGGTGCCGACGAGCACTTTGCGCTCGGGGGCACGGCGCAGCAGGGCGGCGTTGGCAAACGGCACGATTACGACCGTCAGGCTCTGCAAAAAGCCGGCAGTGGAGGCAGAGGTGAGGCTGGAGCCCAGGCACATGCAGGTGAGCTCGGTTGCCATGATGGCGCCGATGATGGCGGCGCGAACCATAAGGTCGCGGTTGATGCGGAACGCGCGCTTGTGGAAGAGCAACAGGCAGGCCGCAAAGGCGATGATGCAGCGTAGCGCGACGATGCTCGTGGCGTTCATGCTGTCCATGCCGATCTTCATGAGGGGATACGAAAAGCCCCATGCGACGGGAACGGAAAATGAGAGCGCGATTGCTTTTTTGCGATCCATGGGACTCCTTTTGTTACAGACCGGTTTCACAAAAAGGATTCTGCTCCCAGATTTTGATGCAGTAAAGCGAATGTATCTTCAGTACAATTAAGAAATGCTAGTGTCATTAGGAAAAGCCCTGGCAAAACGTTTTACGGCTACATCGATGTGGAGGCACGATGGCATCGCGGTATCAGATTGTTTGTATGGTGGTCGATCGCGGCAGCCTTAAGGGCGCGGCGGACGAGCTGGGCTATACCCAAAGTGCGGTGAGCCAGGCCGTCAAGGCGCTCGAGCGCGAGCTGGGTACCACGCTTATCGAGCGCGGTAAGCAGGGCGTTTCGCTTACGCGCGACGGTAAACAATATCTGCCGTTCCTGCGCCAGATTGTGACCGCCGAGGCCGAGCTTGAGGGCAAACGTCAGGAGTTACTTGGGCTTTCGTCGACTGATATTCGCATTGCGACGTTTACCAATGTGAGTCGAACCGTGTTGCCGCGCGTGATCCGCGACTTTGGTGCCCTGCACCCGGGCGTACGCTTTACCCTCAAGCAGGGCGATTACACGCGCAACGCCCAGTGGGTGCACGATGGCGTGGTTGATTTTTGTTTTACGGCGCGCGGATTTACCGCTGGGCTCGAGAAGCGTGTGGTCTATCACGACGAGTTGGTAGCATTGTTGCCGGCCGCGCATCCGCTGACGGCAAAGGAAAAGGTGACACTCGTCGACCTGGCGTCCGAGCCGTTTGTGCTGCTGGATGAGGGCGAACAGAGCCTGGTGCTCGATGCATTTGCGGCGCATGGGCTGTCGCCGCACGTGACGAGTGAGGTGACCGACGACTACACCATCATGGCGATGGTGGAGGAGGGCCTGGGCGTGAGCATGCTCTACCGTCGTACTGTAGAGGGCGTGCAAACCGATATTCATGTGCGGCCCATCGTGCATGCCCCCTCGCGCGACGTGGTGGCCGCCTGGCGCAGCTGGGACACCATGCCCATCGCCACGAGGCGCTTTATCGACTATATGAGCTCGCATATTGTCAATTAATGACTGGCGTGACGTTGGGTGCGGTGTTTAGCGGGCTGTCACTTTGGCTTGGGTGGCGCGATAGGTGCGTGCCGGGTGGCAAAGTAGTACCGCAACGACCATAAAGAACGCCGTGGTGCCCAGGCTGATGGGGTAGACCATCATGATGTTTGCAAAGGTGCGGAAATGCGGGAACACGCAGAACACCCAATAGAAGCGGATACCGCAGACGCAGATCGTGGTGATGAGGGCGGGCGTGAGCGAGATACCAAAGCCGCGCAGGTAGCCTGACATGTTTTCGTAGAACATGCTAAAGGCGTACGCCGGGAAGATCGAGCACACGCGGATATAGCCGATTGAGACGATGTTGGGATCGCTATTGAACAGCGACAAGATTTCGCGCCCCAGGCCGACAATAACGATGATCGTGGTGAGTGCAACGATACCGCCTTCGACCAAGCAGACCTTGAGCGTCTTGGTGCAGCGGTCGATCTGGCGGGCGCCGTGATTTTGTCCCACAAAGGTGGTGCAAGCCTGGCTAAAGCTGTTGAGCAGGTTGTAGCACACGTACTCCAGGCTCATGGCGGCACTCGATGCCGCCATGACCTCGGTGCCCAAGCTGTTGATGGCAGACTGGATGATGATGTTGGCGACGGCAAAGACGGCGCTTTGGATGCCGGCGGGCAGGCCGATCTTGACGATGCGCTTGAGGGCGACGGGGTCGATAGCCAGGTCGCGTAGGGTGACGCGGACGACGGAGTCGGTCTTGAGCAGGCGGATAAAGAGCGTAGCGGCACTGACGGTGTAGGCGATGGCGGTGGCGATGGCGACGCCCGCGACGCCCCAGTGGAGTACGGGGACAAAGATGAGGTCCAGGCCAATGTTGAGGACGGTGGACACGGCAAGCGCCTGTAGCGGCATGCGGGTGATGCCGACGGAGCGGAAGATCGCGGCCTCAAAGTTGTAGAGCAAGATCGAGGGCAGGCTGAGCAAAAAGACGCGCAGGTAGAGCGAAGCGAGTGGCATGGTTTCGGCAGGAACGTTGAGCGCGGTGAGCATAGGCTCGGCAAAGATCTCGCCCAGCGCGATGACGACAAAGCCCACGAGCGCCATTAAAATCGAGGTATGGACGGCGCGTTTGACCATGTTCTGATCGTTGCGGCCGATAGCGTTGGCGATGACCACATTGGAGCCAAGCGACATGCCGATAAACAGGTTGAGCATAAGACTGGTAAGCGGAACATTGGAGCCGACCGCCGCCATGGCGAGGGTTCCCTGGTCGCCCGAGAAGTTACCGATGATGACGGTGGCGATGAGGTTCGACAACTGCTCCAAGATGCTCGTGGCGGCCACGGGGAAGGCGAACAGGGGAATATTGCGCCACAGCGAGCCGGTGGTCATGTCAATGTGCTTAGATACGGTATCGGCCATACGCTCTCAATCTCTAACATGCTCTTTCGCGCTTATTTGCGCAGATGATGATACTCCTAATCGACTAGTCGTTGGGGACGTTCTTAAACGACTGGTCATTCAAGAACGTCCCCAATGACTAGGTGGGGAAGGCGTGCGACAATGGTGGGCGTTGTGTTGTTCGCGCTAAGGAGTTGCCATGTTGTTGTGTCCCGTTTGCCATGAGCCGTTGGTGGACAATGAGCGCGGTGCTGCATGCGCGGGCGGACACCGGTTTGACCGTGCGCGCGAGGGCTATCTGTACCTACTGCGCTCGTCCAAGAGCGGCGACTCCATGGGCGATCCCAAGTCGCAGGCACGCAGCCGTCGTGACTTTCTGAACCGTGGATACTACGCGCCGTTGCGCGATGCGATGGTCGAGCTGGTGCGCAAGCAGGTGTCTGGGCGTGCTGCGTCTACGAGCGCTCCAATGACGCTGCTCGATATTTGCTGCGGCGAGGGCTACTACACCAGCGCCATGGGCGCGGTGCCGGGCGTGGATGCTTACGGTTTCGACCTGGGCAAAGAGATGGTGCGCTTGGCGGCCAAGCGCGGCGATGCGACCTACTTCGTGGCCAACATGAAGGACATCCCTGTGGCCGATGGCGCCTTCGATATGGTGACCGAGCTCTTCGCTCCCTTTAACGAGCGCGAGTTTGCCCGCGTGCTGGCGCCGGAGGGTTCGCTCTACACCGTGGTGCCGGGTGCCCGTCATCTGTTTGGGCTCAAGGAGGTGCTCTACGACACGCCGTACCTTAACGATGAGAAGCTGCCGAAGACCACCGAGCTCGAGTTAGTCGGAACGCAGCGGGTATCTGCGAATATTACGCTTCAGACCCAGGCCGATATCGAGGCGGTGTTCCAGATGACGCCGTACTACTATCGCACACGCCCTGCCGACAAAGAGCGCCTGGCAAATTTGGATACCCTTCAAACCGATATCGACTTCATCATCGCCGAGTACCGCCACAGCTAACAACCTGCCAAAAAGGGACAGGTTTATTTTGGTAGGTTTTATCTGGGCAAACGTAAAGGGCCGACCGCGGAGATGCGCGATCGGCCCTTTTTAGTTGCTTGGCTGCAGAGGTTATGAGAAGCGAGCGCTTACAGGCGGTCCTTGTTCTCAGCCTTAACGGCGTGTGCTTGCTGAACAAAGAACAGGTCGTACACCACGATGACAAAGGCGCCAAAGTTGATGGCGTCGCCGCCAAACGCGGGAAGCGTGAGCACCGCTTGGGCAAGCGTGGCGACCGCGGCAACAATACCGAGCTTAAACGCGCCGTCCACCTGCGAAGGCTTGTTGGCGCCCTTGATACCGGCGACGCCTGCGGCAAGGTCGACGAGTCCCTTAACGATCACCACAACAGCTGCGAGCGTGGCGTTCGACCCGTAAGCGGATCCAAAATTACCGGTAACAATGCCGGCGATTCCAATGACGAGGCTGGCGATGCCCAGAACAAAATAAATCAGGGCAAGGATTTTGAGTGTCTTGCGAGCGGCGCTCATGACTGGTCCTTTCGATGCGGGCGCGGTGGATCTATCGCACCCAGGTTACGGCACATATCGTGAAGCACATTGTAGTTCAACGGCGGCGTGCATGCGCTTGAAAGCGTCTCTTGCCTGCACGGTCCAACCTTTCAAAAAGGAAAGCTGGGCGTAAGTCAAATCGATGGCAGCGTAAGCGTGGCGCTGCGATGATGGGGCCATGGTAAGAGTTGGACCGAAGGAGGAGCCATGATGTACGGAGCAGAGCAGGTACGTGAGGCGCGGTCGTTGGGAAGGCGCATGAGTGATTCCGTGATCGCTGCTGTGTGCACGGGATTGATGGCGGTGCTTTGCATTGGGATGCTGTGGGCCATGTCGCATGTGGGACAATAGCGGACGGTTGGGTGCCGACATAAACGGCGCTCACGTATTCGTTTTGCTTGTTAAGGAGTACCCATGGGCGTCGTCGATCCCTTTTCTGTTGCTCGGTCCGCGGGGCTTGAGCTGATCGGGAAGTCCGAGGGCCTCACGCTCACCGACGGCACGATGGAGCTGCGTGCCGATTTTGGCCGCATGCTTCCACGGCTCAGGCAGGGCCGTCTGCAGCAAGAACTGCTGGTAAAGGCTGCGCGCGCAAAAGGCATCGAGCGCCCATGGGCGATTGATGCAACGGCAGGCTTTGGCGAGGATTCGCTGCTGTTGGCGGCCGCGGGCTTTACGGTCGATCTGTATGAGCAGGACTGCGTGATTGCGGCGCTTCTTCAGGATGCTTTGGAGCGCGCAGCGGATGATCCGGCGCTTGCGACTTCCGTGGCGCGCATGCGTCTGCATGCGGGCGAGGACAGCATTGCAGGCCTTCGTCAAACCGTCGAGCTGCTCGAGCAGGGCGAGCTCGCAGCACCCGACGTGGTGTACCTGGACCCCATGTTTCCCGAGCGCACCAAGAGTGCAGCGGTCAAAAAGAAGTTCCAACTCTTGCATCATTTGGAGCAGCCGTGCGCCGATGAGGAGACGCTGGTTGAGGCTGCGCTTGCGGTGCACCCGCGCAAGTTGGTTATCAAGCGGCCGGTGAAGGGGCCACTGCTTGCCGGTGTTAAGCCGAGCTATCAACTTGCGGGCAAGGCCGTTCGTTACGATGTCTTGGTGCCGCCGCGCCCGTAGCTTGCGTGCGATGGTTGGCGCTCCGTCGGTGCCGTGCCGATGTGGTGCCTATTTCCAAGGGTGCGATGTCAGGTGCCAGCCGCCGCAGTATTCGCATTTGTAGCAGGCCAAACCGCGCCGCCCGCGGCTTTCGCAGTCGGCCATAACTGCCTCGGCCTCGGCGCGCGTGTCGTAACGGTTTTTGCGCTCGCACGATTTGTAGCGCCAGGCCTCATCGCGCTCGGCGTCCAGGGCGTCGCGGCGCTCGTCCTCGCGTGCAAACAGGTCGCTCATATCGCCGCCGGTGGCAGTGCTCAAAAACTCGCTTTTAGCTTTTGACCAGGCGGCTCGCTTTTTGCTTCCCATCTGCTTCGTGCCCCTCTCCAAACGCTGGTATCATTGCCCAATCAAAGTGATACCAATAAACGTGAGGTCGCCGCGTGATGATCAGAAAAACCCTCGATACCGACATTCCCGCCGTCATGGCTATCTATGACGCGGCCCGCGCCTTTATGCGCGCGCATGGCAACGCCACGCAGTGGCCCGAGGGCACGCCTTCTGCCGAGCAGCTGGCTGCCGATATCGCTGCTGGTGGCAGCTATGTGTGTGAAGTCGACGGCCGCGTGGTGGCGACGTTTGCCTTTTTACCGGGCCCGGACGAGTGCTATGACGTAATTGAGGACGGTCAATGGCGTAGCGACACTCCGTACGCCGTGCTGCACCGTGTGGCATCCGACGGCACCGTGCACGGTATCGCGGCTGCGATGTTTGCCTTTGCCAAGGAGCGTGCCGATCACCTGCGCATCGACACGCATCAGGACAACCTGCCCATGCAGGGCGCGAGCCTCAAGGCGGGGTTTGAGCGCGCCGGCATCGTGTATGTGTCCGACGGTACCCCGCGCGTGGCGTTTGACTGGCTGCGCGAGGCGTAAGAGCAGGGGCGCGTGTCAACAATTTGCACGAACGAAAATGGCCCCGGGTGGGGCCATTTTCGTTCGCTGGCTGTTTTGCAAGCCGGCTTTCGCAAGGCGCGAACCTACGAAAATCGCCGCGCGGCAACGCAGGGCGATGAGCTCGGTCGGGGGATAGGGCCCGCTTCGCCCGCCGGCCCGTAAATTGTATCATCCAGTGTAGAACGAGGACGCCCGTTGCCGCGTGCGATGGGCTTGCAATAAGAGGAGAGCCATGTCGAAGCAAGCGGTCGTTGGAATCTTGGCGCATGTCGATGCCGGCAAGACCACGTTGGCCGAGGCCATGCTATTCAACGCGGGCCGCATTCGCAAGCGCGGCCGCGTGGACAATGGCGATTCGCATCTGGATACGAACGAGATTGAGCGCGAGCGCGGTATTACGATCTTCTCGTCGCAGGCTGTGCTCGACCATGGCGATACTCACGTCATGCTCGTGGATGCGCCGGGACATGTCGATTTTTCTGCCGAGGCGGAGCGCACGCTGCGCGCACTCGACTACGCGATTTTGGTTGTGGGCGCCAACGACGGCGTGCAGGGGCATACCGAAACCCTGTGGCGCCTGCTTGCGCGCTATGACATCCCGACATTCATCTTTATCAATAAGATCGATCTTGAGAACCCTGGTCGCGATGCGCTGCTGACGCAGCTCGGCCAGCGTCTTTCCGAGGGCTGTCTGGATGCCGAAGATTTGCTGGCGGGCGGCGCTGTGCAAGAGGATGCTGCGGCGTTGGACGAGGTGGCGCTCGATGAGTTTCTTGAAGTAGGCGAGTTGTCTGCCGAAACGTTGTCGCGGCTCGTCGCGGAGCGCAAGCTGTTCCCCTGCTTTGCCGGCTCGGCGCTCAAAGACCAAGGCGTGGCGGAGTTACTCGACGGTATGTGTGCTTTGATGCGCGAGCGGGTATGGTCCCAGGAGTTCGCCGCGCGCGTCTATCGCGTGAGTCGTGGAGACCGTGGTGAGCGCCTTGCCTGGGTTAAGGTGACGGGCGGTGTGCTGCGTGCAAAACAGGTGATTGAGGGGCGCTCCGGTGTCGAGGCATGGGAGCAAAAGATCGATCAGGTCCGTATCTATAACGGCGAGAAGTACGAGCTTGTCCAAGAAGTTGCTGCTGGCGGCATCTGCGCTGTGACGGGCCTTGCGCACGTTCACCCGGGTGATGCCTTGGGCGCGGAGCCCGCGGGCGATGCGCCTGTCATAGCGCCGGTTCTCACCTATGCGGTGCTGCCGGGCGAGCACGATGTCCATACGGTGTTCCAAGCGCTGACCGAGCTTGCCGATGAGGACCCCATGCTCGGCGTAAGCTGGAACACGCATCTTGAGCAGATTCATCTGCAGTTGATGGGTGCGGTGCAGCTCGAGGTCGTGCAGCGCGTGCTAGCCGATCGCTTTGGCCTCGTGGTTGCGTTTGAGCCCGGCGGCATTCTCTATAAGGAGACTATTTCGCAGCCGGTCGAGGGCGTGGGCCACTTTGAACCACTGCGCCACTATGCCGAGGTGCATCTGCGTCTGGAGCCGTTGCCGGCGGGCTCGGGCGTGCAATTTGGCACTGTGACCTCGACCGACGAGCTCGACTTGAACTGGCAGCGTCTGGCGCTCACCAACGCTATGGAGCGCGACCACCTGGGCGTGCTGACCGGCTCGCCCATCACCGATGTACGCATTACGCTCACGGGCGGCCGCGCGCATGCCAAACACACCGAGGGCGGCGACTTTCGCCAGGCCACGTACCGCGCGATTCGCCAGGGGCTCATGCAGGCACGTGAGGCCGGCGCGGCGGTGCTGTTGGAGCCGTGGTACCGCTTTGAGCTCGAGGTGCCGGGGGAGTGCGTGGGCCGGGCGCTCTCGGATGCCACGCGCATGGGTGCCGAGTACGAGCCTCCGACGATGGCGGGCGATCGGGCGAAGCTTGTGGGTCGCGTACCGGCATCCGAGGTGCAGGATTACGCGCTGGAGGTGGCTGCCTACACGAGTGGTCGTGGGCATCTGTACCTAGAGTTCGCCGGCTATGCGGCTTGCCATGATGCCGAGCGCGTCATCGAGGCGGCCGCCTATGAGCCCGAGGCCGATCTGCCCAACACCCCCGATTCGGTCTTTTGCTCTCACGGCGCTGGCTACACCGTCAAGTGGTATGACGTCCCCGAGGCAGCTCACGTAAAGGTCGATCCCGTCACCTTCCGCCCCTGGCGAGCGGCGGACGCCGAGTTTTTCGGCCATAGGTGATAGAGCGTCAGCCTCTTTGCCGCATCCTGTTGGTATAACTCGGTATAAGTTGGTATAACTATTACCAGCGTTTGCCAATCCGAGGAGGCCGACATGAATCCAAATCCCTTTAAGCCTACGGCTGGCAAGCGGCCTCCGATACTCATCGGTCGTGAGTCGGTCATCGAAGATTTCGAGGAAGGGCTCGATAACGGCGCCGGAGCGCCGGGCAGGCTCATGCTCATTACGGGAAACCGCGGCTGTGGCAAGACGGTTCTCCTGCGGGAGCTGCAACGTCTAGCCAATGAGCGTGGATGGGCGGTTGTCTCCGATTCCGCTTCGCTTGGCTTATGCGATCGCTTGGCCGACGCGCTTCGCTCGAATAAACCCGTTGTGACGTCAATGGAGCTCGGTCCATCATTCGGGCGCATGTCGGTCGAGGCGGCGCGGGCAAAGGGTGAAACGCTGCGCGGGCTGGTCAACGAGCGCCTTAAGAAGCTCGATCCAGGCAAAGGCATGCTGTTTGCGATTGACGAGGCCCAGTCGGCATCTATCGAGGAGCTGGCGGCTCTCGCCGTTCTCTACCAGCAGGTGCTGGGAGACCAAGATGCCACAGGCCTGCCCGATAGCGAACAGCGCGGCCTTGCCTTGGTGTTTGCCGGCCTGCCCAGCATGGTGGACGATCTACTCGAAGAACCGAGCGTGACGTTTTTACGCCGTGCTCAGCAGCGCACACTGGGGGCGATTTCTTTGCCCAAGGTACGTGATGCGTTTATTCAGACGGTTGAGGACGCTGGTCTTAATGTTGATGCGGAGACGGCTGGCCTTGCGGCACATAAGAGTATGGGTCATCCCTATATGGTCCAGCTGGTGGGCTATTACATGTGGCGATCTGCTGCCCGGCGTGGCTCACAGGCCATCGAAAGGCGCGATGTCGAGGATGGCCATGCGGATGCCTTCTCCGAGTTCTATGAAGCGGTTGACGCGCCCCTGTATTACGGGTTGCGCAGTCCACAGCGCCTTTTTATCGAGGCCATGGCGGCTGACGGGGGTAAGCCGACGCGCATGGCGGACATCATTGAGCGTTGCGAACGCACCCAGAGCTGGGCGAGTAAATATCGCGCAAGCCTGATTCGCGAGCGCGTCATCGAGGCTGCCGGATACGGCCTCGTCCGGTTTACCGTGCCCATGCTGGGCGCGTACATTCGCGATCGAGTTTTATGGCATGAGTAGGGTGATAAAGGTGACGGAACAGAAGATGAGCCCGCAGGCTATCGAGGTGCGTGGCGCGCGCGTCCATAACCTCAAGGATATCGATATCGATATTCCGCTGGGAAAGCTCGTGGGCATTGCCGGCGTATCGGGTTCGGGCAAGAGTTCGCTGGCACTGGGGGTTCTTTATGCCGAGGGCTCGCGCCGCTATCTGGAGGCGCTCAGCACTTATACCCGCCGCCGTCTGACGCAGGCCGAACACGCCCAGGTGGACGAGGTGCTGCACGTGCCGGCGGCGCTCGCATTGCATCAGCGCCCCAGTGTGCCGGGCGTGCGTTCCACCTTTGGCACCATGACCGAGCTCAACAACAGCCTGCGCCTGCTCTTTAGCCGCTGCGCCCATCACGTGTGCCCGCATTGCGGGGCGCGTGTGGAGCCGAGCCTTAACGTGGCCGCTGGTCTGCCGCTTACGTGCCCCGCATGCGGCCGCGAGTTCTACGCGCCGAGCGCCGAGGACCTTGCATTTAACAGCGGCGGTGCATGTCCCACCTGTGGCGGCACCGGTGTCATGCGCGAGGTGGACGAGGCGAGCCTGGTGCCCAACGAGTCAAAGACTATCAACGAAGGCGCAGTGCTTCCCTGGGGTACGCTCATGTGGGATTTGATGAAGCAAGTGGCAGGCGAGATGGGCGTGCGCACCGATGTTCCGTTTGACCAGCTCACGCCTCAAGAGCGCGACATCGTGTTCCATGGTCCGGCGGTTAAGAAGCACATTCTCTACGTTCCCAAAAACGGCGAGGGCGCCACGCCGCTCGACTTCACCTATTACAACGCCGTCTATACCGTCGAGAATGCGCTCGCCAAGGTCAAGGACGATAAGGGCTTAAAACGCGTTGCGCGCTTTTTGCGCGAGGGCCCGTGCCGCGATTGTGGCGGCACGCGTCTCTCCGAGGCTGCGCGCCAGCCCCAGGTATGCGGTATCAATCTAGCACAGGCTGCGGCTATGACGCTGGGCGAGGCGATCGAGTGGGTACGCGGTGTGCCCACATCCTTGCCGGACGAGATGCGGCCCATGGCATCGGACATTTGCGATTCGTTTTTGAGCGCGGCCCGTCGTCTGGTCGACTTGGGTCTCGATTACCTTTCACTCGATCGCGCCGGTGCCACGCTTTCCACGGGTGAGCGCCAGCGCGTGCAGCTTGCTCGCGTGGTGCGTAACCGATCGACAGGCGTGCTTTATGTGCTGGACGAGCCTTCAATCGGCTTGCATCCTGCCAATGTCGACGGCCTGGTAGGCGTGATGCGCGATCTGGTGGATGACGGTAACACCGTGGTTGTTGTCGACCACGATACACGCGTGCTGGCAGAGGCCGACTATCTGGTCGAAATGGGCCCCGTTGCCGGAGCAGGCGGCGGCAATGTAATCGCCGCTGGCACGGTGGACGAGGTCGAACAATCGCAGGGCAGCCGCATCGCCCCGTTTTTGCGCGCAGAGTCCAAGCGCATGCGTCCGCAGGTGACTGACGACGAAATGTTCGACCAGGGACATATCCGCATGGCAACCGATGCCATCCATACCGTCAAGCCGCTCGAAGTCGATATCCCGCGCGGCCGTCTCGTTGCGGTGACGGGCGTTTCGGGTTCGGGCAAGACGACGTTGGTGCTCGAGACGCTCATCCCGGCGCTTAAGGCGCAGGCAGCCGGCGAGCGCCTGCCGGGGCACGTGCGTTGGGTCGACGCCGAGGGTATCGTACGCGCCAACCTGATTGACGCCACGCCCATCGGTGCCAACGTCCGCTCGACGGTAGCGACCTATGCCGATATCCACGACGAGCTGCGCCGCGCCTTCGCTCGTACGCCCGAGGCCAAGGCTGCCGGTTACAAGGCGGGCGCCTTTAGCTATAACACCGGTGCCCTGCGCTGTCCCACATGCGACGGCACGGGCTCCATATCGCTCGACGTGCAGTTTTTGCCCGATGTCGAGATCGTCTGCCCCGCATGTCGTGGCTCGCGCTACGCCGAGGCCGCCTCGCGCATCCATCGCGAGGGCAAGGACGGCAGTCTACTTACATTGCCACAGCTTATGGATATGAGTGTGGACGAGGCGCTCGACGCCACGGTGGGACTCAAGAAAGTTCAGGCGCGCTTGCAGACTTTGCACGACTTGGGTCTGGGCTATCTCACGCTCGGCGAGCCCACGCCGGCGCTTTCGGGCGGCGAGGCGCAGCGCCTTAAGCTCGCGAGCGAGATGGGCCGTGTGCAGGACGATGCCGTATTCGTGTTCGACGAGCCCACGATCGGACTACATCCGCTCGATGTTCAGGTGTTGCTGAGTGTGTTCGACGGCCTTGTTGCCAAGGGCGCCACGGTTATCGTGATCGAGCATGACCTCGACCTTATCCGTAACGCCGACTACGTAATCGACATGGGCCCAGGGGGCGGCGACGCCGGCGGGCAAATCGTCTGCGCCGGTACGCCGGCGGATATCACGGCCTGCCCCAAGAGCATTACCGGCCGTTATCTATAGACAAAGAGGCAAAGGGACAGCCCCTTTGCCTCATTGATGCCTATTTCACGCATTGAGCCGCGAGATAGTCGCGGAAGAATGGCAATTCAAATGCGACGAGCC
>PPYF01370854.1_pt1 | contig 12579 bp, 21 predicted proteins | sample 1559871 | NCBI WGS metagenome assembly PPYF01 (sample SAMN08240021, study PRJNA423297) | Human gut metagenome, whole genome shotgun sequencing project. | reverse complement strand
CTTCTACCTTACCATTAGGATGATAGCTTGACTGATAACCATGCTTATTCTTAAAACGAGGATAACGGTTCTTCTTTGTCTTATCAAAAAAATCATTGAATGCTTTATCAAGGTTGATAGTAGCTTGCTGTAAAGCCAAGGAATCAAATTGTTTTAACCAGCTATATTTTCTTGATTTTTTAGCAACAACGAGTAAAGGCTTAATATCTTTTTTAGCGTAAAGTTTAAGTCCATGTCTTTTATATTTAGAGGATATAATAGAAAGAGCTTTATTATATACGAAGCGAACAGCTCCGAACTGAGCATTAAGGAAAATTTCCTGCTCAGTTGTGGGATATAATCGTATAGAGTAAGCTTTTAACATTAAAAATAGGACCTATAATTAAAGAATATTAAATAAAATATATAATTAATTAGTTAATAAATCAAATATATAAAGACTTATATGTTATTTATTACGTAACTCATGAAATGAGTTATATTAAAAACCAAATAATGCCATTTAGGAACAGCTAGTGAGTTGCATTTTCCTTTACGTTTTTCTTTATCTTATATCCCCGCCCTATCGGACGAGGGTTTACGATATTTTTGCTAAAAATCTCTTGAAGTGAATAATCATCTTCTGAAAGAATTTTATATGATATTGTTCTATTTCCTTTTCCAACTTTAATAAAATCCTCAACTTCACTTTAAACAAAATTATCTGACGTGTATAAATCATCAATATTTAGTACATGTTTTTTGCTTGCTTGAATGAAAATCCCGTTTCATTCATGAATTCTTTCATCCACAAGATCTCATCTCGTGTATTTTTATTTGATTCAATAGATTCTAGCGTTAGAATAATCTTCATTCAAATATTCCTTATTGCATTTCCAGTTCGCCAAGCATACCCAACAGCTTTTTACGATGTTCTTCACTTTGAGGAACACCAGCAAAATTCAAGCTCAGGAAGTATTTAATTTTTTCAGATTCATTAGCATCATAAAGACGAATCATAGGCAAAGGAGCACTTTCAAAAGCGTTCCGTTCAGCCATAGTCAGGTCTTTGTAATAAATGCTCACACCATTCAGATGAATAGGAATCTCATTCTCTACAAACATTTTAAGAGTAGTCAGGCGCTGTTTACCATCAACAACTTCGTAAATAAAAGCATCCTGCTCTTTAACAGTAGAGATAGCACTAACAGGGAGGCCAGAAATCAGGTTTCGCAAGAAATGCTGCTGTTCAGAAAAACCCCAAACATAATCACGTTGATAAGAAGGAGAAAGATTCAGACGATTACGCTCAATGAAAGAAACCCATGTTTCTACAGCATAGTCAGACACATCAGTACGGTATTTACGGTTTTCTTTAATGCGATTAATCATGTTTTTTATCTCTTTTTAATAAATTATATGGCGCGTCCTGCAGGATTCGAACCTGCGACCAATAGCTTAGAAGGCTACTGCTCTATCCACTGAGCTAAGAACGCATCGCTTCAATGACAACATTATATGATAGTGAACTTTGACATGCAAGCTTTTTTTATACCATTTTAAATACTATTAGATATGATAGTTATCATTTATTTTTTTGATTAATATAAAAACTAAATGATATATTAGTTATTATATACAAAAGAGGTATTAATTAATGTCAAATAATAACAACACCAGTATTCTTCATAAAGTACTTTTTTATGGCTTTTTTGTTTTATTGTTTTTAGGCTATCAATTTATTATGTATTTTACTCCGGGAGAACAATTAACCGAAGTATTTAAAATACAAAATGTTTTTGAAAGATTAAAAGTTTCAAAACAAATAGATAATCAAAAGGATATTGATTATACTTTGGTAAACTCTATATTTCCAAGTAAAGGTTATTTTGTTTCTATTAAACCTGATTCAATTGCTAAACCGCAGCCTAATGGTTATAGCAACTTCTATTATGTGGATAATACAAAAACAAAAACGCTTTATATTCATTCTAATGGATATAATAAAGACTTATGTAATGATCTAATTGATTGGGCCAATATGTCAGATTTAAGAAAAAGCTCTTTTGGAAAAACCCTAAGATCACACATGGATAATTATTTTAATACTTATAATGATATGGTTGAAAATAATCTTACGATGAATGGAAAGAGTCTTAAAGATTCCTCTTTGGAATGTCAAGATAAAAATGATTTGGTTTATACCGGAACATATTAAAAAAGGGCTTGCGCCCTTTTTATTTATTTTTAAATAACTGAACTACATTATTTCTCTCTACTTGCCGTTCCCTGTTATATTTTAAAATTTGTGCTGTATAAAAGATTTTATCATCTATTTCCATAACACCATAAGTATGAGATTCCCCATCTATATTAAAAATGTAATGCCCGAATCCATTTTGTTCATACTCATCATTCGCCAGAGCTTGAGCTATTTTATACTTAAAGACAGCACGCTGTTTATCTCTTATCTCAAAATAAAAATCCGACTTCTCGAAGAACTCTTTAATCTTCTTTTTAAAAAAGAATGAAAAATAACGATAAAAGAAAAAATATGAATAAACATTTTCATCGAAATATTTTCGTGATATTTCATATTTTTCTTTTTGTTCTGTTGTTAAAATAACAGGTTCAGGCTGCTTTAACAATTCCATGATTTATTTTCCATTGTCACTTTTAATAGCTAAAACCCACTGATTTGCTTTTCGGGTATGATCTAACATCTTATCAAGATTATCTTTAGCAATGTTATCTTCACGCTTTTTATCATGCTGTTCTTTAAGCATTGTCTCAAGCATTTCTAAAAGACTATTCCTTTTTTCTTCTGTTAGTTCTCCATCACCTTTCAATGAGTTAACTAAAACGTTTAGACCTCTTACGGTATTTTCGTAACAATTATTACTACAAATATTTTGTTTTACTTGATAGCCTGATCTTGTAGTCAATTCAAGCTGCTCAGTAATTTCAGTTAATGCCATTTTTGCTACTTCATTCATTTTATTATTCCTCGTCTTTATAACCGTATTTAGAAATGATAGCTTCTTTTGTATCTAGAATTACTTGTTTCAGATCGTGAGACCATTCTGCAAATACTTCATTATGATAACGCTCTAAAGTCATTACTTTATATTGACCATTATCCTCAAGCAAATACACATTTGAGAACATTACGTCTGTATCTACATCCAATGAGCCATAATTTAATCTGATTAAATGATATTCATTTATTTCCTTTTCCCTAAAACGCTCATGAATAGGTTTAATCAAATGAAACATATTTTCTAATGATTTAACAGATAGTTCAAGTTCTTCCTCAGAACGGGACAAATCAATTTCTAAACCATATTGTGATGAAGAAGGGAAATAGCCAGAAATATTCAGACCAAGATCTTTAAAATATTTTTCACGATATTTATACAGCACATCACTATCATATAGTGTTTCCATCATAAACAGGATATCTTCATCACTATTCGTAAATGCTTCAATAAACGCATTACCAATAGCCTCACGGTTTACTTTTGAGGCAGCAATAAGAATTTCTTGCTCTTTATGTAAAGCAGCAAACTTATCCCCAATTTTTTGTTTTTCTATCAACAAATCTTTGATTTTTTCGTTTTGCATTTTATTTTCCATTTATTATTTTATGACAATAGTATAATACTTTTACCTATTCTATTCAAGAAAAAAGGCTATGTCCCCATAGCCTTTTGGATTATTTTTTTGTTTCCAGAGAAACAAGCTCATCAAACTTTTCAAATGTTAACTTAATGGCTTCTGCTTTAAGTCGGGCATAATTAAAATCTGAACCTAATGTTGAAGAGTGTCCAACCGCCCATTTACCACCAATATGATTATGGATTCTCAAAATATCATCATCACCAACAAAACCGGTGATACTCATTTTTTCTTTATCTCTAACTACTTCTACATAAACTTTTTTATCTTCTGACATTTTAATTTCCTTAAAAATCATTTACCTTCATAAAAAGTATATCAAGCTGTTGACGAGCAATCTTAATATAACCCGGTTGCAACTCAATAAAGTTAGCATCAACACAAGATAAGGCAAAGAGAGAATGCGTTGCTACAATGATCTGCATGTTCTTTTCTTTTGCGGCTTTGCTTAACATCGCAAAAATGTTATTTTGGACATGAATAGCTAAACCAGATTCAGGTTCATCCAATAAGATAGATTGCTGCCCTTTCTCGATTTGAGGAACAAGGAGTTTTTTACGATCTTCTTTGAGCTGATCTTCTGGAACCCGATATTCGATTTTACTTTCAAAAGGGGCGTTCCCACCGATAACACCTAAAACCCTACCCAAACGAGCAATAGTTGTTTTTCCTGTAGATTCATTAAGTTTAAGATCGTAAAGACCTTCATCAAAAAATTCATCATCAAAAGCCGCTTGACCACCAATCAATCCAACCGCTTGACGAGGATTACAATACATTACCGCCTGACCATCATGAGCAACATTAATACCATCCATACATTCAGTATCAAAACGACCATTCCAGTCTCGTGTAACTACAGAATAACCGCCTTGCTTACTGGCAGTGGCTGTAGCCATCATAGATAAAATAGTTGATTTTCCGGTACCATTAGGAGCAAAGATGATATTAAGACCCGGCTTAAACTCCACTTCACTGTTTTCTTTGAAAAAAGGAAGTTTTGTAGCGTAGCCATAATCTTTGTTTTTACTTTTTGCTAAGTCTTTAAAGGACACTTTACTAAACATTTTTTAGCTCTCTATAGTCATTCTATAATCAACATTATATCGCTGTCTTAGATGCTTTTCAATGATTTTTAATAGGTTAACATAGCAATGTTTTGACCTTCTACGAAATCTGGCAAATCACATTTTTCACTAAAATCATTGATATTTCTCCAATTTTCATAATCATCTTCTTTGGTTATGAAAGCTAAGTCATTATCAAATACGTATGTTTTAGGATAGTTTCTTCTAAAAGAGTTTCTATCCATTCGACAGGCGGTATTCTCATATGATATTGGTTTAAATGTAATAACCTCTATCTCTTTTTTGGTTAGTGTTCTATCTGGAGTATAAATAATACTTCCTGTTTTGAAAGAACAATTTTCCCATTGCCTTAAAACTTCATTTTGAAGAAGATTAAAATCATACGAATTTAAGTCAAAGCCAAGTTCATTTGGTTTTCCCCATAGATCATAACCAATATAAATATATTGAGATACGTCATTCTCATTTATCTGAGTTAATAGATCTTCTTCGGAAGATAAACAATCAAATTTTACAGTTCTTGTGCCATAAAGAGATTTTAAATATTCAAAACTCCAGAAAGAATTGTTTAAATTGAAATTTTTATGACCCCAATCATCAATATCAATAAATGGGGTACTAAAGAATGTTAAATTACCTTTGGAAAAAGGTAAAACATCGTTATCTTTTATAAAAAGTTTTGTTTCTCCGTTATAGCTCATATTCTACCTTTTGTTTAAATTTTTACTTATTATATAAAACTCTATTATCCGTAACAATCTTTATTTTGTTAAAAAATCTTGATAATCTGGAACGATTAAATCAATATTAAAATCACTAATATATCTATCGTCATTATCATTCCAATATTGATAATAGCCATCTTTAAATATACATTGGATATTGAGAGTATTTTCATCGCTCGGATGAGTTATAGAAAATAAATATTGATTATTTTGAGATTGCTCTACTTTTATTTGTTTTTCAGATAATGAAAAACCTCTATCAACAAAAGAATCTATTATATACTTACTAAATACTTTTTCTATTATTCGTCTATAACCTTTGCTTTCATAATAATAAAACGATAATATTTCATAAGAGGAATATCTAAAGCCTTCTATTAACTTTTTATCCATTCTTTCATTAGCAAAACCTTGATACATGATACTTCCAAAAACGTTCATTGGATTAACGATAATTCTATGTGCCGCTCTTTCATTCTCAAGATAACAATAAGCGTCAAGTATTCCTATTAGTTCATCTTCAAAATTTGATAATGGTAGTTCATTCATTTCTTCTGTTTTTATATTCTCTACGTCTACTTGTAGAATAGCATCAAAGAAAACAGCTTTTGTCTTATCCATATTTGAATATACCAATAACTCTTCTCTTTCATCTTCTTTTATATGTTTAGGAAAACTTTCAGCATATTTTTTATTATACTCTTTAGCGATGCTTCCTAAATAAGTATCGATAGTATCCTGATAAGTTCCTTCATTTATTTTTGAATAATAACCTTTTACTATTTCTTCAAATAATCTTTTTTTATTTACAGAGTTGGAGTTTGTCTTTTCCATATATTTACCTTTTTGTTTTTTATTTATTATTTCATTTTTATATTGTTATATCAAAAATATCTTATTATTTAATGCTTGCTTTAGATACCTTAAAACCATATAATGACAACTATCCCAAGAGTGAGAATAGTAAAATGACAACTAAATTTTCCTTATCAGAACTTTCCGCATTAAAAAAACTTAAAGATGAAGGAAGTATTTTAACAAGTAAAATTCCTGACAAAAATGAAACAGAGTTTCTTTCTGATAGAGTTATAGCTGGAATGTCAGTTTACAAAAAACTGATTAAAAAAGATCTTTGCTTCATTACAGAAGAAGAACCTCTTATTTTAGATGATGGCGAAGAGTTTGAATTTACTCCATCCATTGAACTGACTGATGAAGGTCAAAAAGTTATTTCTGAACTTGTTTTTCCTTTTTAAAATATCATTTTTTAAATAAAAAAGCAGCCCGAAGGCTGCTTTCTTTTTTTCTTGCTATCAGTAAAATTTCTTCAATCCATACTGACCTCGGATTTTATTATTTTTGAAATCTACCTCAATGCTTTCATAATCACGAAGTTTACTAATCGCATCTTTCATAATAATAACCGGGAACATTTCTTCACGTCCAACAATAACAAGGTGTGATACTGCCCCACCTCTTTCTGTAATTACCATACCTGCTTTTTTTGCCAGTTTTTCATATTTTAGACCAGCATTAGGCAACACTAAGATATCACGATCCGTAATTTCCTTACTGTCTTCAAATACAATCTTACCTGTAAAGCTACCCATCTTAACATCGTTTAATGTTAAAAAGTCGCCTACAGATTTATAACCAAAACGAAGATTATCGATAATATCATAAAAACGTGAGGTTTCAGGATTATCATGGTTATACTCTTCACCATTTAAATCATGACCCATTGCTAACCACAAATCAGAATGGAATGCTGAATCGTCTTCCATTTTTAAACCGCTTTCACATACCGGATTCCAAATCTTACTATCGCGGGTAATATAAGCATCTACAAGCTGCATAGGAACAGTTGTTGTGTAGGTTTCACCAGAAGCCCGATCTGTAACAACAACTTCTTCCCACGACACTTTTCTTTCTTCACATGCTTTTAATACCTTTTCACGTAAATCTTTAGTCATAGAAGGAATATCGTTATAACCACGCTCTTTTGCAGAAGATTCAAGATAAGACAAGCGATACTGTTTTAAATACGCTGGCATTTCTGTTGTTTTTTCTTCTTTTTTAACTTTTACTTCTTTTTCAATAACAGGCTTTGTTTCTTCTACCGTTTTAATACCATACATAATGTTATAGCATCTTTCGGCAGATTTTGCGAAATCTGAACGCTTAAGCCACATTGGTACCGTATTGGGATTCTCTTTACGAGCTACCAAGAAACGATCAGAACCTAGACGGAAAACCTTTTCATTTTTCATATCACTCATATAACGTGTCGCGGCATTTAGCATTTCTTGGTGACCAAAATGAGGACCATGATAAAGACCACGCATATCCATCATGTAATTAAAATCACGACTTTCGATAATACGGTCAAACTTAAAGAAATCACCATGATCGTAAAAATAATCTTCTACATAAATTTCACGAACGGTTTGTTTGTAATCTTCTGAATCATTATCATCAACTACATCAATGTTATCATTAAAACCTTTAAGAGTTTTATCACCACGAAGGATAGCAAGCGCAATCTCCATAGGAAAGTCTTCAAGATTTTCTTCGAAGGTATTTAAAGCTTTAGCCCATTCTCCCGCTAAAACCATATCACGAGCCATTTCAACGATAGCAGAACCATAAACCTTAAAACCAGCCAGCGAAATTGTTGACATTTTTAAACCCTCAAAAGTGTTTTCTATGAATCGATTATAACAACACTTCACTTTAAAGACAAGTTCTTGTTGTTATTTTATATTCAAAAAAAGAGGCCGAAGCCCCTTTTATATTACTGCTTATAATTTATCGCATCTAGTAAGCTTTGATTTATTGATGTTATCTCATTTCTAACAAGGATATCTCTTTTTTCTACTAATAGCGTATTATTTTTTAGATATTCTTGAAAATCAGATATCAAAAGCACATCGATTATCATGGCATCATAGGCAATTAGCTTTGGATTAAAATGTAAATTTAATACAATCGTATTACCATAATCAAAAACTTCTTTTTCAAAGTCCTTATTTTTATTTTGTAATACTTTTAAAGAATCTTTTATTTTTCCAACTACTTTACTTCTTATCTTATCATTTGAAAATGTAAAAGTATAACTAATTGTTTTTTTACCAATCTCTTCTTTTTTCATTAATGCTAAAGCTGTATTATAGTTTTTGTATCCTATTTGTTTAGCAACAATCTCATAGCTTTCCATTAAAGTAATATTTTGACCTATTATTTTCAATTCTTCCTTTAGCTTTTTAGCCATACTTTTTAATTTAGCTATATCTATATTAAGATTTATATTTGATGAGTGCATATTTAATATCCTATTATTAAATTCTGTTATAAGTGTTGGCATTAATATAAAAAATATTAAATATGTTATTTTATATGAGTTTATGATTTTATTTAGAATACAATAATTGCGCCAACTCTAGGTTAAAATCATACCTTAATGATTTACAGTTTATATAAAATAATTATACAAGTCAAAAAAAAGAGGCAGAAGCCTCTTTTTATATTGCGGAGATAAACGCCAAACGGTCTTTTTCGGGGATATTCAAAACGGGAATTGTTTTCAGTATTTTTTCTAGACCTTCTTTGTGTTCATTTAAAAAAGCAAAACCATTTTTACACATAATACCTTTATCTTCTATCTGGAATGCTACAGCACTATCATTAGCATAATAGAAAGATACACCAATTTTTACTTTACGGCTAACAAGTCCTTTTTCAATACCAAACTTTAACAATGAATAGAAAATAGAAGCGTAATCTTTATCTACTACATAGTAGGTCTTCGCAGGTTTTAATTTTGCCATATTTTCAACAAATGACTTAAGTAGTTCTTGTGGATTAGTATGTTTCATATCTTATCCTTTTTGATTAAGAGATGACATTTTATCATTTTTCATCATTTAAAACAAACAAAAAAGAGGCCGCAGCCTCCTATTTTTTATCGATTTGCTCAAAAAGAATACGATAGGCATTAAGCGTATTTTCTAGGTAATCATCATCATCAACCAAACTTATTACGTTTACATTTGGAAGGAGCAAAACAAATGGCGAATGAGTTGCTATAATCCACTGAAACTTATTAAAATGTTTTTGTTTGCTTAAATTACTAAAAAAGTTTCCTTGAAAAATGGCTGAAAGCCCTGATTCTGGTTCATCCATCAAAATAGTTGGTTTACCTTTTGGGATTTTTCCTTCTAATACTCCTTTAAAACCCTCTGGCAATCTATCTTTATTGCACTTGTATTCCATTTCTTTAGGTAAAGATTTGAAATCATCTAAATACTGGAAAACTCGCTTTGTTCTATTGATTGTTTTAAAACCATCTGAACGTTTTTCTAACAACTCATCCAAACCTTCTTTCTGAAAATCATCATCTAATTCCATTTTTACATTTAGGCCAACTTTTTTACGAGCATCAGCATAGACGGCTGGTTTACCATCATGAAAAATATTAATACCATCCAAAATAGTTCCCTTTTGTTCTGATGAAATCAGACCGGACATAATATCAAAACGCCACTTATCAGTAACTTTGGAAATACCACCTTGCTCACAGGCCAAAGAATAAGCGAGCATTTTTAGTAAGGATGATTTACCTGCTCCATTTGGAGCAAACAGGATATTAACACCATCTGTAAAATGAATTTCTTTAGTTTTTTTGAAAAAATTTAAATCCTTCAAAAAGTGAAAGCCTTTGCTTTTACTTAAATCTTCTAAAACGATTTTTTCAATCATTTGTATTCCCTTTTATTTAGAAATATTGTTTAAAACAGCTTTCAAATGTTCAATATCTGTTTTAATTTTTTTACGGAGATTTTTTATGGCTTCTCGTGGAGAATCACCAGAACCAATATAAGAAGACATCATTTCATCATGGTGATGAATAAGGAATCTATCTTTGCTTCCACCATTGGGATTTTCTACAGTACTATGATAACAATAAAGTTGTTCTTTCTTATTGAAAAACTCAATTAGAAATCTTTTCCCTTTATTTGAATGAGTCGCTTCTCTTACTTTATATTCCCATCCTTCTGGAAAAAAAACGAGTATTTCATTTCCAATTTTAAGGGCTTCTTCATTAGTTAAGAACAGAGTTTTCATAGATAATCCTCAGATAATTTTCTGATATGATAAAATATTTTTATATTATGCACAAGTTTTATTTTGTGTTATTTTTATTAAAGCTCATATATGATTTATTGCATTATTTAAAGTTCATTTATAAACTATTATCTAAATAATGGCTTATAAATGAACTCTTATTAAATTAAATTAGCAATAAGAGGTCATGAATGACCCCTTAATATATTACGAAAGTGTTTCGTTATTTACAATAATCTCAATCTCTCCGAATGCTTTAACTAAATCATTCAGTGGCTCTTCATGAGAAACTTCAACGCGATAAATATCATCAGGATCGCCACCCATAATAAGCAGGATATGTTTACCGTCTACAGTTTCTCCAGTGAAATTAAATGAAAATTTATAAAAACTTGAAAACTGAAAATAAGACTCTCCATATAGCTTAATAAAATCTTCTTTACTCATAGCTTACTCCTTTTTTAAGGTTACAATAACAGTATCAGCTTTTATGTAATGATTATCACCGATTGGCTTATAACACTTTCTATCAATCAGCACATATTCTTTGTTTTCACAATACTTAATTTCTTTATTATAATCTTTACCGTCAAAATAAAAATTAATAGAATACATTAAAGTAGCAGATACAATACCAACTGCTAATACTTTTAAAAACCAGATTTTTAAACTTTTTTCTTGTTTACGGTCATCGTAGAAAAATAAAAATGCTCCAAGCCCCATTATTAAATAAAACATTCCGAATTGCTTAAACCCTTCAATAGAAAAATATTCGTACATATAGCCCCTTACTTAATAAGATCTACATAATCGCCAAATTCACGATCAAAAATTTTAATGAGATTATCGTAATCCCCACTCATCATTTCTTCACGAATTTCACCAATGCGTTCTTGAGAAAAACCAATTTGCTTACCAAAAGTTTTAACATATCCAATTAAGGAAAAAGCATTGCCTTGAGAAGAGTTCAGATCGATAGTTGGTTTTTCATTTTTGCGATTTTTAATAGCCATTTTAAAATCTCCACTTGATTTAATGACAATATTATAGCGTATCTTAGCATCCTGCACAAGAAAAAATTTATTAATATACGAAAAAACCACCCGAAGGTGGCTTATTTTAACTATGGATAAAACCTTTATTGGACAGATTTTTTACATCTCTTTCTGTCGTTTCGAAAGCCATTTCCAATCCTGATTTTGCATTATGCAAATCTTTTCTTTTGAGACTTCTTCTAATCATGTTTCCATGAGTTTTAACTTCAAAATCCATCCCACCAGCTTTAGCATTATAAGCATCAGAATGGTATTTGTTTACTCCTTTTTTATCTTCAGCGAATTTTAACATGAACTTATCGCCTTTTGTTCTTCTTACTGTTCTACTCATTTATACTCCTTAAAAAACGATCTCATCATCATCTTCTACTTCTGTTTCTCTTACGACTCTCATTGACTTAATATGAGTAAAGGTATCCTCATCCCAAAATGCACTAACAGTCTGACGTTTACCATTATCAAGCTCTACAGACATTTGATAACCGTTTATTTTAAATTATATAAATCTGATCATATAAATTAAAACGTAAATACTTCGTATTTGCGTAAAAACATCATATATAATAAAATGTAACTACCGAAGGTAGTTGCATAAAAATCATATCAAGAAAAACGTAAATACTTCGTATTTGCGTAAAAATCACATCAGTTTTATTATTTAAAATACTTATTTCAGGCTCTCATTTCCAGACGCATGGCGACTGGAAATAAACAGCTCTTGGCATAACGGAATACCAGTACAGCTCAGCATCAGAAATGATATCTTACTTAATACAGGTTCTGTATTAAGGTCTATGCTCTCACCTCTTTTCGATACTGTTTTATGCAGGTGTTTTAACTTGGACCAGCCAGAGGCTGCTCCTGCGTCTAATATCATCTTTCTTAGTGATATCCTCTCTACCGTTATTACACCTGCTTTATCTTTTTTAA
>PPYF01172269.1_pt1 | contig 12582 bp, 11 predicted proteins | sample 1559871 | NCBI WGS metagenome assembly PPYF01 (sample SAMN08240021, study PRJNA423297) | Human gut metagenome, whole genome shotgun sequencing project. | reverse complement strand
ATATTACCGACCCCAAAGGGCACCCCGGAATATGTGCCGATACGTGTGTGTTGTTACACAAAGTGAGATTTGTCGCTTCCGTCCATTCTGTGTATACGAAATGAGATCGGAAGTCCGGCGCGCTTTATACCACAAATACGCCGTGGACACCAATAATTGTTGGCTTGCTGTGCTGTTAATGATTCTCAATTTGGCAGCATGTATGCTGGACTGATACCATTGACAGCACTTACACAATTATTGTCGAAATAATCGACACTGATGGACAGAATTCATGGCTATCTCAATCAAGACCCCTGAAGAAATCGAAAAAATGCGCGTCGCGGGCCGTCTGGCCGCGGAAGTGCTGGAGATGATCGAACCGTATATCAAACCGGGCGTTAGCACGGGTGAACTGGATCGTATCTGTAACGACTACATCGTTAACGAGCAGCATGCGATTTCGGCCTGTCTCGGCTATCACGGTTATCCGAAATCCGTCTGCATCTCTATTAATGAAGTGGTATGTCACGGGATTCCGGATGATGCCAAACATCTAAAAGATGGCGATATCGTCAACATCGACGTGACCGTCATTAAAGACGATTACCACGGCGATACCTCCAAAATGTTTATCGTTGGCAAACCGACCATACTGGGCGAGCGTCTGTGCCGCGTCACCCAGGAAAGCCTGTATCTGGCGCTGCGAATGGTGAAACCAGGTATCCGTCTGCGTACGCTCGGTGCGGCGATCCAGAAATATGCGGAAGGAGAAGGTTTCTCCGTGGTGCGTGAATACTGCGGACACGGCATTGGTCGTGGCTTCCACGAAGAGCCGCAGGTGCTGCACTATGATGCGGATGACGGCGGCGTGGTGCTGAAACCGGGCATGACCTTTACCATCGAACCGATGCTCAACGCCGGTGATTACCGTATCCGCACAATGAAAGACGGCTGGACGGTCAAAACCAAAGACCGGAGCTTGTCTGCGCAATACGAGCATACTATTGTGGTGACCGATAACGGCTGTGAAATTCTGACGTTACGTAAGGATGACACCATCCCGGCGGTCATTACGCACGACGCATAACTTTTTTGCCTGATGGCGCTCTCGCTTATCAGGCCTACAAATGGCACTATTCCGTAGGCCGGATAAGGCACTTTCGCCATATCCGGCTTTTTTAATGGGTGGCGCATAATGAATACACTTCCTGAACAACACGCGAATACCGCACTCCCCACCCTCCCCGGTCAGCCGCAGAACCCGGGAACCTGGTCTCGCGACGAACTCACCGTCGCCGGAATCAAAACGCATATCGACGCGTTCCAGCAATGGCTGGGCGATGCCTTCGACAGCGGGATTTCCGCCGAACAGCTAATTGAAGCCCGGACCGAATTTATCGACCAGTTGCTGCAACGTCTGTGGATCGACGCCGGTTTTGGGCAGATTGCCGATCTGGCGCTGGTCGCCGTCGGTGGCTACGGACGCGGTGAGCTGCACCCGCTTTCTGATATCGACCTGCTCATCCTGAGTCGTAAAAAATTACCGGACGATCAGGCGCAAAAGGTCGGCGAGCTGCTGACATTGCTGTGGGACGTCAAACTGGAGGTCGGGCACAGCGTACGTACGCTGGAAGAATGCCTGCTGGAAGGGTTGTCGGACCTGACCGTCGCCACCAACCTGATTGAGACCCGTCTGTTGATTGGTGACGTGGCCCTTTTTCTGGCGCTGCAAAAACATATCTTCAGCGAAGGTTTCTGGCCCTCCGACAAGTTCTACGCCGCCAAAGTGGAAGAGCAGCATCAGCGCCACCAGCGCTATCACGGCACCAGCTATAACCTCGAGCCGGATATCAAAAGTAGCCCCGGCGGTCTGCGCGATATCCACACGCTGCAGTGGGTCGCCCGTCGCCATTTCGGCGCTACCTCGCTCGACGAAATGGTCGGCTTCGGCTTTTTGACTCAGGCAGAGCGCGCTGAGCTCAACGAGTGCCTGCACATTCTGTGGCGCATTCGTTTTGCCCTGCATTTAGTGGTCAGTCGTTACGATAACCGCCTGCTGTTCGATCGCCAGTTGAGCGTCGCTCAGCGCCTGAATTACAGCGGCGAAGGCAACGAGCCGGTTGAGCAGATGATGAAGGATTATTTCCGCGTCACCCGCCGCGTCACGGAACTCAACCAGATGCTGCTGCAGCTGTTTGACGAAGCGATCCTCGCGCTGTCCGCCGACGAAAAGCCGCGTCCTATTGATGACGATTTTCAACTGCGCGGCACGCTGATCGATCTGCGTCAGGACGATCTGTTCATCCGCGAACCGGAAGCGATCCTGCGGATGTTCTACACCATGGTACGCAACAGTGCGATCACCGGGATCTACTCCACCACCCTGCGCCATCTGCGCCATGCGCGCCGCCACCTGAATCAGCCGCTGTGCTACATCCCGGAGGCGCGATCGCTGTTTCTCAGTATGCTGCGTCACCCTGGTGCGGTCAGCCGCGGTCTGCTGCCGATGCACCGCCATAGCGTGCTGTGGGCCTACATGCCGCAGTGGTCACGGATTGTCGGGCAGATGCAGTTTGACCTGTTCCATGCTTACACGGTGGACGAACACACGATTCGCGTGATGCTGAAGCTGGAAAGTTTTGCCAAAGAAGAGACCCGTCAGCGCCACCCATTGTGCGTGGATCTCTGGCCGCGTCTGCGGCAGCCTGAGCTCATTTTTATCGCCGCGCTGTTCCATGATATTGCCAAAGGACGCGGCGGCGACCACTCGGTGCTGGGCGCACAGGACGTGCTCAAGTTTGCGGAACTGCACGGCCTGAACTCGCGCGAAACGCAGCTGATTGCCTGGCTGGTTCGCCAGCACCTGCTGATGTCGGTGACCGCTCAGCGCCGGGATATTCAGGATCCCGAAGTGATTAAGCAGTTCGCCGAAGAAGTACAGACGGAACATCGCCTGCGCTTCCTGGTTTGCCTGACGGTGGCGGATATATGCGCCACTAACGAAACGCTATGGAACAGCTGGAAGCAAAGTTTGCTGCGCGAGCTGTACTTCGCCACGGAAAAACAGCTGCGTCGGGGAATGCAAAACACGCCGGATATGCGTGAACGCGTGCGCCATCACCAGTTGCAGGCGCTGGCGCTGCTGCGGATGGATAACATTGATGAAGAAGCATTGCACCATATCTGGTCGCGCTGTCGCGCCAACTACTTCGTGCGCCACAGCCCGAACCAGCTGGCCTGGCATGCGCGTCATCTGTTGCAGCACGATCTCAGCGAGCCGCTAATTCTGCTCAGCCCGCAGGCAACGCGCGGCGGGACGGAAATCTTCATCTGGAGTCCGGATCGCCCGTATCTGTTTGCCGCCGTCTGCGCCGAGCTGGACCGGCGTAACCTCAGCGTCCACGATGCTCAGATTTTCACCACCCGCGATGGCATGGCGATGGATACCTTTATCGTACTGGAACCGGACGGCAGCCCGCTGTCGTCAGACAGGCATGAAGCCATCCGCTTTGGGCTGGAACAGGCAATCACCCAGCGCAGCTGGCAGCCGCCGCAGCCGCGCCGACAGCCGGCAAAATTACGCCACTTTACCGTCGATACCGAGGTCACATTCCTGCCCACGCACACCGACCGCAAATCGTTCCTCGAGCTTATCGCGCTCGATCAGCCAGGGCTGCTGGCGCGGGTCGGGCAAATTTTTGCCGATCTGGGAATTTCGCTTCATGGCGCCCGAATTACAACCATTGGTGAGCGAGTAGAAGATTTATTCATAATCGCTACAGCAGACCGGCGTGCACTTAATAATGCGCTGCAGCAGGAAGTGCATCAACGGTTGACAGAGGCCCTCAATCCAAACGATAAAGGGTAGTGTGTTTAATTTTATAGGGAAAGAGTTTAACAATGCAGCAGTTACAGAACGTTATTGAGACCGCTTTTGAGCGCCGTGCCGACATTACTCCGGCCAATGTGGATACCGTGACCCGTGAAGCGGTGAATCAGGTGATTTCCCTGCTGGACTCCGGCGCGCTGCGCGTGGCAGAAAAGGTAGACGGTCAGTGGGTGACTCACCAGTGGTTGAAGAAAGCGGTGCTGCTCTCTTTCCGTATCAACGATAACCAGGTGATCGATGGCGCGGAAAGCCGCTACTTCGATAAAGTGCCGATGAAATTCGCCGACTACGACGAAGCACGCTTCCAGAAAGAAGGCTTCCGTGTGGTTCCGCCTGCGGCAGTTCGTCAGGGTGCGTTTATCGCCCGTAACACCGTGCTGATGCCGTCCTATGTCAACATCGGCGCTTACGTTGATGAAGGCACGATGGTCGATACCTGGGCAACCGTCGGTTCCTGCGCGCAGATCGGTAAGAACGTTCACCTGTCCGGCGGTGTCGGCATCGGTGGCGTACTGGAGCCGCTGCAGGCGAACCCGACCATCATCGAAGATAACTGCTTTATCGGCGCGCGTTCTGAAGTCGTAGAAGGCGTGATTGTCGAAGAAGGCTCGGTGATTTCGATGGGCGTTTATATTGGTCAGAGCACCCGCATTTACGACCGTGAAACCGGTGAAGTCCATTATGGTCGCGTTCCGGCAGGCTCCGTTGTCGTTTCCGGCAACTTGCCGTCGAAAGATGGCAAGTACAGCTTGTACTGTGCGGTAATTGTGAAAAAAGTCGACGCCAAAACCCGTGGCAAGGTCGGCATCAACGAGTTATTGCGTACCATCGACTAACGGCGATTTGAAAAAGCGGGCTTAGCCCGCTTTTTTTACATCTGCGAGTGGCAGAAACAGGGCTTTTCGTTAATTATTCAATAGTTATAGTGAGCTTAAGGGTACCGCTATGTATGACAATCTGAAAAGTCTGGGCATTACTAATCCTGAAGAAATCGATCGTTACAGCCTGCGGCAAGAAGCCAATAACGATATCCTGAAAATCTATTTCCAGAAGGATAAAGGTGAGTTCTTTGCCAAAAGCGTGAAGTTTAAATACCCCCGCCAGCGCAAAACCGTGGTTGCCGATGGAGTGGGTCAGGGATACAAAGAGGTACAGGAGATCAGCCCCAACCTGCGCTATGTGATCGACGAACTCGATCAGATCTGCCAGCGCGATCGCACGGAAGTGGATCTGAAACGTAAGATCCTTGATGATTTACGCCATCTGGAAAGCGTGGTGGCGAATAAGATCACCGAAATCGAAGCCGATCTGGAAAAACTGACGCGAAAATAAGCAGTTTGTTGCCGGATGGCGGCGTCATACGCCTTATCAGGCCTACAGGCACATCCGCGTAGGCCTGATAAGCGTAGCCCCATCAGGCAATGAATCAATGCTGCTCATCCAGCTGTAACGCCACATACAGCAGCAGCCGATCGTCGAAATTCCCCAAATCCAGCCCGGTCAATTCCGAGATGCGATTCAGTCGATATTCCAGCGTATTCCGGTGAATAAACAGCGCCTTAGAGGTCGCCAGCGGCTGCACGTTGTGGCGAAACCACACCGCCAGAGTGCGGCGCAACAGGCCGTTATTGTCCATCGCCTTCAGCCGTACCAACGGACGCGCCAGCTCATTGGCCTGCCAGCCGCCGCGCAGACTGTCGAGCAGTACCGGCAGCATCAAATCCTGATAAAAGTAGCTGCGGCTTTCCGGCATTCGTTGTTTGCCGACCATCATCGTCGTGCGCGCAGTACGGTACGAACGCGCGATACTGCCAGGCCCGGTAAAATAGTTGCCCAGCGAAACGCGAAAGCGCAACTGTCCGTTCTCTTTCATGCGCGCAATCAGCTGCTCAACGCGCTTGCGGTGATCTTCGGCATCCCAACGGCCAAACGAATTCAACGCCGGTTTTAACACCACCATCTCGGTCAGCGAAACGATCGCAATCAGGTTATTACGCTCCGGGGTGGTCAGTGCATTCTGTAATTGCTGCAATTCCGCCATAGCGCTGTCCACGCCGAGTTGTCCGCTGTCCACTTCCACCACCGCCACCACGCGCGGCTGGTTGAGGTCGATACCTAAACGTTGCGCCCACTCGGTCAACGCTGGCGTGTTCTCTTCCGCCTGAATCAGGTTCATCACCAGCTCTTCACGCAGGCGACTGTCCTGGGCCAGCAGATGCATCAGGCGCGACTGCTCCAGCATCATCTCCGCCGTCATGCACACCAGTTCGCCATATTTGCGCAGATGTTCCGGTTCGCCGGTCAGGCCAATCACGCCCACAATTTCGCCTTCCAGGCGCAGCGGCAGGTTAATCCCCTGACGAACGCCATGCAGATGACGCGCAACGGCATCATCGATATCCACCACGCGGCCCTGAGAGAGGACTAACAGCGCGCCTTCGTGCAATTCCCCAATTCGCTCGCGATCGCCGCTACCGATGATCCGTCCACGGGCATCCATCACGTTGATATTGGTATCAATAATGCGCATCGTGCGTGCCACGATATCCTGCGCCATTTTGGTATCAAGATGCCAGCCAGCCATAAAGCCCTCCTGTGAGCAGAGCTCCAGCATAAAGAAGATAACAAACGCTGACATTGTGCAGATGCACAAAGCAAAGGGAAGAAGTATGGAGTTGTGGGAAATATCACAAAAAGAAACCCCTTCCTGTGACAGGAAGGGGTTTTGGGGAGATTACTGCATCAACAGGTAGATATTGCTGTCGCCACGCTGAATGTTCAACGCCAAGACAGACGGTTTGCTGTCGAGGATTTTACGCAGTTCGGCGATGTTTTTCACCGGCTGCTGGTTAGCGCCGACAATCACATCCCCTTTCTTCAGGCCAATTTGCGCCGCCGGGGTGTTCGCTTTCACGTTGTTCACCACGACGCCTTTATCCTGACCTTTATTACTCATTTCAGCCCCTTCAATACCGCTGAAGATGGAGCTGGAATCAGCCTGAGTCTGGCTGCTCTGCTGCAGTTCCAGATTCACGGTAACCGGCTTACCGTCGCGCAGCAGGCCGAGGGTAATTTTGCTGCCCACCGGCATGGTGCCAACCTGCGCACGCAGTGCGGCAAAGCTGCTGATCGGCTTACCGTTCAGGGAGGTGATCACATCACCGGCTTTAATACCGGCCTTCGAAGCGGACGAGTTCGGCATGACCTGGCTGACAAAGGCACCGCGCTGTGCATCGACTTTCATCGCTTTCGCCAGTTCGGAGCTCAGTTCGGTACCCATGATACCCAGTTCGCCGCGTTTCACCTGGCCGAATTCCACCATCTGAGAGGTCAGGTTTTTCACCATATTGCTCGGGATCGCAAATCCGATACCGATGTTGCCGCCGTCCGGCGCGAGGATCGCCGTGTTAATACCGATCAACTCGCCGTTCAGGTTAACCAACGCGCCGCCGGAGTTACCGCGGTTGATCGCCGCATCGGTCTGAATGAAGTTTTCATAGTTCTGCGCATTCAGGCCGCTACGGCCCAGCGCAGAGACGATACCGGAAGTGACCGTCTCGCCGAGACCAAACGGGTTACCGATGGCGACAGTGTAATCCCCCACTCGCAGGGTGTCGGAGTCAGCCAGCTTAATCGCCGTCAGGTTTTTCGGATCCTGAATCTGGATCAGCGCAATATCAGAGCGCGGGTCTTTGCCGACGATCTTAGCGTCGAATTTACGGCCATCGCTCAGTTGAACCTTAATCACCGTGGCGTTATCCACCACGTGGTTGTTGGTGACGACATAGCCTTTCGCGGCATCAATGATGACACCGGAACCCAGTGCCATAAACTTCTGCTGCTGGCCGCCGCCATTACCGCCCTGGCAGAAAGGCGAACTCTGGAACGGGGAACCGTCCTGGCAGAACGGGGAATCATCACCAAAGAACTGCTGGAAATTACGCGGCATCCGCGGCGTATTGACGGTTGTGCTACCTTCCACGTTAATGCTGACCACCGATGGCATCACTTTTTCGAGCATCGGTGCCAGACTTGGCATCTGCTGTGCGGTCGTCGCTGATGCAGTTTCAGCCGCCGTTGCAGAAAGCGGGGATAACGCCAAACCTAAACTCAGAGCCAGTGCACTCATTGCTAATGTGGTTTTTTTCATGTGTCTCAATCTCAATTAACAGATAACGCAAAATTGCTGTGTACGTCAGATTCATTTTATAGCGCTAAGTTCCGGACAGAAGTTTATGGAAAAGGTAAAAATTTATTGTCCGTCTTTACAAAACTCAGTCTATTGTTCGACCGCCATCAGGCGGCGGTATTCATCCCATGCATAGAGGTCTGTCATGCCGCTGATATAATCCTGGATCAGCCGGCAACGATAATAATATTCCAGCACGGGATACTCAGGCGAATCTGGTGTTAATTTACCCACGGCCTCCACATAGGCCAGTCGGTGACGCGTTGACAATTTCTGAAATAAGCGGGATTCGATAGGAAAGCGCTGCAGGCGTTCTTTTTCCACCAGCTCACTGAAATCCGCAAGCGGCAGGCTTAATAAAGGACGGTAGATATCGAGTAAGCCACTGATCACCCGATAGCCCTGTAATTCGAGTTGCTCCACATCAGGATGGCTAAACACATGTTTCATCGCAACATTTTTATAGATTTTCAGCAGGCGACTAAAGCTGCTGCCGTCTTCCAGCAATGCCTGATTAAACCTTCCGTCAAAGATTTGTTCCAGGTTATCAATAAAACGCTGCGCGGCGTAGGGCACCAGTTTATTAAGTGTATTCACCCGCAAATACATGAAAAATTGATCTTCAGTACTGCGGCTCAGATAATTCGCCCGTGATTTGTCCCAGGCATTTTCGACAACCTGCGCAAAGAGCGAACCTTTCTCATGCTCCCCCCAGGCCTCATATAAATGATGATAGAGTTGCTCAACGCTGAAGATTCTTTTCTCTACCGCATCTTCCAGATCGGCGACACAATAAGAGATATCGTCGGCGGCTTCCATTATCCACGTTAATGGAAAGCGACTGTAAACCGCCAGATCGAGTTCTTTACGTAACCTCGCAATATACGGTTCTTCAGAAAGGTAATAGCCGGGTTTTTTCATTAAATAGTTGTGCGTCGCGGGCGTTTCTCCCCGCCACCATGCCGGACGGGTATATTTTAAGATCCCGCCGACCTGGGCCCATGTCAGGTTCATTCGCATCAAGGTATGTACCAGCCGAATCCCCTGAGCATTCCCTTCGAAATGACACAGGTCCTGGCGTACTTTACGGCGGATATCGTTCAACGACTCCTCGCCTTCGCGCAGACGCAACGTCGCCACAATGCAACGATCTTCGGTTAAGGGTTGGCTTTCCGCATCCGCCGGATGTAAGCGCTGGCGAAACCAGTCATTGATCGCCGCCTCGCCAAAATGCCCAAAAGGCGGGTTGCCAATGTCATGCATCAGGCAGGACATTTCGACGATGCTCTCAAACGGTCCCGTTAACTCATCCAGGCCGTATGGTTCCAGCAGTTTTTGTTCTTTGAGGCGGCTTAAAATCTCTTTGGCGATATAACGCCCCACCTGCTGAACTTCCATCGAATGGGTAAGGCGCGTACGCACGGCGGCATTACGCTCAAGGGGAAACACCTGGGTTTTCTGCTGCAGGCGACGGATCGCCGGAGAGTTAATAATGCGTCCACGGTCGCTTTCAAAAATGCGCAGGATCTCATGCTCGGTTTTGACCCCTTGCGGTGAACGAAAACGACGGTGCCAGTTTATTTTTTTCCGGAAATCAATCTGTGACATGTCCTCTCCCGCGTGAGAATGCACTTCGCCTTAAGCGCATGATAGACTATGCCTTTAAATCTCACCTGGCGCGAGTAAATCTATGAAAATCGGCATCATTGGTGCAATGGAAGAAGAGGTTACGCTGCTGCGTGACAAAATCGAAAACCGTCAAACTCTCACCCTGGGCGGTTGTGAAATTTACACCGGTCAGCTTAACGGAACCGACGTTGCGCTGCTGAAATCCGGTATTGGTAAAGTGGCGGCGGCGCTGGGCGCTACGCTGCTGCTTGAACGCTGCAAGCCGGACGTCATTATTAACACCGGTTCCGCAGGCGGCCTCGCTCCAACCCTGAAAGTGGGCGACATTGTGGTCTCTGATGAAGCGCGCTATCACGACGCTGACGTCACCGCATTTGGTTATGAGTTCGGCCAACTTCCGGGCTGCCCGGCCGGTTTTAAAGCCGATGAAAAACTGATTGCCGCAGCGGAATCCTGCATCGCTGAGCTGAACCTGAACGCGGTACGCGGCTTGATTGTCAGCGGCGATGCCTTCATTAACGGCTCCGTGGGGCTGGCGAAAATCCGTCACAACTTCCCGCAGGCCATTGCCGTTGAGATGGAAGCCACCGCGATTGCGCACGTTTGCCATAATTTCAAGGTACCGTTTGTGGTGGTCCGCGCGATCTCGGACGTTGCCGATCAGCAGTCCCATCTCAGCTTTGATGAGTTCCTGGCCGTTGCCGCGAAGCAATCCACGCTGATGGTTGAATCGCTGGTACAGAAACTGGCGCATGGCTAAATCCTTCTCCAGGGCGCTTGTCGCCCTGCTGTTAGCCCTTCCGGTGTGGCTGCATGCCGCACCGCGCGTGATTTCACTCTCTCCCGCCAACACGGAACTCGCCTTTGCCGCCGGGATCACCCCCGTTGGCGTCAGCAGCTATTCAGACTATCCGCCACAGGCGCAACGTATCGAGCAGATCTCGACCTGGCAAGGCATGAATCTGGAAAGGATTGTGGCGCTGAAGCCGGATCTGGTCCTCGCCTGGCGCGGCGGTAATGCCGAACGGCAGGTGAATCAACTCTCCTCGCTAGGCATCAAGGTCATGTGGATCGATGCCGTCACCATCGAACAGATTGCCGACACGTTGCAGAAGCTGGCCGACTTTAGCCCGCATCCCGAAATGGCAAAGCACGCCGCGCAAACCTTGCTGGACGACTATTCGCAGCTAAAATCTCAGTATGCAGGCAAAGCGAAAAAACGCGTGTTTTTGCAGTTTGGTATCAATCCGCCCTTTACCAGCGGAAAAGGATCGATTCAAAACGAGGTTATTGAGCTCTGCGGGGGAGAAAACATCTTTGCCGGCAGTCGGGTTCCCTGGCCGCAGGTCAGTCGTGAACAGGTGCTGGCGCGCGCGCCGCAAGCGATCGTTGTCGCCGGCGATGCAGGTGAAATTCTCAAAATTAAGCAATACTGGGGTGATCAACTACAAATTCCGGTAATTCCTCTCAACAGTGACTGGTTTGAACGCGCAAGCCCGCGTATTATCCTCGCCGCAAAACAACTCTGTAATGCGCTTTCCCTGGTGAATTAGCGCCTGCCCCAACAGGTGTGTTGTGAGGATTTGATCATGCTCGTCTATTGGCTGGATATTGTAGGCACAGCAGTATTTGCTATCTCTGGCGTGTTACTGGCCGGGAAACTGCGTATGGACCCGTTTGGCGTACTGGTATTGGGCGTCGTTACCGCCGTGGGCGGCGGGACGATCCGTGATATGGCATTAGATAACGGTCCCGTTTTCTGGGTTAAAGACCCAACCGATCTGGTGGTGGCGATGGTCACCAGCATGTTGACGATCCTGCTGGTGCGTCAGCCCAGACGCTTGCCTAAATGGATGCTGCCGGTGCTGGACGCCGTCGGCCTGGCGGTGTTTGTCGGGATCGGCGTCAACAAAGCGTTTATAGCAGGGACGGGGCCGCTGGTGGCTATCTGTATGGGTGTCATCACCGGCGTGGGCGGCGGTATTATTCGCGATGTGCTGGCACGAGAAATCCCGATGATCCTGCGTACGGAAATCTACGCAACGGCCTGTATTATCGGCGGGATTGTCCACGCAACCGCGTATTACACCTTCGCGATGCCGCTGGAAGCCGCCAGTATGATGGGGATGGTTGTGACGCTGGTCATTCGCCTCGCGGCGATCCGCTGGCATCTGAAGCTGCCAACATTTGCGTTAGATGAGAATAGCCGTTAAATCCAGGCCGGATTAGACGCTTTGCCCGGTAGCGCCTGCGCTTACCGGGCGCATTACAGACAGCACTCAGATGCTGAAGGAAGAGCCACACCCGCAGGTGCTTTTCGCATTCGGGTTGGTAACTACAAAACGAGAACCTTCCAGACCTTCGGTGTAGTCAACGGAACCGCCGACCAGATACTGCAGGCTCATAGGGTCAACCACCAGGCCAACGCCCTGTTTCTCGATGGTCATATCGCCTTCGTTGACCTGGTCATCAAAGGTAAAACCATACTGGAAACCGCTGCAACCGCCACCGGTGATATAGACACGCAGTTTCAGGTTCGGGTTTTCTTCGTCCGCGATCAGGCTTTTTACTTTATTGGCTGCTGCTTCAGTAAATTGCAGTGGCAGCGCTACGTCATCACTCATATTTTTGCTCCAAACGACATCGGCAATTGGGCAAATTCTGACCCAATATTAACGCCATTATCTAATACCCTGGTATTTCATTCAAGTATTCTCGCCAGCGGTGGTCGTCTGACTTTTTGCCGCCTGCTCCGCTTCCTGCTTCGCCAGCGTGCGGGCAAGGATAGTGGAGTATAGCGGTTTTCCGCCCAGGAATTGTGCTAATAGTGTTGCGCCAAGACAGGTAATAATCATTGGCAAAATGAGCTGATAGTTATCGGTCATCTCCAGCA
>PPYF01029729.1_pt1 | contig 12584 bp, 7 predicted proteins | sample 1559871 | NCBI WGS metagenome assembly PPYF01 (sample SAMN08240021, study PRJNA423297) | Human gut metagenome, whole genome shotgun sequencing project. | reverse complement strand
GTAAAGCTTTTTCTTGTCCTTTTTTTATTTTTTTCTCTCTTTCACTCTTTTTCTGCCTTTATATCGTTGTTTTTTTATCTGTATTTTTTTGTCATGATTAAAAGAAACGATCTTTACAGAACGTTTCTTTACCTTATGACTATATGATTTCTTTACTGTCCAGGATGATCGTTGTTGGTCCATCATTGATCAGTGAGACTTTCATCATCGCTCCAAAGATATACTTATTTCTATAAAAAAAAGAAGCCTAACATTAAGTTAGACTTTTAAATAACATATTAGAGCTTCTTTTTATAATTAACCAATTTTTTTGTAAACATCAACGAATTCTTGAGCTAAGTCAATGCATAATAATGATGTCATTAAGTGGTCTTGAGCATGTACCATTAATAAGCTTAATGGTGCTTTTTCTCCTCTAATTTCAGCTTGAATCATTTCAGTTTGTGAATGATGAGCTTCATTAACTGCTTCTTTAGCGTTTCCTAAAGATTCTTCAGCTTTTTCGATATCTCCAGCTTTTGCATATTGAATTGCTTCGATAGCTGAACTACGTGCGCTACCAGCATTAACAATTAAGTTAATTACGATTTGTTCTTGTTGATCCATTTTTATTATCTCCTTCTATAAACAAATATTCAGACTACTTACATCTGCACTATTATTTTATCAAAGTCATATCTATTATTCAAGCGCTTTCGTTAGATAAAGCACTATTTTGAACAAAAAGTCATTTACTACAAATAAGAAACATTCGTAATAAAAAGTGCTTAAATATAAAAAGGTCCCGAAGGACCTTTCGTTAAAATTATTATTCAATAATTTCAGAGATGTTTCCAGAACCTACAGTTCTACCACCTTCACGAATTGAGAATTTAGTTCCTTGTTCAATTGCGATTGGGTGAATTAATTCAACTGTTAATTCTACAGTATCTCCAGGCATTACCATTTCAGTACCTTCTGGTAATTCGATTACACCAGTAATATCAGTAGTTCTGAAATAGAATTGTGGTCTATAGTTAGCGAAGAATGGTGTATGACGTCCACCTTCATCTTTACTTAATACATATACTTGACCTTTGAATTTAGTATGTGGATGTACTGAACCAGGTTTAGCTAATACTTGTCCACGTTGAATTTGATCACGGTTGATACCACGTAATAATACACCAATGTTATCTCCAGATTCAGCATAGTCTAATAATTTTCTGAACATTTCGATACCAGTAGCAACTGTTTTTTGAGTTTCTTTGATACCAACGATTTCTAATTCGTCATTTAAGTTTAATTGTCCACGTTCTACTCTACCTGTAGCAACAGTTCCACGTCCAGTGATTGTGAAAACGTCTTCTACTGGCATTAAGAATGGTTTATCAACGTCTCTAGTTGGAGTTGGGATATAAGTATCTACAGCTTCCATTAATTCGTCGATAGCTGGAGTCCATTTAGGATCTCCTTCTAATGCTTTTAATGCTGATCCTCTGATTACTGGAGTATCATCACCTGGGAAGTCATATTCATTTAATAATTCACGAACTTCCATTTCTACTAAGTCGATTAATTCTTCGTCATCAACCATATCGCATTTATTTAAGAATACGATGATGTATGGAACACCTACTTGACGAGATAATAAGATGTGTTCTCTTGTTTGTGGCATTGGTCCATCAGTAGCAGCAACTACTAAGATAGCACCATCCATTTGTGCAGCACCAGTGATCATGTTTTTGATGTAGTCAGCATGACCTGGACAGTCAACGTGTGCATAGTGACGAGTTTCAGTTTGATATTCTACGTGTGCAGTGTTGATTGTGATACCACGTTCTTTTTCTTCTGGAGCAGCATCGATTGAAGCATAATCCATTGCAGCAGCTTGTCCTTTTTTAGCAAGACAAGTAGTGATTGCAGCTGTTAAAGTTGTTTTACCATGGTCAACGTGACCAATAGTTCCGATATTTACATGCGCTTTAGAGCGGTCAAATTTTTCCTTAGCCATTGTTAAGGTTCCTCCTATTTTTTAATTTTTTACAATAAACATTCTAGTTTATTTGTTCGAAAAAATCAATATTTATTTGATTTTAATGTAGATTATACATTTCCACCATTTTTCTTGATGATTTCTTCTCTAATTGATTTAGGTGCAGCTTCGTATCTATCAAATTGCATTGTATAGTTTCCACGACCTTGAGTAAATGATCTTAAATCAGTTGCGTATCCGAACATTTCTGATAATGGTACAGATGCTTGAACTGAAACAGCATTTCCTCTTTCTTCTTGTCCTTCGATCATACCACGTCTAGATGAAATATCACCCATAACGCTACCTAAATATTCAGAAGGAGCAGTTACTTCTACTGCCATAATTGGTTCTAATAATACAGGACCACATTTTTTAGCAGCATTTTTAAGTGCTAAACTTGCAGCTACTTTATATGCCATTTCTGATGAATCGACATCATGGTAAGAACCATCAAATAATGTAGCTTTTACGTCTAATACAGGGTATCCAGCAATCATACCAGTTTCAAGTGCATCTTCAAGACCTACTTTTACTGAGTTGATATATTCTCTTGGGACAGCCCCACCAACGATAGCATCAACGAATTCAAATCCTTTACCTTCATTAGGTTCAAATTTGATCCATACGTGACCGTATTGTCCACGACCACCAGATTGTTTTACATATTTACCTTCACATTCAGCTGCTTGAGTGATTGTTTCACGGTAAGCAACTTGTGGAGCACCAACGTTAGCTTCTACTTTGAATTCTCTTTTTAAACGGTCAACGATTACGTCTAAGTGTAATTCACCCATACCAGCGATAACTGTATCTCCAGTTTCAGGGTTAGTAAATGTTTTGAATGTTGGATCTTCTTCAGCTAATTTAATTAAACCATTACTTAACTTATCTTGATCTTGTTTAGTTTTTGGTTCGATAGCTAATTGGATAACTGGTTCAGGGAATTCCATTTTTTCAAGGATAACGAAATTCTTTTCGTCACAGATAGTATCCCCAGTTGTTGTGTTTTTGAAACCTACAGCTGCAGCGATATCTCCAGCGTAAACTTCATCAATTTCATTACGTTTGTTCGCATGCATTTGAAGAATACGACCTAAACGTTCTTTTTTATCTTTTGTAGAGTTTAATACATAACTTCCTGATTGACATGTACCTGAATATACACGGAAGAAAGTTAATTTTCCTACGAATGGGTCAGCCATGATTTTGAATGCTAATGCTGAGAAAGGTTCATCATCTGATGCATGTCTTTCTACTTCATTACCATCTTCATCAGTACCTTTGATTGAAGGAATGTCAGTTGGTGCAGGTAAAAAGTCAATTACTGCATCTAACATTGGTTGAACACCTTTATCTTTGTAAGCTGAACCACATAATACTGGGAATAATTCTACAGCTAATGTTCCTTTACGGATTGCTGCTTTAATTTCTTCTTCAGTAACTTCTTCACCTTCTAAAACTTTCATTAATAGATCATCATCATAAGTTGCTGCTTGATCTAACATTTTAGCACGGTATTCTTCAGCTTGAGCCATATATTCTTCAGGAATTTCTTTGTAAATTACATTTTCACCTTTTGCTCCTTCAAAATAAACAGCTTTCATTTTAATTAAGTCAATGATTCCTTCGAAAGTATCTTCAGCACCGATAGGTAATTGAATTGCAACACCTTGTACTCCTAATCTCTTTTCTAAAGATTCTAATGACATAATGAAATCTGCACCTGTTGCATCCATTTTATTAGCGAATACAATACGAGGTACACCATAAGTAGTAGCTTGACGCCAAACTGTTTCAGTTTGTGGTTCTACACCAGCTTTTGCATCTAATACAGTTACAGCACCATCTAATACACGTAAAGAACGTTCTACTTCGACTGTAAAGTCTACATGGCCTGGTGTATCGATAATGTTAACACGATACCCATTCCATTGAGCAGTTGTAGCTGCTGAAGTGATTGTGATTCCACGTTCTTGTTCTTGTTCCATCCAGTCCATTTGTGAAGCACCTTCGTGAGTTTCACCAATTTTGTGGATTTTACCAGTGTAATAAAGGACACGTTCAGTTGTTGTTGTTTTACCAGCATCAATATGAGCCATGATTCCGATATTACGAGTCTTTTCTAACGAAAATTCACGAGCCATTTGTTTTCTCCCTTCAAAATTTTAGCCGTTATATTACCAACGGAAATGAGCGAACGCTTTATTAGCTTCAGCCATTTTATGAGTATCTTCTTTCTTCTTAACAGAAGCACCTGTTCCGTTTGAAGCATCAATAATTTCGTTTGCTAAACGATCAACCATAGTTTTTTCGTTTCTTAAACGAGAGTAGTTTACTAACCATCTTAAACCTAAAGTCATTCTTCTTTCTGAAGAAACTTCAACTGGTACTTGGTAGTTAGCCCCACCAATACGTCTTACTTTAAGTTCAAGAACTGGCATAATATTGTTAATTGCTTGATCAAAGACTTCCATAGCTGGGTTTCCAGTTTTTTCTTCTACTTTTTTAAACGCATCATATAAGATGTTTTGAGCAACACCTTTTTTACCATCTAACATAATGTTGTTGATAAGTTTAGAAATAGTTTTAGAGTTATACACTGGATCAGGTAGAACGTCTCTTTTAGCAACTCGTCCTTTTCTTGACATTTGTGTCCAATTCCTGGAATATATGCAGTTACTTCCATACCATTTGATAATCTAACACGGGCATATTTACGTAAAGCCGAGTTAGGTTTTTTAGGTGTCATAGTAGCAACACGAGTACACACACCACGCTTTTGAGGTGATTTAGTTGATGTAGCTTTTTTAGCTAATGAGTTATAACCTCTATTTAAAGCAGGTGAATTTGATTTTGTTGTTTTATCAGTACGACCTTGTCTTACTAATTGGTTAATTGTAGGCATTTCTTTCTCCTTTCTTGATAACACACAATACCGGGTGTTTCATATTTAATCAATAAATATTGCACCCAATCAGGGCACTGACAATATATTATAGTATTAAAATGATAATGTCAACAAAAAAATTAAAAAATATAAAAAAAAATAGGCCTAAGCCTATTTTTTTATATTTGATCTCCAAGATTTTCATGATTATCATCTAATAAATCATATTTAGCAAGTTCAGCTGCTTTTGCTTCTTCAGCTTCTTTTGCTAATGTTTCAGGTGATTTTAAAGGACCTCTAAATCCTGTACCAGCTGGTAATAATTTACCAATTAATACATTTTCTTTTAATCCTTTTAACATATCTTTCTTACCTTTAATTGATGCATCAGTTAAGATCTTAGTAGTTTCTTGGAATGATGCTGCAGATAAGAATGAATCAGTTTCAAGAGATGCTTTAGTAATACCTAATAAGATTGGTCTACCAACAGCTGGATGTTTTCCTTCTTTTAATGCTTCTCTATTTAATTCAGTAAATTGAGTTACATTAACATGTGTTCCAGGAAGTGTTCCAGTATCTCCACCTTCAACAATTCTAATTTTCTTCAACATTTGTCTTACGATAATTTCGATATGTTTATCAGAAATTTCGATACCTTGAATACGATATACTTTTTGAACTTCTTTAATAATATACTTTTCAACAGCTTCTGTATCAGCTACATTTAATAATTCTTTTGGATCAATAGAACCTTTAGTGATTTTATCACCAATACGTACTTCATCACCAACATTAACTCTTAATTTTGCACCATATGGAGTTAAGTAACTTCTTGTTTCTAAATCGTTAGAAACAACAACTTCCATTCTTCCTGCATTATCAATAATATTTGATACTTCACCATCAATTTCAGAAATAATTGATTTAGCTTTTGGATTACGTGCTTCAAATAATTCTTGAATACGAGGTAACCCTTGAGTGATATCGGCACCACCGGCAACCCCACCATCATGGAAAGTACGCATTGTTAACTGAGTACCTGGTTCACCGATTGATTGTGCAGCCATAACCCCAACAGCTTCACCTAATTCAACAACATTACCTGTTGCTAAGTTACGACCATAACATTTTTTACAAACTCCGCCTTTAGCAACGCAGCCAAGAACTGAACGAATTTCAACTTCTTTAATACCTGCATCACAAACAACTTTAGCGTTTTGTTCAGTAAAGATTTCACCTGCAGCAACTAATAATTCTTTAGTTTCTGGATGGTAAACATCTTTTTGTGAATAACGACCAACTAAACGGTCATATAATGGAACAATTACAGTATTGTCATCTGTATTGTATAATTCAGTAACAACGAATCCTCTATCTGTTCCACAATCTTCTTCAGAAATAATAACTTCTTGAGCAACGTCTACTAAACGTCTTGTTAAGTAACCTGAATCGGCAGTCTTTAAGGCAGTATCTGTAGAACCTTTACGGGCACCGTGTGTTGAAATAAAGAATTCTGATGCTGTTAAACCTTCACGGAAGGCAGACTTGATTGGTAACTCGATTGTTTCCCCTTTTGGATTTGACATCAATCCACGCATACCTACTAACTGAGTGAAGTTAGAAAGTGATCCACGGGCACCTGAATCAGACATGATGAAGATTGGGTTACGATCATCAGCTTCGAACTCTTGACGAACGACTTCTTGGACTTCATCTTTAACACCAGTCCATAATTTGATTACGCTTTGGTATCTTTCTGCTTCAGTTAATTTACCTTTATTATAGAAAGTTTTAATTTGTTCAAGTTTTTGATCTGCTTTATCAAAGATTTCAAATTTAGCTTGTGGCACTTGGATATCATAAGCAGATACTGTAATACCAGCAATTGTTGAATATTTAAATCCTTGGTCTTTTAACTTATCAAGCATTAAACTTGTATCAGTTAATGCAGATTGTTTGAACACTTCATCAATGATGCTTCCTAATGCTTTTTTACCTAATGGTTTAACTGGTTGTTGAGCAGCAATATGTGCTTTAATATCAGTTCCCATTGGAACAAAGTATCTATCAGGTGTTCCAGATAAGTTTTCTTTACCTGGTTCATTGATAAATGGGAATTGTCCATCAAAGATATCATTAAAGAAAATTTTACCTACAGTAGTAATTAAATAACTGTTATTTTGAGCTTCTGTAAATGTTGCATTGTGTAATGCAGATGCTTTAATAGCAACTCTTGTATGAAGATTTACAGTTTTAGCAAAATATGCATGATCAACTTCATTTCTATCAGCAAAGACAGTACCTTCACCAATTGCTCCAACATCTTCTAATGTTAAGTAGTAGTTACCTAACACCATGTCTTGGGATGGAGTAACGATAGGTTTACCATCTTTAGGACCTAAGATATTTGTTGATCCTAACATTAATTGTCTTGCTTCTTGAATTGCTTCTTCACCTAATGGTACATGGACAGCCATTTGGTCCCCATCGAAATCGGCATTGAACGCTGGAGTTACTAATGGGTGAAGACGAATAGCACGCCCTTCTACTAATTTAGGTTCGAATGCTTGGATACCTAATCTATGAAGAGTTGGCGCACGGTTTAATAATACTGGATGTGCTTTGATAACTTCTTCAACGATTGGCCAAATTTTATCATCCATTTTATCAATTAATCTTTCAGCTGCTTTAATATTTGTAGCAATTTCTTGATCAACTAAACCATGGATAACAAATGGTTTAAATAAGCTTAATGCCATTTCACGTGGAATACCACATTGATACATTTTTAAGTCTGGTCCTACAGCGATAACTGAACGTCCTGAATAGTCAACACGTTTACCTAATAAGTTTTGACGGAAACGTCCTTGTTTACCTTTTAATGTATGGCTTAATGATTTTAACGCACGTCCACCAGCACCAGTAATTGGTTTAGAACGACGACCATTATCAATTAAGGCATCAACAGCTTCTTGTAACATACGCTTTTCATTTTGAACGATAATAGAAGGTGTTCCAAGTTCTAATAATTTTTTCAAACGATTATTACGAGTAATAACACGTCTATATAAATCATTTAAATCACTTGTCGCAAAACGTCCACCATCTAATTGTAACATAGGTCTTAAATCAGGTGGTATAACTGGTAATGCTTCAAGAATCATCCATTCAGGTTGATTATCAGAAGATCTAAATGCTTCAATAGCTTCTAATCTCTTCAATAATTTAGTACGTTTTTGTCCTTGAGCTTCTTTTAATTCTTTAGATACAAGTTCAAATTCTGCATCTAAATCAACTTGTTTTAATAAAGTTTGAATCGCTTCAGCCCCAATTTGAGCTTCAAATGTATGACCAAATTGTTCATAACATTTACGATAATCTCTTTCAGATAATACTTGTTTGTATTCTAAAGGTGTAGTTCCTTTATCAATAACAACATAAGAAACAAAATAAATAATTTCTTCTAGTTGTTTTGGTGACATATCTAAGATTAATCCCATTCTTGATGGAATACCTTTTAAATACCAAATATGTGCTACTGGTGTAGCTAATTCAATATGTCCCATACGTTCACGACGTACTGCAGATTTAGTAACTTCTACACCACATCGATCACATACAACACCTTTATATCTAATTTTCTTATATTTTCCACAACTACATTCCCAATCCTTAGATGGTCCAAAGATTCTTTCACAGAATAGACCATCTTTTTCAGGCTTTTGAGAACGATAGTTAATCGTTTCAGGTTTTTTTACTTCACCATAAGACCATTCACGAATTTTTTCAGGAGATGCTAATCCAATTTGGATTGATGAAAATTTATTAGTATTTGCCATTTTCTATTCCCTCCTTATAATGATTCACTTTCTTCAGTTTCAACTAATTCTTCAGATTTCATAGCATCAGTAACAACTTCTTTTTCTTCGTTTACATCTTCTTTTTCAATTGATCTTGGGAAACGTCTTTCTTCATCTTCGATATTTCTTTCATCAATTTCTTGATCATTTTCATCTAATAAACGAATATCTAATGCTAATGCTTGTAATTCTTTCTTTAATACTCTAAATGATTCAGGTAATCCTGGTTCTGGCATTGGTTGTCCTTTAACAATAGCTTCATATGTTTTAACACGTCCAACAACATCATCAGATTTAACAGTTAAGATTTCACGAAGTGTATAAGCAGCACCATAAGCTTCAAGTGCCCAAACTTCCATTTCCCCAAATCTTTGTCCACCGTTTTGAGCTTTACCTCCAAGTGGTTGTTGAGTAACTAATGAGTAAGGTCCTACTGAACGTGCATGTAATTTATCATCAACCATGTGTGATAATTTAACGAAGTACATAATACCTACAGATACAGGAGAATCAAAATATTCACCCGTACGTCCAGAAATAACAGGTTGTTTTCCATCTTCATTCATTCCTGCTTCTTTCATTAATGCTTCTAAGTCTTCACGATGTAAACCATCGAAAGCAGGAGTAGCAATATATAAACCTAATTGTCTAGCGGCATAACCTAAATGTAACTCTAATACTTGTCCGATATTCATACGAGATGGAACCCCTAATGGATTTAACATGATATCTAATGGTGTACCATCTTCTAAGTGTGGCATATCTTCGATTGGTAAGATTTTTGAAATAACCCCTTTATTACCATGACGTCCAGCCATTTTATCTCCTTCAGAGATTTTACGTTTTTGAACGATATAAACTTTAACAACACGGTTAACACCTGGTTGTAATTCATCACCATTTTTACGATCAAAGATTTTAATATCATGAACGATACCAGCCCCACCATGAGGAACTCTTAATGAATTATCTTTAACTTCTCTTGACTTTTCACCAAAGATTGCAAGTAATAATTTTTCTTCTGCTGATAATTCAGCTTGACCTTTTGGAGTAACTTTACCAACTAAGATATCTCCTTCTTTAACTTCAGCACCAATCATGATGATACCATCACTATTTAAGTTTTTACGTGCTTCATCCCCGACATTAGGGATATCTCTTGTAATTTCTTCAGGTCCTAATTTTGTATCACGACATTCAATTGAATATTCATCAATATGAATAGATGTATATACATCTTCTTTTACTAATCTTTCAGACATAATAACGGCATCTTCGTAGTTATAACCATTCCATGTCATGAAACCAACTAACACGTTTTGTCCTAATGCTAATTCACCTTGTTCCATTGCTGGACCATCAGCTAATACTTGACCAACAACAACTTCTTCTCCAACTTTAACAATTGGTTTATGGTTGATACAAGTTCCTGCATTTGAAATAGCAAATTTTGTTAAACGATATTTGTGAACAACTGCTTCATCATCCACGATTTCAATACGTTTAGCATCTACATAACTTACAGTACCGTTATGTTTACTTACTAAAGCTGCTCCAGAATCTCTTGCAGCTTGATATTCCATACCTGTCCCAACAAATGGTGTATGTGGATTTAATAAAGGTACAGCTTGACGTTGCATGTTGGCACCCATTAAAGCACGAGTTGCATCATCGTTTTCCAAGAATGGAATACATGAAGTGGCAACAGAAACGATTTGTTTTGGAGAAATATCGATAAAATCAACATCTTCTCTTTTAGCCATAATATTTTCACCTAAATGACGGGCGATAACTTGTTCATCTAAGATTTCACCTTCATTAGATGTTTGTACATTTGCTTGTGCAATAATGTAATTTTTTTCTTCATCAGCAGTTAAATAACGTACATCGTCTTCATCGATAACACATTTATTAACTTTACGATATGGAGTTTCAATAAATCCATATTCATTGATTTTAGCATAAGATGCTAAAGTTGAAATTAACCCGATGTTTGGACCTTCAGGAGTTTCGATTGGACAAATTCTTCCATAATGGGAAGCATGTACGTCACGGACTTCATATCCTGCACGGTCTCTTGATAAACCACCTGGCCCTAATGCAGATAAACGACGTTTATTTGTTAATTCGGCTAATGGGTTAATTTGATCCATGAATTGTGATAATTGTGATGACGCAAAGAATTCTTTCATTGCGGCAGTTAATGGACGAATATTTGTTAAAGATTGTGGTGTTACTGAATCCACTTCAGATAATGACATTCTTTCTTTAACAACTCTTTCCATTCTTGATAATCCAATTCTGAATTGGTTTTGAATTAATTCACCTACAGAACGTACACGTCTATTTCCTAAATGATCGATATCATCTAATAAACCTATACGAGCCATATGAGATACTCTATCTTCAGGTGCTAAATCATAAGAATTGAAAATATCAACTAAGTTTAACATATATGAATATGCTGCAATCATGTCAGAGATTGTAACATATTTACAATTTAATGATAAATCTGTACCAATTACTTTCATAACTTTAGTACGTGATTCATCAACATAAACATGAACTACTTGTAATACACCATTACTTTCTAATCTAGGATTAGTTTTCATTTCAACAGTGTGTGCACCTGCTTCAAAAACAGGTCTTAATGTATCGATAACTTCATTTGTAATAACTGTTCCTTTTGTACAAACAACGTTACCATCAACATCTTTAACATCTTCAGCAAGAACACGTCCTGCAATACGATCTAATAAACTTAATTTTTTCTTAAATTTGAAACGACCAGCTTTAGCTAAATCATAACGTTTAGGATCAAAGAATCTAGTATATAAAAGGCTTGTAGCACCTTCTAATGTAGCAGGTTCTCCTGGTCTTAATTTATTATAAATTTCAATTAAAGCTTCTTCTGTGTTTGTTGTATTATCTTTTGCTAAAGTGTTCAAAATAAATTCATGATCACCAAAAACATCAATAATATCTTCATTACTAGAAAGTCCTAAAGCACGTAATAAAACTGTTCCTGGGATTTTTCTATTACGGTCAATACGAACATTTAAAACATCTTTTGCATCATTTTCGAACTCTAACCAAGTCCCTCTTGATGGGATAATACTACCTTCAAAGACAGTTTTACCACTTTTATCAATGGCATCAGCAAAGTATGCCCCTGGTGAACGTACTAATTGAGATACAATAACACGTTCTGCCCCATTAATAATGAAAGTTCCTGAATCAGTCATTAATGGGAAATCACCCATAAATACTTCTTGTTCTTTAATTTCACCAGTTCCTGAATTGATTAAACGTAAAGTAGCACGAATTGGTGCTGCATAATTTGCATCACGATCTTTACTTTCGTTTACGGAATATTTTGGTTCATCAAAGGCACAATCAACAAATTCTAATGATAAAGTTTCATTAAAGTTTGTAATTGGGTAGATATCATCAAATACTTCTTTAATTCCTACTTCTTTAAACCATTTATAGGAATTTGTTTGAATTTCTACTAAATTTGGTAACTCTAAAGATCCTGAAATCCTAGAGTAATTACGACGAGTAATCTTGCTTTTTGCTGTAGTTGTATGCTTTTCCACGAATTAACTCCACCCTTCTTTATCTCTATTAAACTGTTTTTGAGCGCACAAAAACGCTTGATTTTAAATATTAATAGTCATTATTGTATTTTAGATAAAGGTTTCAAAAAAGTCAATACCTTTTTTTATAAAAAATAAAAAATCTAAAGTGAAAAGTTAAATTCCACTTTAGATATGACAAAGTGGATTTTAGTCTTTCACAAGCTTCCAGTTGAATTTAC
>PPYF01546188.1_pt1 | contig 12587 bp, 4 predicted proteins | sample 1559871 | NCBI WGS metagenome assembly PPYF01 (sample SAMN08240021, study PRJNA423297) | Human gut metagenome, whole genome shotgun sequencing project. | reverse complement strand
ACATGAACTACAACACCGATGCTACCTTTGATTTTGACACCAAACGGCTGAAACTGAAATATGAGGGAAAAGAAGATGAAATCATCAAACTGATTGAAGCCGGTAATGTGAGTATGTCCACCAACAACTCACTAATACGCGGAGCATCCGCACTGTTCGGTATTCGTACAGACCTGCAATTTGGCAAGCTAAAGCTACAAGCTGTTATCAGCCAGCAAGAGAGTGAAGCCCAAACAGTGACAAGTCGCGGTGGTGCACAAACCACTACGTTCGACTTCTCCGCAGATAATTACGAAGAAAATCGTCACTTTTTTCTAGCCCATTATTTCCGGGATACTTATGATAAAAACCTGACCCAACTTCCAAACATCCTTTCGGGAGTTACAATTAACCGAATTGAAGTATGGGTAACCAATAAACGAAACAACTATGATAACCCCCGCAATATTGTAGCATTAACTGACCTCGGGGAAGCCTTTCATATTGGTAACAACACAGCTTGGCAGGGAACAGGAAACCCATCCAACCCGACTTCCAATGTCAATGCCCCCACCAACAATGCCAATACCCTTTATGCGCAGATGACCAGTACCTATGCCGCTGCCCGCGACATCAGCCAGGTAAGCAACACCATGAACAATATTCCCGGTGTAGAGGGAGGTATGGATTATGAGAAGATTGAAAGTGCCCGACTTCTCACTTCTTCGGAATATACTTTGAACAGTAAGTTAGGCTATATTTCACTAAAACAAACCCTGCAACCGGATGAAGTGTTAGCAGTCGCTTTTGAATACACACTGGGGGGACGGAGTTATCAGGTAGGTGAATTTTCTTCTGATATCAAAGAGACAGGGCAAAGTTTATTTGTTAAACTATTGAAGAATACGGCTAACTCTCCCGATGCCGCTTGCTGGGATCTGATGATGAAAAATGTCTATAGTCTCAATGCCTACTCTGTTCAAAAGGAGAAGTTCCAGTTGAATATCACCTACCAAAGTGATACGACAGGTGTGTATCTACGTTATATTCCCGAAGGCAAGATTGCCAAAATGCCTCTATTACGCGTCATGAACCTCGACCGCCTCAATAGCCAGAACCAAACTGGTGCAGACGGTTTCTTCGACTTTGTAGAAGGCTATACTGTAACTGCTGCAGACGGACGTATTTATTTTCCAGTTGTAGAACCTTTCGGCAGTCATTTGCGAAAAGCAATCGGCAATGACGCACTGGCAGATAAATACGTATTTCAGGAACTCTATGACTCTACCCGTACTGTTGCCAGGCAAACTGCGGAGAAGAATAAATACCGATTGACGGGAGAATACCGTGCCTCCAATGCAAATGAAATACGATTGGGAGCCATGAATGTTCCACAAGGGTCGGTACGTGTAACAGCTGGTGGTATGACGCTGGTGGAAAATTCCGACTACACAGTAGATTACACATTGGGAATAGTTACCATCCTCAACCAAAGCATCATAGATGCCGGCACAGCCATCAGTGTAAATCTGGAAAGCAACACACTTTACAGCATGCAGCGCAAAACGATGATGGGGCTAAACTTCACTTATGATTTCTCGCAAAACTTCTCTTTCGGAGGAAGCATCATGCACCTCAGCGAAAAACCGCTGACGAGCAAAGTTGCAATGGGCGACGAACCCCTCTCCAACACTTTATGGGGGGTAAACGCCTCATGGAAGAAAGAGAGTCAATGGCTGACAAATATGATAGATAAGTTACCTTTTGTCAATGCCACCGTCCCCAGTAGTATCAATCTGGGTGTGGAATTCGCCCACCTCATTCCGGGACATGCCAAAGGACTGCAACAAAACGCTTCGTACATCGATGACTTTGAAAGTACGCAAAGTGGTATCGACCTTCGCCAGCCCTCATATTGGATGCTGGCAAGCACTCCCTACAGCCCTTCCGCCTCCGCCCTCTTTCCCGAAGCATCACTCAGTAATGATATAAACTATGGAAAAAACCGGGCATTACTGGCATGGTATCATATCGACGGACTTTTTACCCGACGCAATTCTTCGCTGACACCGACACACATCAAAAATGATCTCAACCAACTTAGTAACCACTACGTACGCGAAGTATATGAACAAGAACTTTTTCCTAATAAGGAAACCCCTTATCAGGAGTCAGCCTCTATGAATGTACTGAACCTGGCATATTACCCGCAGGAACGGGGACCCTATAATCTCGATACGGATATGAATTCGGATGGTACTCTACGTAATCCGGAGAAACGCTGGGGAGGTATGATGCGCAAATTGGATACAAGTGACTTTGAAGCTGCAAATATCGAGTATGTTTCATTCTGGCTACTCGATCCTTTCATCTATACAGAAGATGGTACACTTATTAAAAATACGACTTCTACCGCCCGCGGAGGTGACCTTTATATCAATCTCGGAGAAGTATCCGAAGATATATTGAAAGACGGCAAGAAATTCTTTGAAAATGGTCTGCCCATTGATGGAGATATGACAAAAACCGAAGAAACCGTCTGGGGACGTGTCCCCAGGGACCGTAGCGTAGTGTATGCCTTCGATAATACTTCCGGTGCACGCCGCCGCCAGGATGTCGGTCTGAACGGACTCTCCACAGAAGACGAACGTACTTTCTCCACGTATCAGAAATATCTGGAACGAGTACAAGGCATCGTTAATGCCGAAGCTTACCAGAAGTTCTACAATGACCCGGCCGGTGATACTTATCACTATTTCCGGGGTAGCGATTACGACCGGGAGGAACGTAGTATCCTGGAGCGTTATAAATACTACAACAATACCGAAGGTAACTCCACAGCCAGTGAAGACTCTCCGGAGCGATATGACATATCCTCAAAAACCGTACCCGATGTAGAAGATATCAATCAGGACAATACACTGAACGAGACTGAGAAATATTTCCAATATCGTGTCCGCCTTGCTCCCACCGATCTGAAAGTAGGGCAAAACTATATCACCGACAAAAGAACAGTCAGCGTCCGCCTGCGCAACGGACAAACAGAAGAAGTGACCTGGTATCAGTTCAAAGTACCTGTACGCAGTGGCGAGGCAGTGGGAAGCATTAAAGATTTTAAATCCATCCGCTTCATGCGTATGTTCCTGACCGGATTTGAGAAACCCGTTGTACTACGTTTCGCCACACTCGAATTAGTACGTGGTGAATGGCGTACCTATACCGATGCCTTGAACAACACACAGCAAGGTGCTTCTACCACCAGTTCCGCTACATTGGATGTATCTGCCGTCAACATCGAAGAAAACGGTGATCGCACCCCGGTAAACTATGTGATGCCTCCTGGAATTTCCCGCGTCATCGATCCCGGACAACCGCAACTCCGTCAACAGAATGAACAAGCCATGAGCTTGAAGCTGGAAAAGTTGGCTCCCGGTGATGCCCGTGCCGTCTACAAAAATACCGGTATGGACATGAGGCAGTACAAACGCCTGCAAATGTTTGCCCATGCCGAAGCCTTACCCGATCTCAGTACTGACCCACAAGACGGTGAGCTCTCCGTATTTATCCGCCTCGGTTCAGACTATCGTAGCAATTATTATGAATACGAAATTCCACTCACACTCACTCCCCACGGAGAGTATAATGGAAGCACTGCTGCCGGTTGCCTTGCCGTCTGGCCTAAGTCAAATAATCTGGATATCGACCTCAGTGTGCTGACCAATGCAAAAAAAGCACGCAATCGCCTGAAGAATATTTCAAATAGTGGTGTAACCTATGCCAAAGTCTATTCTGAATACGATCCGGATAAGCCTGCTAACAAAATAAGTGTAATTGGTAATCCTTCGTTGGCAGAAGTAAAGACCTTAATGATCGGAGTTCGCAATAATTCTCGTACTGTCAAGTCGGCAGAAGTCTGGGTAAACGAACTGCGTCTCACCGAATTCAATGAAGAAGGAGGTTGGGCTGCACAGGGCAATCTCAATGTGCAACTCTCTGATATAGGTAGCATCAATCTGGCCGGACACATGGAAACAGCCGGTTTCGGCGGATTGGAACAAAGTGTCAGTGAACGCCGTCTGGATGACTACTATCAATACAGCTTCACTACTACATTCGACCTTGGACGCTTCTTTCCCAAGAAAGCCAAACTGACTGCACCCATTTATTTCTCCTACTCCAAAGAAGCCACTACGCCCAAGTATAATCCGCTGGACAAAGATATGTTGCTGGATGATGCGCTTGATGCCTGCACTACCGATTGGGAACGCGACTCACTGATGAATATAGCCCGCGAAATTACTACTTACCGTAATTTCAGCCTCAGCAATGCACGGCTGGGTATCACCAGTAAGAATCCCATGCCATACGATCCGGGAAACTTTACTTTCAGCTACTCCCGTTCCCTACGTCATAATCAAGGCAGTACTACCGCCTATGAAAATGAAACAGACTGGCGTGCTGCTATGACTTATAACTACGCTCCCATATACCGTCCATGGGAACCTTTCAAAAGCATGGAGAACAAGTCTCCCTGGATGCGTTTTATTAAGGAATTCAACCTGAACTGGCTACCTCAAAGTATATCATTCAATACCGATATGACGCGCCATTACTACGAACTGCAACTTCGTGACCTGGAAGCATTGACCTCCGGAGCATCTGTGGGCAATGGAGATATCAGTATCGAAAGTATTCCAATCTCTGTAGCCAAAGAATTTCTCTGGAACCGTGACTTTGCCCTACGCTGGGACCTGACGAAAAATCTACGCTTCAATTTCACCTCTGCTACCCACGCTGAAATTGTAGAACCCTACGGCGTAGTGAATAAAGACCTTTATCCTGACGAATACACAGCCTGGAAGGATACTGTCCGCCGTAGCCTGCTCTCACTCGGCCGCCCCATCGACTTCCAGCAGACATTCAATGCTACCTATAAACTCCCATTTGATAAATTCCCCGCCACTGACTGGATCAGTGCAGATCTCCGCTTTGCTTCTTCCTATAATTGGGATCGTGGCGTGTCCTTATCCGAAGGCATAGAAATGGGAAATACTGTCAGCAACCAACGAAGCATCGATGTAAATTCCCGTTTCAACCTTGAAGCGTTATATAACAAGATCCCCTATCTGAAACAAGTAAACCGTCGCTTCTCTGCCTCGTATCGTAAACCGACATCCCCCAAAGAACAGAAGCCACGTCGCTACGATAAAGAAATACAACTACGTACAGATACCACCCTCACGATACAGCACAATATGAACTCCCGTCGTCCCAAAGTCAGTGCACTTACAGTCGACGGGCGTCGTTATCCTGTAAATTATAAAGTCCTAAGTGCCAATTCTCTCCGTATCGATACAAAAGATACGGCACGCATTAAACTTACGATCATTCCCGGACCCAATCCGGAAGATGGCTGGTGGTATAAATTCGGGCAACATACCGCCCGCTTCGCTATGAGCCTGCGCAATTTCAGCTTTACGTACAAGAATACATATGCCATGACCCTTCCCGGCTTCCGTCCTGAAGTCGGTGACATGTTCGGACAAAAAAAACATGGTGGCTTCCTTGCTCCGGGAATAGACTTTGCTTTTGGTCTTACCGGAGATGGCTACATTGACCGTGCCCTACAAAACGATTGGCTTGTTTGTAACGACTCCATTGTCAGTCCGGCCAGCAGTAATGCACTGGAAGACTTACAACTACGTATTTCTCTGGAACCGATACGTGATCTCAAAATAGACCTCACTGCAAATCGTACCCGTAACCGCAGTCGCGAAATGCAATATATGTTCGCAGGCATGCCGGATACCCGCAGTGGCAATTTCTCTATGAGCATCATTTCTATCGGAAGTTCTTTCGAACGACACAGTGCCGGAGATGGCTACCGTTCCGGTACTTTCGAACGCTTCCGTCGCAACCTCGATGTTATCCGGGATCGTGTGGAAACTCAGTTCATTGGCGCACAATACCCACAAGGCAGCACCTTTGCCGGTAAGACATTCGATCCAGCCAACGGTACTATCAGCAAACATTCACCAGACGTAATGATACCTGCTTTCCTTGCCGCCTATACCGGAAGGAATGCCCGGAACTCGGTCCTCGACTTCTTCCCCAGCCTATTCTCCATGATGCCGAACTGGCGCATTACCTATACTGGACTCACCAAGATAGCCTGGTTCAAAAAGAATTTCCGCAGCGTCAATCTGAATCACGCTTACCGGAGTACATATAGTGTCGGCAGCTACAATACTTTCCAAAGTTTCATGAGCTATATGGGCGATCTTGGTTTTGTAGAAGATGTACAAACGGGAAATCCCATTCCTTCATCCCGTTTCGATATCAGCATGGTATCCATCAACGAGCAATTCTCTCCCCTCATTGGTATGGATGCTACTCTCAAAAATGGACTTACCGCCAAAGTAGAATATAAAACCAGTCGTATTCTGAATCTTAGTATGAGTGCATGCCAACTGGTAGAAACAGCCTCACGTGACTTTGTAATCGGTTTGGGATACAAGATTGTAAACTTCAACTTATTCAGCCGCCGCAATGTAAAGGACAGTAAAAATCGTGTCAGCCATGATCTTGCTCTTCGCGCCGATATATCATTCCGTAACCAGTCGGCCCTTTGCCGTGATATCCAACAAGGATTTGCCCAGGCTACCAATGGGAACAAAGCCCTTAAAATATCTTGTTCTGCAGACTATACCCTAAGTCGTCTTCTGACTTTACGTCTCTACTACGATCGCCAGCAAAATACCCCACTGATATCTTCCAGTTCGTACCCGGTTGTCAGTGCCGACTTCGGTTTCAGTATGAAATTCTCACTGACTCGGTAAATATATCCGACGGTAGGGGCACAAGTTCGAGGGAAAGCCCTATCTTTGTCCAATATAAAGTAAAACAACATGAAACAATCAAGAATTTACATGAAGCGTTGGTTAGCAGCTAACGAACGCAGTAAACAAGTTCCGACCGACACCTGGTATTTGCACTTCGCCAGTCAACTACTTCTTTTGATCGATCAATCTCCATTATACTGTAAAAAATCTGAAACGGAAAGAGTAGATGCCGCCATTTCATTAGCTCTCTACTTCCAAGACTGCATAGCCCAATCAGGTGGCTGGAAAGAGTTTTCAGATGCATACTATGGACTGTATAAATCTTATCTGCCCTTCTATACGCTGACGGATGCATATACTCCTGATGAGATCAACGTAGAGGACTTGTCATTTGTACAATGGACACTCTTCTCCCGATATGCTATTTTTGAAGAAGACGAAGTTATCGTCCAAAACCCTCATAACCCCAATTTATTGGCACTCAGCCAAGAAGCGTATGATCTAATGGATGCTTCATTCGAAGAAGCACCTATTTGCGATGAACCTTCTTCTCCTATTTGGGTGATGGGATTGGATTTATTAGAAATGCCTCAAGTGCCATTACCCGAAATTAAACCGGGAATGCAACTCAAGAAAGATGTAGAAAATTGTCTGGCATACAGTAAAGGAGAACCACTATTGTACTTCTCCGTATATGACGAGCTATGTAAATTCTTTATAGAAGAACTGAAATGGGAAAATAAAAATGAAAGCCTGCTACCCGAATTAAAAAATGAAAGGAACTTCGTAATCTATGCCAACGCCAAAGGTATGTTGATTGCCCCGAATGTTTCCTATTGTTTCTGCGATCCGCATAATCCAACATACAATGCAGCAAATGCTGCTGATAGAGGATTCAAATTATTCACTTATCCGGGAGCTTGTCCCTTTGATCTTGTAAAATATGGTATGGCTAAAGGGTTGTTCCCTGATCTGCAACTCCCTTTCCCCGGTGGAAAAGAAGTATTGCATGATAACTGGGACTTCATTGCGCGGTACTTCTTGTGTGAATATTACGAAGGAGAATGAGAGTAATTATGAGTTATGAATTATGAATTGCCATGCGGCATGATTGCGCAGCCCATTCATAATTCATAATTCATAATTATCCTACATTTCTATAATCTCTTCCTTACACAGCGTCAACTTCTCTACCCCGTCCGCTGTTACTGCCCAAGAATTTTCGATGCCCAACGGACCAATACCCGGCAATACGATTTTCGGTTCGAGCGCAAATACCATGCCCGGTTCTAACTCCTGTTTCATACGCGGAGCAAGTACAGGGGCTTCATTAATTTCCAGACCAATACCATGACCTATAAATTTCGCTTTCTGTCCGGCTCCCATAAAGTAATCAGAAAACCCGGCTTTAGTAACCATATCGATAGCTGTATTATAAAGATCTTCGCACACAGCCCCTGGTTTTGCCTTTTCTGTTACAGCTTCCTGTATTTCCAGACAAGTTTGATGGGCAGCATAAGCTCTCTCCGGCAACTTGCCAATAGAGAACACACGGCTCATATCACCCATATATCCATTGAAGTTTCCACCCATATCCACCATGAGACTCTGTCCGGGTTGCAACATTGCACCATTCGCACCGATAGGTATAGATGGATCAAGTCCTTCACCTCCTAAAGCAAAATCATAAGGTGTAGGAGCAGTAGCATTATCACCAGCCAACAGACTTCCCATAAATATCTCCATACTCTGTCCAAAAGTCCGGAAAATACCCAGGCAACCTTCCAAGCGCATCAGACGTTCTATCTCAATAGACAACTGGCGATCTGTCATTTCCGGTTGATAAACAGAAGGAATCCGCTCGTATGCTTTCGCGTGAGCAGCACCCGACCGGCGGAACATCTCAATCTCAATATCCGTCTTTATACTGCGTGCCTTACGAATAATAGGTGTACCATTCACAACCGTCGTTTCCGGAAAGCAAGCTGCCAGACGGGTATATTCAGTATACGACAATTCATCTCCCTCCAACATTAACTTTGTGGGCAAAGGTAACCCGCACTCTTTCAACAAATCAGTCAACTGCTCCGGCTTACGGATAGGATAAATATGTTCCCCCTCAATATTATTAGGGCGTTTGATAAACAAACGTGCCGGGGCATTCAGAGGTAAATAAAGATAACCACTGACAACACGTCCATACGTATAGATTAAATTTACATTGCAAGTGATAAGAGCGGCATCAATCTCTTGTTGAGCCATCAAGACGCGTATTTTATCGCGTCTCAGTTTCAATTCAGGTTGTAACATCTCTTTGTTATTTATAATTTTGAGATGCAAAGGTAGACTAAAAAATGAAGAATGAAGAATGAAGAATGAAAAAAAGTACTGCCCTACGCCTTCACAGGCAGGGGCAGCACAAACCACAAATACAAATACAACTAAACAAAGTTTTCCTTTAAATAATTCCCTGACCCATCATAGCGTGAGCCACCTTCATGAAGCCTGCAATATTAGCTCCCTTCACGTAGTTGATGTAACCGTCAGGTTCTGTCCCATATTTTACGCATTGTGCATGAATGCCGTGCATAATTGCGTGCAGTTTCTCGTCCACTTCGGCAGCACTCCAACTGAGATGCATAGCGTTCTGTGACATTTCCAATCCGGAAGTAGCAACACCACCGGCATTGACAGCTTTACCCGGAGCATACATAATCTTATGTTCAATGAACAAATCGATTGCTTCCGGCGTACAGCCCATATTTGAGATTTCTCCTACACACATCACTTTATTTTCAATCAACTGACGGGCATCATCACCATTCAGTTCATTTTGCGTAGCACAAGGCAGTGCAATATCAGCTTTCACTTCCCAAGGACGTTTACCGGCAATAAATGTAGAACCGGGGAATTCGTCTGCATACGGAGCCACAATATCATTACCCGATGCACGGAGTTCAAGCATATAATCTATCTTGTCGCCACTGATACCATTCGGATCATAAATATACCCGTCCGGTCCGGAAATAGTAACTACTTTTGCACCCAATTCGGTTGCTTTGGTAGCAGCACCCCAAGCCACATTTCCGAAACCGGAAATAGCGACGGTCTTACCTTTGATATCAATGCCTTTAGTTTCTAACATCTGGTTCACGAAGTACAATCCGCCGAAACCTGTAGCTTCAGGACGAATCAGAGAACCACCGAATTCCAAACCTTTTCCGGTAAATGTACCGGTAAACTCACGCGTCAACTTCTTATACATACCGAACATATAGCCTACTTCACGGCCACCTACCCCGATATCACCGGCCGGCACATCCATATCCGGACCAAGATGACGCCACAATTCCAACATGAAAGCCTGGCAGAATCTCATAATTTCACCATCGCTCTTGCCACGTGGAGAGAAGTCGGAACCACCTTTACCACCACCCATAGGCAGAGTGGTCAGTGCATTCTTAAACGTCTGTTCAAATCCTAAGAACTTCAAGATAGAAAGATTTACAGATGCATGGAAACGAATGCCGCCTTTGTACGGGCCAATGGAAGATATTCAGACTCGCCGGGATGCTTTGCCTCTAAAGAGGACATAATTCGTTCGATATTCATAATATTACGTTTTAAAAGGTTTATCCTTTCGTGATTTTAAGGTTATTCAAACAAAATGTCAGCGAATAACACTGCAAATATAGGTAAACTTTTGAATTTACCTATATTTTCCAGCAATATTTTGATTAAATAATAATAAAACGTCAGATTAATTATGAATTATAATTTAAAACTTAGGGTTCATTCCCAGATTGTACATGATAAAGCCGTAAATGTCCGCCTGTTCCTCAAGCACCTTACTCATGGGCTTACCTGCACCATGTCCTGCTTTGCTATCGATACGGATAAGCGTAGGATTCGTTCCGTCATTACATTCTTGCAGGGTAGCTGCAAATTTGAATGAGTGGGCAGGAACCACACGGTCATCATGATCGGCTGTAGTTACCATCGTTGCAGGATACTTGGTACCGGGTTTCAGATTGTGCAGTGGAGAGTATCCTTTCAGGTACTCGAACATTTCCTTACTATCTGCACTTGTGCCGTAATCGCTTGCCCAGTTCCAGCCGATAGTGAACTTATGATAACGCAACATATCCATTACTCCTACCTGCGGAATAGCTACACGGAACAGGTCGGGACGTTGTGTCATACAGGCTCCTACCAGCAAACCACCATTGGAACCGCCTACTATGGCAATCTTATCTTTATTAGTATATTTATTATCGATAAGATATTCGGCAGCCGAAATAAAATCATCAAATACATTTTGCTTCTGCATCTTGGTACCTGCTATGTGCCAGTCTTCACCATACTCGCCACCCCCACGCAGGTTAACCTGTGCATAGATACCTCCATTTTCCAGGAACGGAATACGTGATGTAGAGAACCCCGGATTAAGGCTGATATTGAAGCCACCGTAACCATAAAGGAATACGGGATTCTTGCCGTCCTTCTTAAGATCTTTCTTATAAGTCAGGAACATCGGTATCTTTGTTCCGTCTTTGCTGGGATAAAACACTTGTTCCGTCACAAACTCGTCAGAATTGAAATCGACCTTCGGAGCACGGAAAAGCTCGTAGGTATTCGCATCCATATCATATTTATAAGTAGCACCGGGAATAGTAAATGAAGTAAATCCGAAGAAACATTCTTTATCATCCTTATCTCCCGTGAAACCTACAGAGCCAAGTGAAGGCAATTCTATTTCCAGTATTTCCTTACCATCCATCCCATATACATAAGCATGGTTGGCTGCATCCTTATCATAGGTCAGGAACAGTTTTCCACCTATCACTCCAGCATTCGAAAGTACATTCTCACTCTCCGGAACCAGTTCGGTCCAATCTTTCAGGGCAGGCTTATTGATATCTGCTATCATAAGACGGTACTTAGGTGCATCGTAGTTCGTAAACATATAAATCTTATCTCCTATCACTTCCATCGGAGCATAGTTATAATCCATATCCGTAGCCATTGTCACAAACGGAGCATTCGGTTTACGCAGATCTTTCATATACAAAGCATTTCCGCGCCCGTCACCGCTCTCATACAGGAACAGGACAGTCTCATCCTCATTTACACTGGCAGTATAAAAACGCTTGGGATGCGCCGGATTCTGATAAACCAGCTGATCCTGCGACTGCGGCGTACCCATCTTATGATAATAAATCTTATGATTCTCGTTTACGTTAGAAAATTCCTTTCCTTTCACCGGGGCGTCATAAGCGCTGTAATAGAACCCGTCTCCTTGCCAGGCAGCCCCTGTAAACTTCGCCCATTCGATGTGATCATCCAGCAGTTTACCGGTTTCCGTATCCATCACATAGATTTCACGCCAATCCGATCCGCTGCGTGATATGGTATATGCTGTATATTTTCCATTATTCGAGAAAGAGATACCCGATAAGGCTACTGTACCATCGTCCGAGAGTTTGTTAGGATCGAGGAATACACGTGGTTCACCGTCCAAGCTATCCTGTACATACAGTACGCTCTGGTTCTGCAAACCGTCATTCTTATAGAAGTAATACTTGCCGTGTTTCTTGAATGGTGTACCAATCTTTTCATAATTAGCTACATCCGTCAGTCGCTTCAGCAGAGCATCACGGAAAGGTATCTTAGACAAATAGCCGTTTGTTACTTTGTTCTGAGCTTCCACCCATGCAGCAGTTGCAGCGGAAGTGTCATTCTCCAACCAACGATACGGGTCGGGTA
>PPYF01438178.1_pt1 | contig 12591 bp, 10 predicted proteins | sample 1559871 | NCBI WGS metagenome assembly PPYF01 (sample SAMN08240021, study PRJNA423297) | Human gut metagenome, whole genome shotgun sequencing project. | reverse complement strand
GTAACTTAACTATAACCCATGAGACCCTATTCCTCATATCTTTTTATTCTTTTGTCCAATATGTATTGTAGTGCTACATAACAGATAGGTGATGAAAAGCAAAATAGCTTGAAAAATATGGATGTTCATGGTACAATAAGAATATGAATATTCACGCATTATTACTATATTGGTATTCCTCCGAAATTTCATAAAAATTCTGTAAGACGCACCAATTTACACAAATTTTTTGCAAACTGAGATGTTTCCATTGTGTGATAAATATAGCAAATATAAAAAACAGCCCAGTCGCTCTGTTTTCAGAACTTCAAATATATTTTATCATTGACCGATACTTCTTAAAGAAGTTTTGTATCAATTACAACAGGATCAATATAAATCCGGCGCCCTCTCACAGCGGTATATCAAATACAAACAGAGCGAAAAGGAGTGATGCGTATATGAATCATCTGCCTGTACAATATCTGATTGGAGGCACAGAAAAACTTAGTGATGCGGCATGGGCATTGAATGCCAAGACAGACGCAGAGGATGAAACGCTTTGGCTGCCACTGGTTGTTCATCTGCAAGATACCGCAGCTGTAATGGAGTATTTGCTGTGGCATTGGCTTCCTGATGATTATGATGACGAATTGGAGTTAACGCAGGAGAAACTTTGCAAAATCGCTATTGCAGCTGCGCTACTGCATGATATTGGCAAAGCAACGCCAATGTTTCAGCGGAAGATATTGGCTCACCGAGAGACGTTGCGGCATCGGCTGGAAAAAAATGGACTAGTTACAGAACCGCAGAAGGGCTTATTTAATGAAAAGCTGTTTCATGCTGCTGCAGGTGCGGAAATACTGCGAGCGGAAGAAATCAATGAATGTTTGGCTGCTGTAGTCGGCGCACACCACGGGAAACCGGAGAGTCATCGCATCGTTTCCTTTCGCGAAGAATCTCCGATGTCTTTCGGTTGGAACAATACAGAAGAACGGGACACCCTGTGGGGCAATACGCAACGGGAACTGCTTACTTGGGCTTTGAATGGAATCGGGATCATCCATCATGAAGATTTACCCAAATGTGGAATGGCTGCACAGATGGCGTTGACAGGTCTTGTTATCATGGCAGACTGGATTGCCAGTAACACTGCTTTTTTCCCAATGATCAGGGAGGACGAGTTGCCTCGGAAATATGACCCGAAGCGAGCAGAATTTGCCCTCCAGAAATTGAATCTTCCCGCTCCCTGGAAGGTGTCTGACGACTGGAAAATGCCCTACTTTTTTATGAGTCGCTTTGGGTTTTCAGCAAATCGTATGCAGGAAACTGTTAAGCAGATTGCAGCGGAAATGGAAAAACCGGGAATCATGATTTTAGAAGCTCTTATGGGTCAGGGGAAAACGGAGGCGGCACTCTCTGCTGCTGAGATTATGATGAATCGTTTTCATTTGGGAGGGATTGCTTTTTTCCTGCCATCTCAGGCAACCTCCAATGCCATGTTCACAAGAATGACTCAATGGGCACAACAACAGCCGGAATCCAGTGGGATTGCTGTGTCCCTGGTCCATGGACAGGCGGAATTTAATGAATCCTTTCGGCAGTTGGAAGAAGGGAGTGTTCAGGTCGGTGATGAGGAGCAGGAACTTTGGGCAAATGATATGGTACCGGAATCTCTGATTGTACACTCCTTCTTCCGAGGAAGAAAAACAAAGCTCCTGGCAAACCTGGTTGTAGGTACAGTGGATCAACTTCTTATGGCATCGCTTCGTCAGAAGCATGTTATGCTTCGGCACCTGGGTTTGACTGGAAAAGTTGTCATTATTGATGAATGTCATGCCTATGACACCTACATGAACACCTACTTGGACTGCGCATTGAAGTGGTTGGGCGCCTATCATGTTCCGGTAATATTGTTGTCAGCCACCCTGCCCGGAAAGAGAAGAGCCGAGCTGCTCCATGCTTATTCCGGCAAGAAACCACCTGCTGAATTCAAAAATATCCAGGAGTATCCTCTGCTTACCTGGACAAGCGATAACCATCATCATAAATTGGCAATTCCATCGGAGGGAACCAGCCGAACGGTTCTCGTCGAGAGATGTACAGAAGAGCAGGCAATCGCGGAACTGGGCAATATAATCGAATATGGTTGTGTGGGTTTTATTGTAAACACGGTGAAGCGGGCACAGGAATTGTGGAAACGCTTAAAAGAGATCTATCCTAAGGCGACAATACTGATGGATCACTCCAGATATTTGACCCCGGACCGGCTGCAACATGAGCAGGATATTCTGGAACATGTTGGTAAACATTCTACATTGGAGCAACGCAAGGGAGTCATTGTGATTGGAACTCAGGTGTTGGAGCAATCTCTGGATTTGGACTTTGACCTTCTGATTACGGATCTTTGCCCGATGGACCTGCTGTTGCAGAGAATCGGTCGCCTGCATCGCCACTCCAGGCAAAGACCCACCAAGGCAATAACGCCACGCTGTCTGGTGCTTGGTGCGCAGGGAGAACTGGATGCCGGTAGCCTTGCAGTCTACGGTGCTTATCTGTTGCTGAGAACCCGGGGCTTGTTGCCGAATCAAATCAGATTGCCGGAGGACATTTCCCCATTGGTGCAGAAAACATATGATGAGGCACTTTGGGAGCCGGAATCTACACCGGAGTATGAAGATGCGAAAAATCAGCATCAATTATTTCAAAAAAAACAGCGGAAGCGTGCCAGTAGTTATTGTATGCTTCCACCTTCGACAGATGGATTCTTTGATACAATTGTTGGCACAATGGATAATATGCAGATGTTTACAGATTTACAGGCGCAGGCAGCTGTCCGCGATGGAACAGCCGCTATTGAGGTGCTGGTGGTTCAGCAAGATGAAGATGGTCAGATCAAGCTGTTGTCAAAAGAACATTCCAGAGAGCGCTACCAACTTAATATACAACCCAGCATAGAAGAAAGTCGAGTTATTGCTGCCCAGAGATTGCGCCTTCCTTCTACTTTCAGCCAAAACTACTGTATTGATGCTGTGATTAAAGAATTGGAAGAACAGATGAGAGAGAAACTCTTTGAATGGCTGCAATCCCCAGTGTTACAAGGCGAGTTATTCCTTGTTTTGAATTCGGAAGGAACCGCAGAACTTGCCGGAAAGAAATTGTATTACAATCCACAGTTTGGATTAGCAGAAAAGGAGGAATAAAATGTCCGAGATTGAATTTAATCTCTTAGATGAACCTTGGATCAGAGTAATGACAGAGGACTGTACATCTCAGGAAATTTCTTTGACACAAGCATTGTGGGAAGGTCATCACTATCGGCGTCTGGCAGGAGAGCTTCCGACACAGGATGTTGCAATTCTGCGCCTTTTGCTGGCAGTGCTACATACGGTTTTCTATCGAATGGATTTGGATGGTGAGGACAATCCTATAGAAACTCCAGGTCAGGCAGTACAGCGTTGGCAGATGCTGTGGAAGGCTGGACAGTTTCCACAAGAACCAATTCGAAAATATTTGGAACAATGGAAGGAGCGCTTCTGGCTTTTCCACCCGGAACACCCATTCTATCAGACTCCGGCAGCATCCGTAGGAACTGTATATACTGCTGCGAAGTTAAATGGCGAACTGTCTGAGAGCAACAACAAGGTGCGGCTTTTCCCAGTCTGTTTAGGAAAAGAAAAGGCAGGGCTAGACTATGCGGCAGCGGCAAGGTGGCTTATTCACCTCAACGGCTTTGACGATACCTCTGCAAAGCCGAAGGGCAAGGGACTCCCCTCACCAGGTGCCGGTTGGCTGGGGAAGCTGGGACTTATCTATGCCGAGGGGAAAACGCTTTTTGAAACACTGATGTTGAATCTGGCACTTTTAAAAGATGGAAGCCAGATTTGGGAGGAACCTGCCCCTGTATGGGAATTGGAAAAACCCAAGGGAGAGGAGCGAACAGAAATTGCGATGCCGGACAACCAGGCGGAGTTGCTGACGCTGCAATCACGCAGGTTGCTCCTGATCAGGGAGAATGAACAGGTCGTAGGATATACCCTTTTAGGCGGTGATTTTTTCTCTAAGATCAATGCCGATGCAGAACAGATGACCCTATGGGAGTATCGGGAAGGAAAGAAAAATGAACCGGGCTACAACCAACCGAAACGACTAAAACCAGATCGGCAAATGTGGCGCGATTTTTCTGCAATCACAGTACCCCAAAGCAATGGCAAGACGCCCGGAATTATGAACTGGGTCGTATTGCTGAAAAGGAAAGAAGTTCTTGACAATAATTTTATCATCCATTTCCGCACTGTAGGAGCAAAATATGGTGATAAGGACTTCTTTATAGAAGATATATTGGAGGACCATCTGGATTTCCACATTTCTCTTTTGGAGGAAGGAGGAAAATTGTGGGATAAGTTGATCCAAGATAAAATTGCCCAGACCGAGAAAGCAGCATGGTTTTTGGGGGTGTTAGCAGAAGAACTTTTCAAGGCAGCCGGCGGGCAACCGGACAGCGACGCAGAAAAAGGCAGAATCTATCAGGCAAGCCAAATGTATTATTCCGCAGTGGATATTCCGTTTCGCAGGTGGCTGGCTTCCATTGACCCTGATTTGGGGGATGCAGAAGAACTCCGGGCAAAAAAAGATGAGCAGTGGCGTATGGAGGCATATCATCTCGCAATGAAACAGGGACAAAAAATGGTTCAAAATGCCGGAGAAGCAGCGTTTGCAGGACGTTGGGTAGAAGGAAAGTTTTATTCTTCACCGAATGTTTTTAATCGATTTTTCTGGCAGATAAGAGATCACTTCAACATGAAAAGCATAACAAAGGAGAAAACAGATGAACGACCGTAAAAAGCAGGTAATGAGCTTTGTGCGCAAAAAACTCATGTACTGGCAAACGGAACCCAATCCGCATCTGGTTCGTGCCGATTTGGCAAATCTGCGCCGTGGGATTGGCAAGAAGCCGGGAGAGCTACCTCAGCTCTGGGAGCTTCTGTTTCGGGATTTTCCAGAGGAGCTTATGAGCCAAAACGGCAACCCTACATGGGAAGAATGGGCGGTGTGCGGTGCCTTGACTCTATATGCCATGCATCAGCAGGGCAACGACCAGAAAATGCATATGGATGGGCAAAGGCTGGGAATTGCCATCGGCAGCTTGGCAGACGGCGATGAAGATCACCTAAAACCGGTTCAGCGCCGATTTAATGCATTTGCTACTGCTAAAGGTATGCCGGAGTGTCTGCACCATCTGCGCGGGTTGATCCAGCTTTTGCGCAGGGATGGTATCCCTCTGGATTATGTAGAATTGGCAGGAGATTTATATGTCTTCCAAACGCCGGACGGAGCTGCAAGAATTCGTCTGCAATGGGGACAGGATTTTTACCGGACTGTGTACCGGCGTCAGGAAAGAAAGGATGACAATCATGAATAACAGTGAAAGAATCTATGTTGACTTCCACGTACTGCAGACGGTTCCCCCCAGCTGTGTGAACCGTGATGATACCGGCAGTCCCAAGACGGCTATTTACGGCGGTGTGACGCGTGCCAGAGTGTCCAGTCAGGCTTGGAAACGTGCTATGCGACTGAAATTTCAGGATATATTGTCTCAGGAGGATGTGGGACAGCGAACCAAAATGGTGATTGATTTGATAGCAGGTCAGGTTATAGCACTCGACCCGGAGTGTACCGAAAAACAGGCGCAAGACTCTGCAAAGAAGGTATTGGAGGCTGCCGGAGTCAAAGTAAAGGAAGACAAAAATCAGCTGAAGACCGGCGCATTATTTTTCATCAGCCCCAGTCAAATCCATCAGTTGGCAGAGATTGCCGCCAGACAGGAAAAGGCACCCAACAAAACGGAATGCAAAGAGGCTTTGAAAGCCAGACCCAGCGTAGACCTTGCCTTGTTTGGTCGAATGGTGGCAGATGATCCCGGGCTCAATTTCGATGCTGCCGCTCAGGTTGCTCATGCAATTTCCACCCATGCAATAGAAAATGAATTTGATTATTTCACTGCTGTGGACGACTGCTCTCCAGAAGACAATGCCGGTGCCGGTCATCTGGGAACCGTCGAATTCAATTCTTCTACCTTATACCGCTATGCCACGGTAAATGTGGAAGATTTAAAAAAGATGCTTGGAGAGGCAACACCGGAGGCAGTGCGGGCTTTTGCGGAGGCGTTTATCCGCAGCATGCCCACCGGCAAGCAGAACACCTTTGCCAACTGGACCCGCCCGGATGTGGTGTATGTGGCCGTCCGCCGAGATCAGCCCATCAATATGGCAGGTGCTTTTGAGAAGCCCGTGCGCGCTGGAAACGAAGGCTATGTTGCCAATTCCGCAAAGGCTTTAGCAGCTTATGCAGATGAAACCTACCGTGATTTTGCAGCTGCACCGGAGCTGTCTCTGACGGTGGGAAAAGGTTTGGAATCTCTGGCGGAGCCTTGCTCTGTAGATGCTCTGCTGAATACATTGGAAGCATGGCTGAAAGGGGAAATAAAATGAGTACGCTGCTTCTGCGTCTTGCAGGACCGATGCAGTCCTGGGGGACGGACTCGAAATTTGATGTGAGGAGAACGCAGCGAGAACCAAGTAAAAGCGGTGTAATTGGATTGATTGCCGCTGCATTGGGAATTCCCAGACAGGACCAGGAAATCTTACATACACTGGCATCTTTGCGCTTTGGTATCCGGGTGGACCGGGAAGGTACCATGATACGGGATTATCATACAGCCCATCCGGGAAAAGGCAGTCCTTATGTAACCCACCGTTACTATCTATCAGATGCTATCTTTGTTGCCGGATTGGAAAGTAAGGACGAGGAACTGCTGAACAAGATTGGCAAAGCACTGCAAGCTCCGGCATTTCCACTGTATCTGGGACGGCGCTCCTGCCCTCCCACCGGACGGGTGTTTCTGGAAATATCCCCTAAGCCGTTGGAGGAAGCTTTGCGGGAGAATGCACCGGATACATCCACCCGACTGGTGCTGGATGCGAAAAAAGGTGAACAGGGAGGGCTGATTCGGGATGTACCGCTGTCCTTTGATCCCACTCACCGTAAGTATGAATTTCGTCGAGTGGTTACCTATCCGTTGCATCCCATTGCTGAACACGATCCAATGACAGAATTGGGGGAGGAAATATGTACTTAACGCAAATGCGTCTTGATATGAATAACCATCGCACCTTATCAGCTATTTCTGCACCCAACAAACTCCACGGTGCACTGGAATCCTCCTTCCCCGGGGAGCGGCAGAGAAATTTGTGGCGGATTGATAGTCGAGGCGGGCAGAATTATCTTTTGATTCTCAGCTCCGAAAAACCGGACCTCAGCAGGATGGCAGCGCAGTTTGCACCACCGGGAGAAACCTGGCAAACAAAGGATTATACCCCGCTGTTGGATCGAATCTGTCAGGGCAGTCGCTGGCAATTCTGCCTTTGTGCGAATCCCACCTACAGTGTTCCGGCAGGTCCGGGACAACGAGGTCGGGTGTGTGCGCACAGCACTCCTCAAAATCAGATCGAGTGGCTAAAACGACAAAGCGAGAAATATGGATTTATCCTGTCGGAAGAAGAATTCGGCATAACAAAATCGGTCTGGTATCGCTTCAAAAAGGGAAGCAGCGGGAAAAACGTTACCTTTTTGGCGGTGACCTATGAGGGAATTTTGGAAGTAAGTAACCCGGAAATATTTCGACAGATGCTTTGTAGCGGAATAGGACGCGGAAAAGCCTATGGTACAGGGTTGATGACAGTTGTACAGGTGAGGAAATAAGTTATGGCTGAAATACCTGGAATGATTCGCCCGGAACTTCAAGCTCTTCCGCAAATTTCTGATAGAATGACATTTATCTATCTGGAGCATTGCGTTCTGAACAGGCAGGACGGAGCTATCACTGTAACAGACGACCGTGGGACAGTTTTCCTTCCTTCTGCTGCCATTAGCGTTTTGCTTCTGGGACCCGGTACCAAAGTGACCCATCGTGCAATGGAATTGATTGGTGACTCTGGAGTCAGTGTCCTGTGGGTAGGAGAACATGGCGTGCGCTACTATGCAGGTGGTCGGGCTTTGACGCATCGGGCAAACCTGTTGATTCGACAGGCAGAGCTGGTTAGCAACGTCCGGCTTCGCTTGGGTGTAGTACGTCAAATGTACAGTATGCGATTTCCAAATGAAGATGTATCCCGGTTGACGTTGCAGCAGTTGCGTGGCAGGGAAGGCGCCCGAATTCGTGCGGTATATCGTCAGTGTTCTAAAAAATGGAATATTCCATGGAATGGACGAAATTATGACCCGGAAAATTTTTCGGGAGGAGACCCGGTCAATCAAGCGCTTTCTGCCGGACATGCTTGCCTTTATGGAGCAGCTCACGCAGTGATTCAAGCGCTTGGTTGTTCGCCGGGTCTGGGATTCGTCCACACAGGTCATGAGTGTTCCTTTGTGTATGACATAGCAGACCTCTATAAAGCAGATATTACAATTCCGTTGGCTTTTGAGTTGGCCGCGACTGTGGAAAAGGAGGATATTGCCTCTGTTATGCGGAGAAACACCCGAGATGCAATGAAGAAATATCATCTGATGGAAAGGATGGTGCGGGATATTCAGACGCTGTTTGCTGCGGATGATGTATCATGTGAACTTCAAAATGCAGTGTATCTATGGGATGACAAACAGGGGTGTGTGGAAAACGGACGTTCTTACAGTGCGAAGGAGTAAAGATGATTGTTGTAACACTTACGGATTGTCCGCCTCGGCTGCGTGGAGATTTGTCCAAATGGCTTCTGGAAATCAACACAGGTGTCTATGTTGGACAGCTGAACAAGCGAGTGCGGGAAGAACTGTGGAAGCGCATTTGTGACAACCTTCCCAGAGGACGTGCGACGATGGTGTATTCTGCCAACAACGAACAGGGAATGGAATTCCGGGTCCACAACACCCGTTGGATGCCGGTGGATTTTGAAGGATTGACACTGATGATGCGACCTGCAACAACCGAATCCGGTGCGGTATCAATGGACAGATCAAGTAAAGCAGCTATTAGCCGAATGGTTCAGAACAAACGTGCCGAACAAGACAAACGAGCACAAAAGAGAGGCTATGTTGTCATTGATGTTGAAACGACGGGATTGGATCCAGCACACAACGAGATTCTGGAAATTGGTGCATTACGAATCATTGAACATAAAATATCGGAACGCTTTTCGGCGATGATTCATCCAAAGTGCCCGATTCCACAGGATATTATGGATTTAACCGGAATTACACAACAGATGGCAGACAAAGGCATCGAACTAAAAAAAGCACTGGAGGAATTTTGGGACTTTTTAGGGCAAAGTGTCGTGATTGGACATAATTTAAGCTTTGATCTGGCGTTTTTAAAAAAAGCAAGTGTGGATACCGGGATTTCGATTCCTGTAAATTCCTGCTTTGATACGTTGACCTTGGCACGAAGAAGGGTCCAGGATATAGCAGATTATCGGTTGGAAACGCTGGCGGGCTATTTTGAGATCAAACCGGAACGTTTCCATCGGGCGTTGGAAGATTGCTACACCACCTTTCAAATCTACGAAAAACTAAATGAAATCGGATAGGTACGGGATCAAAGTCCTTGATTTTATGGGCTTTTTTTAGTCTTTTCCCCGCACACGCGGGGGTGATCCTTTCATCGTAGCTTCACCTTGATTTTTCTTCCCCTTTTCCCCGCACACGCGGGGGTGATCCTGTATACAAAGACGAGACGCAAGGCAAGAACGACTTTTCCCCGCACACGCGGGGGTGATCCTCAAATCCCTCAAGCCAGAGATGCTGAAAATCCCTTTTCCCCGCACACGCGGGGGTGATCCCCCCACCGGTTGCCGTCCCATTCTTGCATAGTGCTTTTCCCCGCACACGCGGGGGTGATCCTGCCGGTATCTTTTGCAACGCGATATGCGGTTACTTTTCCCCGCACACGCGGGGGTGATCCTCCACAAGGGCTGATTCGGTTGGATAAGCCGATCTTTTCCCCGCACACGCGGGGGTGATCCTTGCTGTAAGCCTCATCGCAGGATGTACAGTACCTTTTCCCCGCACACGCGGGGGTGATCCGTGTGGGGAAGTCTACAGTCACGGACTGGAATCCTTTTCCCCGCACACGCGGGGGTGATCCTCAGATTTGCGAAGAATGTGATGAAGAGAGAAACTTTTCCCCGCACACGCGGGGGTGATCCCAACTTGACAACTTATGCGTTGGCGAAAAATCACTTTTCCCCGCACACGCGGGGGTGATCCTGCGGCTGGAGGTAATATAATGGTAAATGTGCGCTTTTCCCCGCACACGCGGGGGTGATCCTCCACAAGGGCTGATTCGGCTGGACAAGCCGGTCTTTTCCCCGCACACGCGGGGGTGATCCCAGAATATATTTGACCGACCCCCTTGCTGTAGACTTTTCCCCGCACACGCGGGGGTGATCCCTGTTAGGAACGTTTGTTACAAGTGCAAGTTGCCTTTTCCCCGCACACGCGGGGGTGATCCTAGAGTGCCGCCTTTTATAAGTATCCACATTTTCTTTTCCCCGCACACGCGAGGGTGATCCTGACACCGGAAAAATACCAGCAGTGCATCGAGCCTTTTCCCCGCACACGCGGGGGTGATCCCCGCCGAAAATATCAAAAAACGGCAGTCGGGGTCTTTTCCCCGCACACGCGGGGGTGATCCTCCAGAGCGCGGAGCGTAGATTACCATAAGCCACTTTTCCCCGCACACGCGGGGGTGATCCTAATCCGGGATACTTAAGCCTCCTGCCATCACGCCTTTTCCCCGCACACGCGGGGGTGGTTCTCCTTGTGCGAGTAGCAGAGAAGTGCTCGATTGGCGTTTTTCTATATGACAGCCATCATGTGAAAAACAGAATATTTGTTGTGACAACAAGGAAAGAGTGAATAAGAAAGACCTGCACAGCTGTAGAGACAGAGCATGGGTAAAGAGATTAAGCGTAGTATACACCGAACAGAGTAAGAATATGGTCAGTTTCATTTAGAAAGTTATGAGGAACCTCTGGCTCTACATAATACAAAGCCAAACAACATGGATTGTATCCGCTGTGGTGAGTGCCTAAAGCGATGTCCCAAGAAGGCAACCCATAAAAAAGAAGGAGCAGAGCAACAACCGAAGGAATGAGCGGGCGTTTTGGGAAAAAGATGAAGTGAAAAACGAGGGAATTATTTGCACACTGTAAAAAAATAATGAATAAACATCTTGACTTCTATCATAAATTGACCTATAATGGGGACAACTAAATATTGCGTCATAGGTACTCTGTTTTCAGAGGATAATGGGGAATGCAGTGTGAATCTGCAACAGCCAACTCTACTGTATTAAGGAGTGTTTATTCATATCCATTGGATTGTTTTCAATCTGAGAAGGGAATAAGTGCGATGAATTTAAGTCAGGAGACCCGCCTAGGATGGTGTCTGCCATTTCGGTATGGGAAATGAAAGCAAAAATGATAGGGTCATTGCGTTCACAGGGAGTATTATACCGATTTTGGTATAATACTCTTTTTTTGCAGACGGCACATTTAGCGAATTTACAATCGGAAAGGTGATTCGATGAAATCTCGCAAATTGATCGCTCTGTTACTTGCGGCTGTCATGCTGATTGGAACCATGACCGGATGTAATCAGAGTACAACAACACAAGCGGAAGTCCAAAATGAAACAGAGAACACAACAGAGGAGAACACAGAAACAGGCGTCAAAAAGGTAAAAAATCTGGTAATTGGTACAACTACACCCAATACGACCTTTAACCTGTACAGCCAGACGGACATCTTTGGACGAATCAATTATGTCGGATTTGTCCGTGGAAACTGGGTGTATGAAGCAGAAGACGGTTCTCTTCAGCCCTACTTCTTTACTTCCTTTGATATTTCGGATGATGGTTGTGTTTTGGACTTTACATGGCCTACCACTGCTGTCTGGGGCGATGGTCAGCCGGTAACATGGGACGATATTGCATTTACTATCAAATTTTTGGCGGAAACTGCAAAGAGTTCTTATTTCCTGAATCTGGTAAGCGTTGAGGAAACCGGAGAAGGAAAGGGAAGGATTACCTTCAGTCAGCCGGATGTTTATGGCTGGTTGTCCGGCTCTGCCATGATGCAGGGCGTACTTCCAAAGCATATCTGGGAAAAGTTTGAAGGAAGTGACGAATACAAAAATTATACCGGAGAAGATGCAGCCATCGGATGCGGTCCGTACAAGCTGGTATCCAAGGATGTTGATGCGCAGGTTTCCTATTATGAAGCAATTCCGGAAAATAACTACCACGGGGATATTACCGTTGAATCGGTCACCATCAAGACATATGCGGATGCAACTGCGGTAATGGCTGCTTTGAATGCAGGTGAGATCGACTGCTATTACGCATATTCTTCTCCTATTGATTACACCCTGATGGATATGATTTCTGACCCTGCCGTAGATAAGGGGGAGAGTGTTTATTCGGGCTGCAACCAGATGACCTTCGGTATGACCAGAAAAGCCGGCAGTGATTACAACTTCCGTTTAGGTCAGTTTACAAGGAACTACACGCAGACCGTGAAACGGGCTGCTGACAACAAACGGCGCTATGCTCCCGGCTGG
>PPYF01594365.1_pt1 | contig 12593 bp, 8 predicted proteins | sample 1559871 | NCBI WGS metagenome assembly PPYF01 (sample SAMN08240021, study PRJNA423297) | Human gut metagenome, whole genome shotgun sequencing project. | reverse complement strand
GAGTCTGATTGTTGGTTAATTCTGTGTTATAATAGCAAGGATTAGTGGTTGTTAGTGCTAAGTGAATGGAAATTCTTGCTTAGTCCGACTTAGTCCGAACGACTGGTGTAGAGACAAGAAAGGGACGTCTTATGAAATTACTTTATACGGATATGTCTCAGGATTTAACAGAAATTCTGACGGAGCAGGCGTCTAGCTATGCTCAAAAGGGAAAGAGGGTTTTTTATATTGCTCCTAGTGCCCTGTCCTTTGAAAAGGAGCGAACAGCATTTGGATCAGGTTGAAAAACAAGAGGATTTGGTAAGGATTTTCAGTGCAGCTCAGGACCTCTTGTTGGCAGGAGATTTTGACAATCAATCAAAGCTTAGTGCCTTCTTTAAGGAAATTACCTCAGGGCATCTGGATGAGGCCTTGAGTAACACAGTTTTGGTCATTGATGGTTTTACCCGTTTCTCGGCTGAGGAGGAGGCTCTGGTTGCACTCTTGAACGACAAGTGCCACCAGATTGTAGTGGGGACCTATACTAGTCAAAAAGCTTATAAGGCCAATTTTGTTTATGGCAATGTTTATCAAGCCTCAGTGGATTTCTTGAGGACTTTGGCTCAGACCTATAAGGTGATACCCGACTACGTGACGACAGACAAGGAGGGCAATCTTTCTTTTGCGCGTATTAGTCGTCTTTTGGAGAGCCGTCATGACTTTAGTACGGTAGATGAGACGGTAACTGAGCAGGATAAGCATGCCCTGAAGGTTTGGGAAGTGGTCAACCAGAAAGAAGAAGTGGCCCAGGTTGCCAAGAGTATTCGCCAGTTGCTGGCAGATGGCAAGCGTTACAAGGATATTTTGGTCTTGCTTGGTGACGAGGAGAGTTATAAGCTTCACGTGGGGCAGATTTTCCGAAAATTTGATATTCCTTATTATTTCGGTAAGGAAGAAAGCATGTCTAGCCATCCTTTGGTGGAGTTTGTGGATTCGCTAGAGCGTATCAAGCGCTATAACTACCGTGCTGAGGATTTGCTTAACCTTGTAAAATCCGGTCTTTGAATTGTCCACCAAGGCCAGTGAAGCTGAAAAAGAACAGAATGAACAGGTTTGGAAGGCTTTCACTCATATCTTGGAGCAGGTTGAGACTATCTTTGGAGACGAATCGCTCTTAGTGGACGACTTTTTGTCTATCTTGCGTTCGGGAATGTTGGCCTGTGATTACCGTACGGTTCCAGTCACTGTTGATGTGGTCAATGTGAAAAAATACGACTTAATACAGCCACATTCGGCTCCGTATGTTTTTGCCTTGGGGATGACCCAGTCACATTTTCCTAAGGTAGGACAAAATAAGAGTCTTTTGTCTGATGAGGAGCGTAGTCGTATCAATGAGGCGACGGATGAGCACAGGAGATTGGATATTGTTACGCAGATCAATAGTAAGCGAGGTCATTTTGTGGCTATGTCGCTTTTCAATGCTGCTAGTGAACAATTAGTGCTTAGTCAGCCACAAATTATAAATGAAAGTCAAGATGACATGTCTGTTTATTTGAAGGAGCTTCTTGACCTTGGTATTCCATTGGTGGAAAAGGGACGCAATCGTTTCGAAGCAAAGGGGGACCAGATTGGGAACTATAGAGACCTTCTGTCGACTGTCATTGCCCTTAACAGTAGTCATTTGGATCTTGACTTGGACAAAGAAACCCAGACTTTCTGGTCGGTTGCTGTACGCTATCTCCGTAAGCGACTTGATAAGGATCAAGTCTTGATTCCAAAGGTGATTGACGATGTGACGACAACCAAGGTGGACGATCAGGTCATGCAGTTGGTCTTTCCGGAGGAAGAACCACTGAAATTATCAGCTACAGCTCTGACGACCTTCTATAACAACCAATATCTTTATTTCTTGCGTTATGTTTTGGAACTTGAGGAGCTAGAGTCTATCCATCCGGATGCTCGACACCACGGGACTTATTTACACCGAGTCTTTGAGCGTGTGATGGGTGATTCGTCATCAGAAAGCTTCGATGATAAATTGGAAAAGGCCATTGCTCAGACCAATCAGGATCAACCTTTTGAAATTCTCTATACCGAGGACCAAGAGAGTCGTTTCTCTCGTCAGATTTTGGAGGACATTGCGCGTTCAACTGCCAGTGTTCTACGTGACAATGCGGCGGTTAAGGTTGAGCGTGAGGAAGTCAAGTTTGACTTGCTTTTAGCAAATAGCATCAAGATTACTGGGATTATTGACCGAGTGGACCGTTTAACAGATGGTGCTCTGGGTGTTGTTGACTATAAAACAGGTAAAAATGTCTTTGATATTCAGAAATTCTACAATGGCCTCAGTCCGCAATTGGTGACCTATCTGGAGGCTCTCCGTCAAACCTATAAGGTTGATGCTGATCAACTTTTTGGGGCTATGTATCTTCACATGCAGGTCCCACAGCTTAACCTAGCTCAGATTGGTTTGGAAAAGCTAGCGGCTCAGGCTCATAAGGAATTGACTTACAAGGGACTTTTTGTGTCTTCAGAAACGGAGCATTTGACTGGTGGAAACTATGATCTGCAAAAGACTGTCACCTATGACAAGGAGGATTTAGAAACCTTGTTGGACTACAATATTAAGCTCTTTAGGAGTGCTGCTGAAGTTATTCGAAGTGGGAATTTTGCGATCAATCCTTATACTGAGGATGGCAAGTCTGTTCAAGGGGATCAAATCAAGTCTATTACTCACTTCGAGGCCGACCGCCACATGGGACAGGCTCGTAAACTCTTGCGTTTACCCAAAAAGGGCAAGAAGGAAGCCTATTTGGAGTTGATGGCAAAAACTGAGGAAGAGAATCAGATGCAAGTTTCTGAAAATACTATCTCCTTTCCAGTCATTGATCATGCTGTGAGAGTAGACAAAAAAGACCAGGAGGATAACCATGTTGACTAAAGCTTTTTTAAGTCCAGCAGAGATTGAGGAACGTATTGCCCAAGAAGCAGCTTCTGACAAGGATCGCAGACGGATGAGGAGCGGGCATTTCTTTCAGACCAGATTGCCAAGATTGGGACGGCTGATATTGGAACCATGGATGCCTTTACCCAGAAATTGGTCAATCAGTATGGCTATCTCCTGGGTGTGTCACCTACTTTCCGTATCATGACAGACCTTGCTGAGCAGACGCTTATGAAAAATGAGGTTTATGCTGATCTCTTCAATGATTACATGCAAGGAAAGGATGCCCAACTTTTTCAAAAATTGGTCCGTAATTTCACTGGACATAGCAAAACTAGCAAGGCTTTTCGTGATTTAGTTTACGATATTTACAGCTTTTCTCAGGCTACTGCAGATCCTGAAAAATGGCTACGTCAAAATCTCTTGAAAGGACAGATCGAGGCTAAGCCAGAACAGGCTAAAAATGAGCTTTTAGACAGTCTTAAAGATGGATTGTTGGCTGATTTCCTAGCTTTCTTAAGAGACCATTTAGGTATAGCTCAGCGTGAATTTGCCAAGGCCAAGTATCTGAATAATGTGTCAGATGCCATTATCCTTCTTGAGGGCTCCTTGATTAATGACCAAACTGATATGGAGGACCTCCTCAAACAACTATTGACTCTGTCAGGAGGTACTGGTTTGACCAATATGACCCGTCCTAAAGACGAGGAACTCAAGGCCTACAAGGAAGCATACAACAAGACCAAAAATGAGTTTGTGGCTCAGTTGCGAGAGGTCGATACTCAGCTCACCGTTCTGGAGGTTTTGGCCAAGCATAATGATGATATCCTACCTATGTTGGAGCTACTTCAGTCCTTTGTACTTGATTTTTCGGATCAGTATTTACAGGCAAAGATTCAGGAAAATACCTTTGAATTCTCGGATATTGCCCACTTTGCTATCCGTATTTTGGAAGAAAATCCAGAGGTGGCAGTCAGCTACCGGGACCGTTACCATGAAGTTATGGTGGATGAGTATCAGGACAATAGCCATACTCAAGAACGAATGTTGGAACTTCTATCTAACGGCCATAACCGATTCATGGTGGGAGATATCAAGCAGTCCATTTATCGTTTCCGTCAGGCAGACCCTCAGATTTTTAATGATAAGTTTCAGCTTTTCCTTGAAAATCCTGATGCAGGTAAGCTGATTCTCCTTAAGGAGAACTTTCGTAGTCAATCTGAAGTCCTTGATGCGACAAATGGTGTTTTTAGCCACCTCATGGATCAGGAAATCGGGGACATCCTATATGACAAGACTCATATGTTGGTAGCAGGTAGTCAGAAGCAAAAAGAGCCCCATCCTGAAAATGAAACTGAGGTTCTGATTTATAATAGTGATGAATCTAGTACGAGTGAGGATGAAGAAGGTCCTGATCAAGCTATCAGCAGCGGTGAGATTTCCTTGGTTATCAAAGAAATTATCAAACTTCATGAGCAGGGTGTACGTTTTGAGGACATCACCCTCCTAGCACCGAACCGTAACACCTATCTGGACTTGATGGTAAGTTTCGAGGAACACGGTATTCCCTTGGTTCCTGACGAGTATAAGTCAAGCTACCTAGAGTCACTAGAAGTTATGATTATGTTGGACACCCTTCGTGCTATCAATAATCCTCTTAACGATTATGCTCTCGTTGCTCTCCTTCGTTCACCTATGTTTAACTTCAACGAGGATGACCTGACTCGTATCGCAGTTCAGGCTGACAAAGGCCAATTCTATGATAAGCTTCTTGCAGCTCATACCAAATCAGGCCTTCATCCGGAAGTTGTGATGCAAGGACTTGATGCCAAGTTGACTCTCTTCACAGAGACTCTGGCAGATTGGCGTGACTACAGTAAGTGTCATTCGATTTATGACCTCATTTGGAAGATTTACAACGACCGTTTCTATTATGATTACGTCGGAGGTCTTCCACGAGCTGAGCAACGCCAGGCCAATCTTTATGCCCTTGCCTTGCGTGCTAATGCTTATGAAAAGACAGGATTTAAGGGGCTTTCTCGTTTTATTGGCATGATTGATAAGATTATTGCTAGCGGTAACGACCTAGAGGAAGTGACAGATTTGGTTCCCAAAAATGCCGTTAGCCTCATGACCATTCACAAGTCCAAGGGGCTAGAGTTCAAGTATGTCTTTGTCCTGCAGATGAATCGCAAGTTCATTGGTCACAGCAAGGATGGCCTGAGCGGTAAGTATATTATCAATCGTGAAAAAGGGCTTGGTATTAAGTATCTAGCTGACCTCAAAGACCAGATAAACACCAATTTGCCTAAGTTAAATGTTGTTCTTGAGACCTTGACCTTCCAGGAAAATCGTAGGGAAGAGCGCAGGGCAAGTATTTCAGAAGAGATGCGTCTACTCTATGTGGCAATGACACGTGCAGAGAAGAAACTCTACCTAGTTGGTAAGGGAAGTAAGGAAACCTTAACCCAGAAGTATGGCACTGATGTCGAAAATAATCGCCTACCAGTGGCTCTACGTGACCAGATTGCTACTTATCAGGATTGGATTATGGCACTTGATACTGCTTTTATGAGAAAGGACCTCAAGTTTACTGTTCGCTTTGTTGAGGATGAGGAGTTGACGCCAGAGGCTATTGGACAGGTTGAAGTCAAGGCAGCAGTAGATGCTGATGATCTATCTAACAATCGTCAGACGGAAGATATTAAGCGTGCTCTAACTGTCTTAGAAAGTGTTGAAAAACTCAACCAGCTTTATGCACCAGCGATTGACCTGCCATCTGTGCGTACGCCGAGCCAGCTCAAAGCCTTCTACGAACCTGTTATGGATACCGAAGGGGTGGATATTATGGACAAGAAAGAGGAAGTGCAACTTCTTGAGACTACCACTACCTTTGAGCTTCCAGACTTTGGGCAAAAAACTAAGGTCACTGGAGCTGCAGTTGGTTCAGCCACCCATGAACTCATGCAACGCTTGATTCTTTCTGACAAGGTGACCCTCCAAGATTTGACACAGGCGTTGAGTCGGGTATCGGCAGATGATCAAGTTAAGGCGCGTGTGCAGTTAGAAAAGCTACTAGGCTTCTTTGACACCGAACTTGGGAAGCTCATTCTAGCTAACCGTGGTAAGTTGCGTCGTGAAGCACCATTTGCTATGTTGGCAGAAGATCCCGCTAGTAAAGAAGACTTTGTCGTCCGTGGTATCATCGATGGCTACCTTCTTCTTGAAGACCGTATTGTCCTCTTTGACTATAAGACGGACCGCTTCACTCATCCTAGTGAACTTAAGGAACGTTACAAAGGGCAAATGAGCCTCTATGCTAAAGCACTCAGCCAAGCCTATCAAATAGATAAGATTGATAAATACCTTATTCTCCTAGGTGGAAAAGACTTGGAAGTCGTAGAAGTATAAGCTATAGCCTAACCATTCTTTCATGGTGAAAGAGTGGTTTTTTGTGTCTTAATCCCACCAAAAAAGACCGGTGTGCACACACCAGTCTTTTCGATAGATTTCCATCAGTATTGTAAGTTCGTTAAAATATTAGAGGATGGAAATAGTTATGAAAAAAAGTATCTTGTAGGTTGCTTAGGCCTACAAGGGCTATTATAACAAACTCATCTTAGTCTAAACAAGGTTAGAAAAATTAGAATTAACTGCCACAAACATTACTAGTTTTTAATAGTTAGGATCCATAATAGCAATAAATAGAGATAAAAACCGTCAGCATGAGACTGACGGTTTTAGTTTATTTTAATCCTAATATCAACTAATCAAAGGAACCACCCAATTGACCCAGGCCCAGGAAATAGGCATAACCAGAATCATGGCTGGAATCATATCTGCTGTTGGGAATTGACGCAGTTTCATAATACGAAAACCGGTCGCAATCATGAGGAAGCCCCCGCAAGCCTTAAAGTCTCCAATCATGGCTTTTGTTGTTAGAGGGAGAATGAAACCAGCACTCACAAAGAGGAGGAAGAAAACGATAAATTGTGGAATGGCAATCATGGAGACGATGTAGCCTAGACTACAAGAGAAAATCATAGCCGTAAAGAAATCTAGGATAGATTTAGAAATTAAGATAGAAGCATCGCCTGTCATCCCAGACTCAAGACTCCCGTAAATTCCTGTACCACTCGCACAAAAAAGGACGATAACTGTCAAGAGCTGCGCATAAAATTCATCGTGAGCTAACCCTGTTTGCTTGCTTGGTGTAATCTTGGACAAGCCTTTTTCCATAAGCCCAGCTCCCTTGTTGATGAGGTTTCCAAATTTTAGGGCCAGCCCAACGATGGTACCGATAACTACGGCAAAGATAACCGCAGGCATATTAACCATATTCATAATAGCGCTAATCCCCATTACCATAGAGGCTAGACCAAAGATAAGGTTAAGATTTTCCTTGAAATCGTCTCTGAGATAGTCCCCGAAGAGCCCTCCAGCGATTCCTCCTAAGATAATAGATAGCGAGTTGATGATAATTCCGCTTGGCACCAGTGATTTTCCTCCTATTTATTCTAAATACTATAAGTTTAGCATTATCAAAGACCGAATGCAAAATTGTCTCGTTTTTACAAACGTTTTATTGAAATTGTACCTTTGAAATGATACAATAAACGAGAAGATAACAAAACAGCGTTATCTAAAACTAGTGCTGATATTATTAGAGTATTGTCCATAAAAAACAAGGTAATAACTCTAATTTACAATCTAATATAAAGCGTAAAATGAGACTATTGTTAAATAGATTCTCAAGAAAGGATAAAAGATGATTCGTTTTGAACACGTAACGAAACGTTATGAAGATAAGGATGCTCTCTCAGATCTTAACCTCGAGATTCGAGATGGGGAGATTTTTGGTCTGATTGGTCACAATGGGGCTGGTAAGACCACGACTATTTCCATTTTGACGTCTATCATTGAAGCTAGCTACGGTGAAGTTTACGTCGATGATATGGCCCTCAGCCAACATCGTGATGCTATCAAGAAAAAAATCGCTTATGTGCCAGATTCACCAGACTTATTCTTAAATTTAACTGCTAATGACTATTGGTACTTTTTGACACGTATCTATGATTTGGAAGCTAGTCAGGTTGAGGAACGTTTGACTAATCTTATGGCTACCTTTGACTTGACGGAAAGTCGCTATAACCTCATTTCTTCCTTCTCTCACGGTATGCGTCAGAAGGTTGTCGTTATCGGTGCTCTTCTGGTTAATCCGCAGATTTGGGTTTTGGATGAGCCTTTGACTGGTCTGGATCCACAGGCATCTTATGATTTGAAAGAAGCCATGCGTAACCACGCTAAGGAGGGTAATAGTGTGCTCTTTTCAACCCACGTTCTAAGTGTAGCTGAGCAGCTCTGTGATCGTATTGCTATTTTGAAGAAAGGAAAACTCATCTTCCAAGGGTCTCTAGCGGAACTTAAGTCTCAGTACCCTGACAAGGATTTGGAAACTATTTATCTGGAAATGGCTGGACGTAAGATCGAGGAGGTGTAGTCATGAACTGGAACCATGTTTGGGAGCTTTTTAAAATTAATCTCCTCTATGCAAATCCTCAAGCAGTAACTAACCTACAGAAACGTCAGGAGAAAAAGAAAAAGGCTAATTTCTCCATCGTTAATGCCATGCTTAGACAACAACTCTTGATTTTAATTATTTTTACGGTTGTATATAGCTATCTTTTTGTAGGTGTCGATTATAAGGCCAATCCTGGAGTCTTAACCCTATATCTTTTGACATTTTCAGTCATGGGGCTTCTCCAGACTTTTACGGCTCTCTATAGTACCTTTTACGATAGTAAGGATAGCAAGGCTTATCTGCCTCTTCCCTTAAAGCCATCAGAAGTCTTTTTGGCCAAGACCTTGTCAGGTTCTATGGTTGGGATGACTTTCATGGTACCTATCCTTAGTCTTCTCATACTAGCTTACTGGCAATTTATTGGCCCGCTGGGGATAGTCGTGGGGCTGCTATCCTTTATCGTTTCTCTCTTTATCAATCTCGTTTTTTCAGTGATTCTGTCTAATAGTATTGGAACGCTGATTGTTCGCAGTTCTCGTCAAAAGCTCTATTCGACTATTTTGATGACCCTGTCAACCCTATTGATTATGTTCCCTATCATGATGGTTAGTTTTCTTAATGGTTATGTTAAGGGTGCTGGACATCTCGATTTTCCTTTGTTGCCTTATCTAAGAGGTTACTATGATGTGGTAGCTGCTCCTCTATCTCCGGAGGCTCTACTAAATTTTTATCTTCCTCTTATCTTAGTGCTTATCTTGGGCTTTTGGTTTTATAAAGTCAGAATGCCTCGTTATTTCCACGAAGCCATTTATAACAAAAAGGCTAGAAAGACTCAGGTAAAAGTTGTTACTCGAAGTCAAAGACAGGTCTTGGTTCGCCATCATTTATCTACTTTGGGAAACTCAACCCTCATTATCAATACCTATGTGGTACCAGTGTTGTATATGATCATGCTGGGTGGAGGTGCGTTCTTTTTGAAAGATTTAGGTCCAGACTATTTCGGGCTCATGCTTTTAGTCGGAATTGCCTTTGGTTTCTTTTCAGCGCAACCAACAAGTTTTCTTGGGGTGGCAACTTCCTTAGAGGGAACAAACTTTGACTTTATTCGTAGCTTGCCAATCAATACTGGTGACTATCTTCGTCAAAAGTTTTGGATTTTCTATGGCTTGCAAGTCAGTGTTTCCCTCTTATTAGGAGGACTTGGTTTAATATTCCTTGCACATCTCCATCCGGTTTTAGTACTGAGTTTCATCATTGGTTTCCTTGCGACAACCTATCTTGTAGGTGGCTATTTCTTTGAACGTGACCTTAAATTGTTAGAAGTGAATTGGCAGGAAGTCACTCAGCTCTTCAATCGGGGTGGCGGACAGTGGCTCTATATGGGTATCTTTATTCTTACAATTTTCATCGCTGCCTTGCTAGGAGGTATTGTCTTCTTTGCAAGTAAGTTCTGGATTGCCCTAGTTGTTAATGTTATAGCAACTGGACTTCTAGTTTTAATTGCTCTAATCATTTATCTTTTTGTTGATCGTAGACGTTGGAAACGCATTAGAACTATGTTTTTTACCTAGGTCAAATTGTTTAAAGAGTCTCTCTGATTGAAGGGATTCTTTTTTGATGGATAATACTGGATGTGTAAACCTATGCATTATATATGTTAAAATACAAGAATTTAGTATATAATCATAAACATGAAACGAAATTTTGACTCAGTAAAACGCCTAGTTATCAAAATCGGGACCAGCTCCTTGGTTTTGCCATCAGGGAAAATTAATCTTGAAAAAATCGATCAGCTAGCTTTTGTGATTTCTAGCTTACACAATAAAGGGATTGAGGTTGTCCTCGTATCCTCTGGTGCTATGGGATTTGGTCTTAATGTTCTAGATCTTGAGACGCGTCCAGCAGAGGTAGGTAAGCAACAGGCTGTCTCAAGTGTAGGGCAGGTGGCCATGATGAGCCTTTATTCTCAAGTCTTTTCACATTACCAAACCAAGGTATCTCAGCTTCTTTTGACCCGTGATGTGGTCGAGTACCCCGAGAGTTTGGCCAATGCCATCAATGCCTTCGAAAGCCTCTTTGAGCTTGGAGTAGTTCCAATTGTTAATGAAAATGATGCTATCAGTGTAGATGAAATGGATCATGCAACTAAGTTTGGGGACAATGACCGCTTGTCAGCTATCGTAGCTAAGGTTGTTGGTGCGGACTTACTTATCATGTTGTCAGATATTGATGGGCTCTTTGATAAGAACCCAAATGTCTATGAGGATGCAACCCTTCGTAGCTATGTACCAGAGATTACCGAGGAAATTCTAGCCTCAGCTGGTGCTGCTGGTAGTAAATTTGGTACGGGTGGTATGATGAGTAAAATTAAGTCAGCTCAGATGGTTTTTGAAAATCAAAGCCAAATGGTTTTAATGAATGGTGAAAATCCACGTGACATTCTTCGTGTCCTAGAAGGAGCCAAAATCGGTACACTTTTTAAACAGGAGGACTAATATGACATACATTGATACATTGGGCCAGCAGGCCAAAGTGGCGAGTCGTCAGATTGCTAAATTGTCAACAGCAGCTAAAAACGACCTTTTAAATCAGGTAGCTAAAGCTCTAGTAGCTGAGAGTGACTATATTATCACTGAAAATGCTAAGGATATGGCCAATGCCAGCGAAAATGGTATTTCAAAGATTATGCAAGACCGCTTGCTCTTAACGGAAGACCGTATCGCAGGGATTGCTGAGGGTGTTCGTCAAGTCGCAGATCTCCAAGATCCCATCGGCCAAGTAGTTCGTGGTTATACAAATCTAGATGGTCTTAAAATTGTTCAAAAGCGTGTTCCCATGGGTGTTATCGCTATGATTTTTGAGAGCCGTCCTAATGTTTCAATCGATGCTTTTAGCCTTGCCTTTAAGACTAATAATGCCATTATTCTTCGTGGAGGACGTGATGCTATCAATTCCAATAAGGCTTTGGTTACGGTAGCTCGTAAAGCTTTGAAAAATGCAGGAATTACAGCAGATGCCGTTCAGTTTGTTGAAGATACCTCTCATGAGGTAGCCGAGGAACTCATGGTGGCGACCAAATATGTTGACTTGCTCATCCCTCGTGGCGGAGCCCGTCTCATCCAAACTGTGAAAGAAAAAGCCAAGGTTCCAGTCATCGAAACGGGTGTTGGGAACTGTCATATTTATGTGGATAAATATGCTAACTTAGATATGGCGACACAGATTGTCATCAATGCCAAGACCCAACGACCAAGTGTGTGTAATGCTGCAGAATCTCTCGTTGTCCATGCTGATATTGTAGAAGAATTCTTGCCTAACTTGGAAAAAGCTATTTCAAAAATTCAGTCTGTTGAGTTCCGCGCGGATGAAAGGGCTTTGAAACTTATGGAAAAAGCTGTACCCGCTTCACCAGAGGATTTTGCGACAGAGTTTCTTGACTACATTATGTCTGTTAAAGTAGTAGACAGCCTTGATGAGGCGATTAATTGGATTAATACTTACACGACATCACATTCAGAAGCTATCGTGACTCAGGACATCAGTCGTGCTGAGCAATTCCAAGACGATGTTGACGCTGCAGCTGTCTATGTCAATGCCTCGACTCGTTTCACAGACGGTTTCGTCTTTGGATTGGGTGCTGAAATCGGAATCTCAACCCAAAAAATGCACGCCCGTGGACCAATGGGACTTGAGGCCCTAACTTCAACCAAGTTCTATATTAACGGTCAAGGTCAAATTAGAGAATAACCCATCAAGCTCCATGAGGGGCTTTTTTGGTCAGTTTGCTAGAGTAAGACGCTTCTGATATATTGGGGGCATCAAAAATGAGGAGCTTTGGTGATGTTTAAAGACCAATAAAAAGCTTCGTGTATACAAAGCTAAGAAATGAGGTGATTTCATACGTCAGGTTATACTTGGCGTTTTTTATTATATTTAAATTCAGTAATAAAATTCTAGATTAGAAGAGTATTGTTTTCCTGAAAAAATGAAAATATATTAAAAATAATCTATTAAATTTTTCAAAAAATACCCAAAAAAGTCTTGACAAATTTTCGGGGGGATAATTAGTGGGAGTTTTAATGTTTAAAAGTCAAGAGGAGTTTAGGATGAATTCTAAGAAAATCATTTCATCAGTTTCTTTGGCGACAG
>PPYF01209018.1_pt1 | contig 12595 bp, 13 predicted proteins | sample 1559871 | NCBI WGS metagenome assembly PPYF01 (sample SAMN08240021, study PRJNA423297) | Human gut metagenome, whole genome shotgun sequencing project. | reverse complement strand
TTTGGGATTAAATGAAAGCATTTTAGTGGAAGACGAATGTGAAAATAAAACAGCTCTAAATAGTAACGACCAAACACAAAGACGTCACGGAGCGCCTTCTGCAGATCAACCCCTCCCTTGCCCATGAAGCCCGCAAGATTCTGGATGTGAACAAGCAGGAACGTCATATCCGCGGCGGTCTTGCCACCCGGGAGAAGTATCTTCACATGGGGCAGCAGGGAATGTAATGTTCGACGCAGGGGTATCAGAACAGAAAAATTAAGGAATGTTCGTTTGTGTTTTGTGTAAAGCTCATGTATAATTCGTTTATAGGAGAAAGGGAATGTTGCGTTCGCAATCCTATAAATCAAAGAAGCTGTACAGCAGCAGAATACAGAAAGAAAAGGAGAAATGGTATATGTTGTGTATCAAAAATGGTCTGATTCACGACGGGGTGAATCGGGAGGCGTATTACGCAGATATTCTGGTGGAAGACGGGAAGATCTGTAAAATCGGCAAAGATCTGCCGATTTCAGAAGAAACGGAAGTGATAGATGCAGAAGGGCTTTTGGTATATCCGGGGTTTGTAGAAGCTCACTGCCATCTGGGGCTTGATAATTATGCCTGTGGATTTGAGGGACATGATTATAATGAAATGACAGATATTTTGAGTCCTCAGCTGCGGGGAATTGACAGTATCAATCCCATGGATCCTACATTGAAAATGGCAGCAGAAGGAGGAGTTACCTGTGTGGCTGCCGGTCCGGGCTCAGCAAATGTGCTGGGAGGTACTTTTGTTGCTATAAAGACGGTGGGAAAGCGGGTGGATACTATGGTGGTAAAAAATCCCGTTGCCATGAAATGTGCATTTGGTGAAAATCCCAAGCGCTGTTATAAAGACAAGACAAGTTCCTGTCGTATGGATATTGCCTCCAAGCTTCGGGAGACTTTAAATCGCGCCAGAGATTATATGGAGAGAAAAGAGCAGGCAGGGGAAGAGCTGAGTAAGCGTCCCGTATATGATCCAAAATTGGAAGCGCTGATTCCAGTTCTGAAAAAAGAGATTCCTTTAAAGGCGCATGCTCACAGAGCAGATGATATTTTCACGGCAATCCGTGTTGCGAAGGAATGTGATGTGGAACTTACGCTGGAACATGTAACGGACGGATCTCTAATCGTAGAAGAACTGGCGGCGGAACATTATCCGGTGGCAGTGGGACCAAGCTTTGGTCATGCTACGAAACTGGAACTGGTCAATAAGTCTTTTGAAACGCCGGGTCTTCTGGCAAAGGCAGGCTGTCAGGTGTCGATTATTACCGATTCCCCGGTGATTCCTCAGCAATATCTTCCCCTTTGCGCCGGTTTGGCGGTACAAAGTGGTATGGATGAATTTGATGCGCTGCAGGCAATCACCATTAATCCGGCAAAGCATATTGGCATTGCAGACCGGGTGGGTTCTCTGGAAGAAGGAAAAGATGCGGATCTTGTGATTGCAGACGGCTCGCCGCTGGTATCCACAACAAAGATAGTGAAGGTTCTGATAGACGGAAAGACGATAAAATAGAAAAAGAGGGCAAAATATGAGATATGAAATTAAAGGAGATACCCTTCCGGTATTGATTTGTTATCTGGAAAATGGAGAAAGAATGGTAACAGAGGGAGGCGGAATGGCATGGATGTCTCCGAATATGAAAATGGAAACCAGTACAAATGGCGGAATTGGCAAGGTATTCGGCAGAATGTTTTCCGGTGAAACCATTTTTCAGAATTTTTATACGGCGATGAACGGAAATGGAATGATCGCATTTGCTTCCAGTTTTCCTGGAGCGATCAAACCATTCCATATTGCTCCGGGCAATGAGATCATTGCTCAAAAATCAGCTTTTCTTGCCAGCGAAGCGGGAGTGGACTACAGTATTCATTTCAGCAGAAAATTCAGCGCCGGTCTGTTCGGAGGAGAAGGTTTTATTCTTCAGAGATTTTCCGGCAACGGCGTGATGTTTGCGGAGTTTGATGGTCATGTAGTGGAATATGAACTGCAGCCGGGACAGAAAATCATTGTGGATACCGGTCATCTGGCGGCTATGAGCGCAACCTGTACCATGGAAATCAAAAGCGTGCCGGGGGTAAAAAATATGTTGTTCGGCGGTGAAGGATTTTTCAATACAGAGGTTACGGGACCAGGACACATCTGGCTGCAGTCTATGCCGATCAGCAATATGGCAGGAGTACTCCGCCCATATTTTCCGGGAAATAACTCCTGATCCACCCGGTTATAAATCTTACAGCCTGTTCATAAGATAGAGAGAACGCAGAGAAATGAAAGGGGAACAGGTTTGTACGATCGTGGTTTGGGGGTATTGGAACAGTATGGAATAGAAGCGAAAACAACAGTGAGAGGCAGAGGAGCTTTGATCTGTGAGACGGATTCCGGTCTGAAAATTATCCGGGAATACTGGGGCTCTCCGGGAAAAATGGAGCGGCAGAGACAGTTGCAGCTCCATTGCCGGGAGGCAGGATTTCCACTGGTAGATCTGGTGCTGGAGAACCAGGAAGGACAGGTAGTGACGACCGGAGAAGAGGGGATTCCGTATATCGTCAGGGACTGGTATCAGGGAAGAGAATGTGATACAAGATCTCGGGAGGATATCAAAAAAAGTGTTCGGGCGATGGCAGATCTACATACGGTGATGGTGTTGGAGAGGGAAGACGAGACGGCACCGCCCGGTCTGACGGATGAATGCAGGCGGCACAACCGGGAACTTCGCAGAATACAGAAATTTCTTCAGAGAAAAAAGAAAAAGAATGAGTTTGAGGAAACGCTGTCCGGCAGTATACAGGGATTTCTGGAACAAGGAGAACAGACCGCAGATGAGATGGAGAGTTTGTTTTCGACAGAGTCGGAAAGGGAACAGGAAGATCGGGTGTGCCACGGGGAATGTACTCAGCACAACGTTTTATTCACGGGAAAGGGAATTGCCTTTACGAATTTTGAACACTGGAATCGGTCGCCGCAGATTTGCGATCTGGGACAATTTATGAGAAAAATTCTCGAGAAATATCAGTGGAATCTGCGGCTGGGAGATGAGATGATCAAAGCCTATGACAGCGGAAAATATTTGTCTGAAAAAGAACTTTTAAAGTTGAAGTTGTATCTGGCGTATCCGTGGAAGTTCTGGAAACTGGCGAATTTTTATACCAACAGCAATAAGGTGTGGATTTCACAGAAAAATCTGGAAAAGCTGGAACAGACGATTGCTCTGGCAAAGCCCTGGAATGAATTTTTGGAACATTTTCCGGGAGAATAGAGGCGAATACTTCCATTTTTCAGATAAATGGTATATAATGTGAAAAGAGTATCTGCTGGAAGCGGATTTTCGGAAAAAGATTTTTGGGAGGTACTGTGATGGAGTATAGAGAGACATATGAATCATGGTTAAGCAATCCGTATTTTGATGAAGAGACAAAAGATGAATTAAGAGCTATTGCCGATGATGACAAGGAGATCAAAGAAAGATTTTATAAAGATCTGGAATTTGGTACCGCTGGTCTTCGAGGTGTGATCGGAGCAGGAACAAATCGCATGAATATATATGTGGTAAGAAAGACAACACAGGGGCTGGCAAATTATATTGCCGCGGTAAATGCTCAGGAAAAGGGTGTGGCGATCGCTTACGATTCCCGCCGTATGTCACCGGAGTTTGCCAAGGAGGCAGCGCTCTGTCTGGCAGCCAATGGCATTCGGGCATATATTTTTGAGAGCCTGCGTCCTACACCAGAGCTTTCTTATGCTGTTCGCAAGCTGGGATGTGTTGCAGGTATCAATATTACTGCGAGCCATAATCCGCCGGAGTATAACGGTTATAAGGTATACTGGGAGGACGGAGCGCAGATCACACCGCCTCATGACAGCGGTATCATGGCTGAAGTTCAGAAAGTGACAGATTATAATGACGTGAAGACCATGGATCAGGCAGAAGCAGAAAAAGCAGGTCTGTATGTGGTGATTGGCAAAGAAATAGACGATGCCTATATGGAAGAGCTGAAAAGTCAGGTGATCCATATGGATGCGATCAAAGCCATGGCCAAAGAGCTGAAGATCGTGTATTCCCCGCTTCATGGTACAGGAAATATTCCGGCCAGAAGAGTGCTGAAAGAGCTGGGATTTGAAAATGTATATGTGGTAAAAGAGCAGGAACTTCCAGATGGAGAATTTCCTACCGTGAGCTATCCGAACCCGGAAGCAGACGAAGCGTTTGATCTGGGACTGAAGCTGGCAAAGGAAGTGGATGCTGATCTGGTGCTGGCTACGGACCCGGATGCTGACCGTCTCGGTGTGCGGGTAAAAGATTCCAAAACGGGTGAATATCACACCCTTACAGGAAATATGTCCGGCTGCCTGCTGGAAGAATATGAGCTGAGCCAGAGAAAAGCAGTTCAGGGAAGTCTGCCGGAGGACGGAGCAGTGATCAGTACCATCGTAACGACCAATATGGCGGCAACGATCGCCAAAGCGTATGGTCTGCGTTTTATTGAAGTGCTTACAGGATTTAAGTTTATCGGACAGCAGATTCTGGGCTTTGAAAAGAGCGGCAAGGGAACCTATCTGTTTGGCTTTGAAGAGAGCTACGGCTGTCTGATCGGCACTCATGCCAGAGATAAAGATGCTATTGTGGCAACAATGGCGCTGTGTGAGGCGGCGGCATATTACAAAACACAGGGGAAAACGCTGTGGGATGCCATGATCGATATGTACGAAAAATATGGATATTACAAAGATGATATTCAGTCTGTTACCCTGAAAGGAATTGAGGGACTGGCTAAGATTCAGGAGATTCTTGAGACGTTCCGCACAAATCCGCCGAAAAAGATCGGTGCATATGATGTGGTTTCTGCGAGAGACTATAAGAAGGATACCATTGTGGATCTGGCTACAGGAGAGACAAGATCTACAGGGCTGCCAAGCTCCAATGTACTCTATTATGATCTCACCGATGACGCATGGGTATGTGTAAGACCTTCTGGAACAGAACCAAAAGTCAAATTCTATTATGGCGTAAAGGGAGCTTCTCTGGAGGATGCAGAGGAGAAATCAGCAGCTTTGGGCAAAGAAATTTTATCCATGATTGATAAGATGCTGTAGAAGCTGGCGGGAGACGCTGGCATCAAAGGCGGAAAAGGAAGCGAAAAGGATAAAATATCCGTAAAATCCTTGACAAAACACATGCGACAGTATATAAATAGGTGTAGTAAAAATGATACTTTAATTACTTATAGGAGGAATAACATGAATAAAACAGAATTGATTGCAGCTATGGCAGAACAGACAGAATTATCCAAAAAGGATGCAGAAGCTGCTTTAAAAGCATTTGTTGATGTAGTATCAGAAGAATTGAAGAAAGGCGAGAAAGTTCAGTTAGTTGGATTTGGTACTTTTGAAGTTTCTGAGAGAGCAGCAAGAGAGGGAAGAAATCCTGCAACTGGCGAAGCTATGACAATCAAAGCTTCCAAAGCTCCGAAGTTCAAAGCCGGAAAAGCGCTGAAAGATCTGATTAACGAATAATCTCGAACAGGTTTAGGATATATGAGACTGGACAAATTTTTAAAGGTTTCCCGTCTGATCAAGAGAAGAACAGTGGCAAATGAAGCCTGTGATGCAGGACGGGTACTGATCAATGAAAGGCCTGCCAAAGCATCCGCTCAGGTAAAAGCGGGAGACGTACTGGAGATCCAGTTCGGAAGTAAGGCAGTAAAAGTAGAAGTGCTGAATGTACAGGAAACGGTAAGGAAAGAGGAAGCTCAGGAATTATACCGGTATCTGTAAGGAATTCCCTTCATATAATGTACAATAATCGGAAAGCCCAGTGGGGCTGGAAGATCAATGGTACAGAATATGGAGGGATTTTTTATGGAGGAAAGACAGGAGATGACCCACCGAATCAATCTGCAGGAACGAAAGGCAGGGACGCTTACGGGAGTGACCGATGTGATGTCCTTTGACGCAGAACAGATTCTTCTGGAAACCACGAAGGGAATGCTTACCATTAAGGGGAAAGAGCTCCATGTAAGCCGTCTGCATCTGGAACAGGGAGAGGTGGATGTGGAGGGAGTGGTAGACAGTTTGATTTATACAGAAAATGGTTCTTATGCTAAAAAACAGAAAGGGAGCCTGTTAAAAAGGCTGTTTCAGTAAGTATGAGCGCCTATATGGGAAGAGAACTGGTTCTGTTTATGAACTCCCTGTGGTATGGAGCAGTTCTCATGATGTTGTATGACGGACTGCGGATCTTACGGAGAGTATTTTCCCATTCAGCGCTGCTGGTGGGTGTGGAAGACCTGATATTTTGGATCGGGAGCAGTTTTTTTCTTTTTACCGTATTTTTTCAGGAAAATTCTGGGATATTAAGGATTTACCTGTTTGTGGGAGTGGGAGTCGGGGCTTTGGCATGGCATTTTTCCCTGAGCAGGTTCTTTGTGGAAGTGTTGGTGAAAATCCTGCGGAAAATAAAAGAAATTTTGGGAATTCCCATAAGGAAAGCAGTTATTTTGGCAAAAAGGTTGAAATTTTGGATTTCCCGTTGTAGAATCTCATTATATGCGAAGTATTGTAAGGACAGGGGAGCGGAATATGGTCAGAAAAAAAAGATCCGGAAAAGAGCGGAACATAAAAAAAAGACGGCGAAACGTGCAGAATAAGGCGGCGATGCTGGGAATCAGCAGCGTTGTATGTATGTTGCTGGGGGTATTGCTGGTGGAGGGGCATTCTCTGCAAAATAAGATCCAACAGAATGAAGTCCGTTATGCTCAACTGGAAAAACAGTTGAAGGAAGAACAGGCGCGCACCGGGGAGATTGAAGAACTGCAGGAGTATATGCAGAGTGATGAATATGTGGAAAAAATAGCGAAAGAGAAGATCGGGCTTGTGAAAGAGAATGAAATTATCTTTAAAGAGACAAAATAGGCAGGAGAGCCCACATATTTTGTCTAAAACTTTTTAGAGGAATCTCTGTGTATTTGACAAGTTTTTTGAGTATATGTATGTATAATGCTCCTTTAAGGACACCCGGAGGCGGTATGCCCCGGCGCGAAGATAAGGGGGTCAGGGATGCATGCAGATGTGGATGATTGCCATGCTCGCCGTCAGTGCTTTACTGATTGTCCGAGACATGGCAAAACTTATTTTCACCGACAGGACAAAGGGAAAACCGGTATACGACGCTTATCCGCAGAAAGAAAAAATAGAACGGTATGCAAGGTCATTTCAGCGCCTTGCCCATACCTTTTATGAATTGCCCAATTATCAGAAACAACTGTCTCAGATGGAAGTGCAGGAGATTTTTTCTCAGGTACAGAAGAGTGTATGCCGGGACTGTCCGCAGAGAGAGTACTGCTGGGGAGAGATGGAGCATCGGACGAGCCAGAAGATTTTTGAGATGCTGCAGGTGATCGAGGACGGCGATCAGGATCGGATTCTGCGGGCGCAGGGAGACTGGATTGGGGAGTGCCGTCAGGCGGTAAAATTTATGGAGGCGTTGCAAAAAGGATTTTTTGAGAGCAGGGAAGAGCTTCTGTATCGGAATCGTCTGATTGAAAATCGTCTGGCGGTTGCGGAGCAGCTGAATGAGGTTGCCCGTCTGGTGCAGAAGCTTGCGGGAGATGTAAGCGATATCTGTACCGTTCCTACCGCCATGGAAGAAAAGATAAAAAAACAGTTTCAGAAGCAGCATGTTCTGGTGAAGCAGGTGTGGATGCTGTCAAAACCGGATGAAAAATGGAGGATTTTTCTGACTATGCGTACCCGGGGCGGACAGTGCATGACTATGAAGGAAGTGGCGCGGCAGTTGTCGCAGGTCTGTGGATGCAGAATGGTCCCTTCCCGGGAGAGCCGGGCAGTATTGAACAGCGATATGAAGACGGTTTTGTTTACTGAGGATGTGAATTATAAGGTTTTATATGGGGTTGCCCGGGTGACGAAGGAGAGGGAGAGCGTATCGGGGGATAATTATGCCTGCGCCAGTACCGATGACCAGTTTGTCATGTGCCTTTCGGACGGGATGGGATCGGGAGTGGAAGCGTGTCGGGAGAGTGAAACGGTGGTGGAGCTTCTGGAGCAGTTTGTGACTTCGGGATTTTCCAGGGAAACGGCGGCTCGCATGGTCAATTCTGCTTTGGTTCTTCAACGAAAAGACGGCATGTTTTCCAGTGTGGATGTATGTTCGCTGGATCTGTACAGCGGAATCTGTGAATTTGTAAAAGCAGGCGCGGCGACGACCTTTATTCGGCGTTCTAATTGGGTGGAAACCATTACTTCTACCAGTATGGCGGCGGGGCTGGTGCAGCAGCTTGATTTTGAAAAAACGTCCAAAAAACTGTACGATGGCGATTATCTTGTGATGGTTACAGACGGAGTTCTGGATGCTCTTCCGGTGAAGCAGGAGGAAGAGACCATGAAAGAAATCATTCTTCATGCCCAGGAAGAGATGCCCCGGGAACTGGGGCGGTATATTTTGGAAAAGGTGCTAAGTTACAGCAATTATTGCGCTCAGGACGATATGACAGTTCTTGTGGCAGGGATGTGGAAAAAATAAGAGTACAGAGGACAGAAGCAGGAGGAAATGAGATTCATGTGGAAAACAGAGGAAAAAGTCCGTAAGTTTGTGGAAAAATATAAGATGATTTCTCCGGGAGACCGGGTTGTGGCGGGAATTTCCGGCGGCGCAGATTCCGTCTGCCTTTTGTATCTTTTGAAAGATCTGCAAAAGAGCCTTGATTTTTCTCTGTTGGCAGTTCATGTCAATCATCAGTTAAGAGAAGGCGAAGCCGAGCGGGATGAAGCGTTTGTGCGGGAACTTTGCGCTCGGGAAAAGATTCCTTTTTATGGAATTTCAGTGGATGTGGGGCGGGCGGCCCGGGAGGAAGGGATTTCCCTGGAAGAAGCGGGAAGAAATGTCCGTTATGAAAGTTTTTCCCAGGTATGTCGGAAAGAGAACGGAAATAAGATCGCCCTGGCGCATCATCAGGATGATTTGGCGGAAACAATGATTCATCATCTGGCGCGGGGGACGGGAGCTGCCGGTCTGTGCAGTCTGAAGCCGTTATCCGGCTGTCGGATTCGCCCGCTTTTGTGTCTCACCCGGCAGGAGGTGGAAGCTTATCTGAAGGAACGGAAGATTCCCTGGCAGACGGACAGTACGAATCTGGAGGATCATTATACCCGAAATAAAATCCGCCATCATGTGATCGAGTATCTGAATCAGGAAATAAATCCCCGGACGGTGGAGCATATGGCACAGACGGCGCAGGAACTGGGAGAGTTGGAGGAGTTTTTGGAGCAGGTTCTGGAAGAGAAAAAAGGCGCATATTGCGTGAAAAGGGAGAAGGGATATTTTCTCCGGGAATCTCTTGGAAGGGAAAATAGTTTTCTGGGCGGTAAACTGATTCTTGGAATTTTGAAGGAAATTTCCGGACAGAGCCGGGATTTTACAAGAGAGCATGTGGAAAAAGTGCAGGAACTTTTAAAAAAACAGGTGGGGAAGCAGGTTTCATTGCCGTACGGTCTGTATGCCCGAAGGGACTATGAAGGGATTACGATTTTCTCTGAGGCGAAAGAGTTTTGTGATAAGAAAGAGCAGAAATCTCAGGAGATTGTGTTGCAGATTCCGGGAAGAACCCCGGTGGGGGGATATCTGGTGCAGTGTGAAGTGATTGAAAGAGAAAAAGCACCGGATAAATTTTCCCGAATTGAGGAAAAGGCATATACGAAATGGCTGGATTATGATAGAATAGAAAACAGTCTGGTATTTCGCTGTCGGCGTCCGGGCGACCGGTTCAGCGCCCATCCTTCCGGTGGGGGAAAGAAGCTAAAGAATTATTTGATTGACCGAAAGATTCCTCAAAAGGAAAGGGAATATCTTCTGCTGCTTGCAGACGGACAGGAGATTTTGTGGATCGTGGGAGACAGGATCAGCCAGAAATACAAGGTATCGGAGGATACCCGACGCATATTACATATCCAGATAAAAGGAGGAAATATCCATGAGTGATAAAATCAGTGTACTGATAGGAGAAAAAGAAGTAGACGAACGTATCGAAGAGATTGGAAAACAGATCAGCAAGGCATATGAGGGAAAATGTGTCCATATGATCTGTGTATTAAAGGGCAGCGTATTTTTTGCCTGCGAACTGGCAAAGAGAATTACCGTTCCGGTGACTTTGGATTTTATGTCCGTGTCCAGTTATGGGGATGACACAAAATCCAGCGGCGTTGTAAAGATTATCAAGGATCTGGACGAGCCGCTGGAGGGAAAAGATGTTCTGATCGTGGAGGATATTATTGATTCCGGCCGTACCCTCAGCTATCTGATTGAGATCTTAAAACAGAGACATCCGGCGAGTCTGCAGCTTTGTACCTTGTTAGACAAACCGGAACGCCGTGTAAGAGAGGTTCATGTAGATTATACCTGCTTTAATATTCCCGATGAATTTGTAGTGGGATATGGTCTGGACTATGCCCAGAAATACAGAAATCTTCCTTATATTGGAATTATTCGGCCGGAAGCGTAAAAAGCTGAAAGGAGACGCAGTGTGAAAAAACAGTCGAGAGGAGTTTGGGTATGGCTGATCGTGACGTTGGCTCTTGTATTTTCTTTCAGCTACCTGACTCGGCAGATGCAGAATCAGAATAATTATTCTTATAATGCTCTTCAGGCGGATCTCGCTGAGAACCGTATCGTGGAGGCAAGGATCCATCAGAATGCGCAGGTTCCTACGGGGCAGCTTACGGTGCTTCTGGAAGATGGACAGCAGATGGATATGTATGTGAATGATGTAAAAGAAGTTCGTTCTATGCTGGATGAGCATAAGGTCAATTACAGTCAGACAGACGTTCCCAAAGAGAGCAAACTGGTTACGGTGGTACTTCCAGTGATGACGCTGGGTATTTTGCTGTTTATGGTCTTTATGATGTTCGGAAGAGCTTCCGCAGGCAATGGTGGCGGAAGTAAGATGGCAAATTTTGGGAAAAGTCGGGCAAAGATGTCTACGGAGGCAGATAAAAAAATCACTTTTAACAATGTGGCGGGTCTGCAGGAAGAAAAAGAAGATCTTCAGGAGATTGTAGATTTTTTGAGACAGCCGGGCAAGTATAATAAAGTAGGGGCAAGAATCCCCAAAGGTGTGATTCTGGTGGGACCTCCGGGAACCGGTAAAACACTGATGGCAAAGGCAGTTGCCGGAGAGGCGGGCGTTCCGTTTTTTTCCATTTCCGGTTCTGATTTTGTGGAAATGTTTGTAGGTGTGGGAGCTTCCAGGGTAAGAGATCTTTTCGAGGAAGCGAAAAGACACCGCCCCTGTATTATTTTTATTGACGAGATCGACGCAGTGGCAAGAAGACGAGGCACCGGTATGGGCGGCGGTCATGACGAGAGAGAGCAGACGTTAAACCAGCTTCTTGTAGAGATGGATGGTTTTGGAGCAAATGAAGGAATCATTGTGATGGCGGCTACGAACAGAGTGGACATTCTGGACCCTGCGATCCTGCGGCCGGGACGATTTGACCGCCGGATTATGGTAGGCGCTCCGGACGTGCGGGGAAGAGAAGAGATTCTAAAGGTTCATGCCAAGGGGAAACCGCTGGGAGATGATGTGGATCTGGCACAGCTTGCGCAGACAACGGCAGGCTTTACAGGAGCAGAACTGGAAAATCTTCTGAACGAGGCGGCGATTCTGGCGGCGAAGGAAGAACGTGCATTTTTAAAACAGCAGGATATCCAGAGTGCATTTATTAAAGTAGGGATTGGTACGGAAAAGCACAGCCGTGTGATTTCAGAGAAAGAAAAGAAGATCACTGCTTATCATGAAGCGGGACATGCGATTCTCTTCCACGTGTTGGATCAGATGGAGCCGGTGCATACGATTTCTATTATTCCTACCGGTATGGGAGCGGCAGGATATACCATGCCTCTTCCAAGCAAAGATGAAATGTTTAATACCAGAGGAAAGATGCTGGAACATATTCAGGTGTGTCTGGGCGGAAGAATTGCGGAAGAGTTGATTTTTGACGATATCACGACAGGCGCATCTCAGGACATCAAACAGGCTACCCAGATAGCCAAGGCGATGGTGACGAAGTATGGAATGTCTTCCACCATGGGAATGGTTTCTTACGGAGACGATCAGGATGAGGTCTTTATCGGAAGAGATCTGGCGCATGCCCGGGGATTCAGTGAAAATACAGCGGCGGCGATCGATCAGGAAGTGAAAGCGATCATAGACGAGTGTTATCAAAAAGCAAAGGCAATCATTTGCAAATATGATTATGTCCTTGAACGGTGTGCAAAACTGTTGCTGGAAAAAGAAAAAATCGGCAATGAGGAATTTGTGAAACTCTTTGAACAGGAAAAAACTGTGCCGGATGCAGCGGAAGTTGTACAAAATTCCGAAGAGTAAAAATTTCATTTTTGCAGGTTGCTGTAAATTTGAATAAAAAAGAGTAGGAAAAAAAAAGAGGTTTGTGCAGACTTTTCGAGGGCTTCATGGTATTATAATAACTGTAAAAACCCCCCAATACATTATATAGTTTTTGCTACACCCCATAAGAAGAAATACCTTCTCCAAA